>Ga0105247_10000750_pt1 | contig 25079 bp, 22 predicted proteins | sample KBSS24metaG_FD_81519 | JGI IMG/M metagenome (GOLD analysis project Ga0105247, IMG submission 81519) | Switchgrass rhizosphere microbial communities from Kellogg Biological Station, Michigan, USA - KBS S2-4 metaG | ecosystem: Host-associated > Plants > Roots > Rhizosphere > Soil | place...
ACACGCAATGATTCCCGAGCCCGAGAGCCGGGGATCGAAAAACAACATCTGCCCGAGCGCCACCTTTTCAGGTGTCGTTGGGTTGGTCTTGATGACGGGCACTGCCGCTGGACGGCGGAAGTCAGCGAGCAGGGGGTGCGGCTCGTCGCTCGTGCCTGCGCTGGCAATGGAGAGCGCTCCGCAAAGGAACAAGGCAACGCAAATCCAGCTTCGATCGCGACCAGGCATGTCGAACCTCACAGGGTAAGGAGGCCATCCATGAATGACGGACGCCGTCCCTGTAATGCTCAATGAGGTATCGACGCCCGCAGGGGTGACTGAAGGGTGGACGCCTGGTGGCGTCAGGAAGTGTGAAGTGGCTGCTGCAGTGCGCTTTCGTGGTGACGAGCACGCATGGGTAGGCAGATGGGGGCTTTACGGCGCGATATGTCAAGCCGGCGCGCGCGTAGGAGCCGGCGGGCAGACTCCCCTATGGTGGTCTGCCCGCCGGCGGATCAGTTGCAGCTCGAGGAGCTCGGGTTGGCGCAGTACACGACATTCTGCCAGCTGAATACCTGCGACTTACGTGAATCGATGACCAGGCGCAACCATTCGGCGGGAGTGTTGGTCGAGCCTTGCACCACGACGCGTGTCAGGTTCGGAACGGGCTGCGTGTGATGAATCACGCCGGTGGCGCTGGCTGGGTCCGCAAGCGGCTGGTCTGCAAAATACAGATGCGTATCGCCATTTAGCAGAAGCACGGGGCGGCGGAAACGCACACTGAGGTCGGCGAGCGCTTGCACGAACGGTGTGTATTGATCGAGCCCCGCACCGCCGGCCGCGGGGAGTGCCTGCGGGTCCCACATGTCAACAAAAGTGTCCTGAGCATGGAGCCTTTCATGTCGAGTACCCCTTATTGGAATAGTTGAGGTCAGCGGACAGGCGAGAAGGATGCTACGAATGCTCTATTACAGTTCCATGACTGCGGGGGCTTGAACTTTACCTCGCAAAGGGAACACAAAGTTCCGCGCCCGCGTCGCCGAACTGAAACAAACAGCTGGCAGTCTACCGGCGACAATTACAGCAACTGTTTGATTGGGGGAATCCGCAACGAGATCAGGTTAGACCCCACCGAAGGAGGGAAAAATGACCATGACTATTAACAGCATCCGGCGGACTGCCCGCCTCGTGTCACTTGCCACGGCGGCCACTGTCGCGGCCGGCTTGGCTTTGCCCGGCTTGGCGAGCGAACCAGCGGCTGCAACACCGATCAAACACGTCATCGTCATCTTTCAGGAGAACGTCTCCTTCGACCATTATTTCGGGACCTATCCGTTCGCAGCGAACAACACGCCGGGCGAGCCGGTCTTCAGGGCCGCAGAGGGCACGCCTGCAATCAACGGGCTGCTCACCGGCCCCGCCGCGCCGCCCAACAATCCGACTCTCAATGTCGCCGGTACCGGCACCATCCAGCCGTTTCGCCTCGGCCGCAATCAAGCGACGACCTGCGATGAGGATCACAACTACACCGATGAGTGCGAGCGATGGCTCCGCGAAACAGGATTACATCGGTCACCACGAGCCGTTCCAATACTTTGCCTCGACGCAGAATCTGACCCATCTGCCGCCGAGCTCGCCGGCCATGGTCGGCTTCACGGATCAGGCGAAGCATCAATATGACCTGAGTGCGCTCTTCACGATCAACAGTGTGTCGGGGGCAACGAGCCGGACCTACGACATCACTGGCTTTCAACCCGGTGTCCGATTGCCGGCAGTGACCTTCCTCAAGGCCCCGGGTTTCATGGACGGCCACGCGGGGTATTCGGATCCGCTGCTGGAACAGCACTTCATCGTACAGGTCGTGAATACGGTGATGACGTCGAAATACTGGAAGGACACCGCAATCATTGTCCTCTATGACGATTCGGACGGCTGGTACGACCATGTCTATCCGCCGCTGGTGAACGCTTCGGCGCTCAGCGCGTTACCATCGAGCTCGGATGCGCTGACAGGCACCGGTCAGTGTGGGGTAGCGCTCGCGGGCGCGGTGTTGGGTCGCTGTGGCTACGGCCCACGGCAGACGTTCCTCGTGATCTCGCCCTTCGCGCGGCGGAATTACGTCGACCACACGGTAACGGATCAAACCTCCGTACTGCGCTTCATCGAGGACAATTTCGGTCTGGGTCGCATCGATGCGGCCCCCGGTAAATCTGTAGCGGAAGGTGGCTCGTTCGATCAGATTGCCGGATCGCTCAATAGTGCCTTCGACTTCGATGAAGATCAGGACGGCTGGCATGGCTGGCACGGGGAGCGAGAGCCGCGGCGCCTGATCCTCGACGCCAACACCGGGCAACCTGTTCACTGGTAGCCGCCGACGCGATTGACACGCTGCAGCAGCTTGGGCGTAGGCGTCGCCTAGCTATTCGGTAAGGAACATCCCGGTTGCCGCCAGCAGCCGGGATGTTTCCTGCTGGTATTGGGATAGTTGCCAGAAAGGTCCAAACTCCACCCTACAGCAGCGGAGCGGAGGACTACCCATGAGAATCCTTACCGTGGCGACCACGTTGATGCTGATGGCTTGCGCGGTTCTCGCCAGCTGCGGCAGCCCCGAGGAAGGTGCGCTTCCGTCGGCAGTCACGACGGCTGTCTCACGCGACTTCAACTTGGGCGATGCTCTCGGGACCGCAGGGCACTATGCGGATGATGCCCAGATACTTCCACCGCGGCATCCAGCCATCGCAGGCAAACCGGCGATTGCCGCGTTCTTCCAGGCCAACATCGACAAGTACATCAGCTTCGGCAATGACTCCACCTGGAGTGTCGTGAAGGGCAACATTGCCATCGAGCAGGGCACCTACATCATCAGGAATGTCCGAGTCGGCGAAAACGTCGAGGCGGGTAAATACATCCGTGTCTGGAAAAAGATCAATGGAGGTTGGAAACTCTACCGGGACATGTTCAGTCCGGATAGCGGGCAGTCGGAAGTGGTGTCCGTGTCACCTGAGGAGGCAGCACCCAGCGCAAGTGCCACAGCGAAGTAGCCTGGCGGCCGTTATGGCTCGAGGCGCGGCCGCGATCACAGATGGAGTGAAGCCATGACCAAGAACAAGCAGACGCTCATAGCCTGGCTGCGCGACGCGCATGCGATGGAGCGCGCCAGTGTCGATACCTTGGATCGGCTCGCCGACCGGCTGTCCCGTTACCCTGAGCTATCGTCGCGGTTTCGCGAGCATTGGCGGACGTCACTCGCCCAGGTCGAGCGCATCGACAAGTGCCTGAAGAGGCTCGGGTCCGACACTTCGACGTTCAAAGACCTGGCGAGCCGGTTTTTCGGAATCGCTCAGGCTTACGCCGTCGCTGTCGTGCCGGACGAGGCCGTGAAAGACTGCCTGGCCGTGTACACCTATCGACACTTTGAAATAGCGGCGTATACCTCGCTGGGAGCTGCAGCGCTGATGCTGGAGGAACCCGATGTCGCCCGGATGTGTAACGATCACCTGGAGGAGGAGCGGGCGATGGCAGTCTGGCTGGAGCAGCAGATTCCAGAAGTGACGTTGGAGTTTCTGCGGCCTTAGCGCGGCGGCGGCTTGGCCAGTAGCGCAAGCCGCGGGGTGGCGGACTGCGCGTTGGGACGGCGTGGCGGCTATACCAGGCCGTTCACAATGGCATGCAGGACCGCCTTGGTACGGTCGGTCACACCGAGCTTGGAGAAGATGTTGGAGATATGATTTTTGACCGTACCCTCGCTGAGTAAAAGCGCATCAGCGATTTCCCGGTTGTTGATACCACTCGCCATCAGCCGCAGCACCTCCCGTTCGCGGTCGGTCAGCGGCTCCTGCGTATCAAACGTGTTATCTCGCCAGGACCCCTTGACGCTGGAGCGTGTAGTTGCGGAGACCGGCGGTGAGTATAGATACGTCCCACCGGCGGCAAGAATGCGAATTGCCTCAACTAGTGTTTCGGGCGATACGCCCTTGAGCAGATAGCCGCGCGCGCCCGCTCGAACGCCACAGACCAGGGCGCTGTCGTCCTCGAAGGTCGTCAGAAGCAGAGTCGGCGGCAGCTTGTCCAGTTTTGCGAGGGCCTCCAGTACATCCACCCCGTTCAGTTTGGGCATGCGAACGTCAAGCAGCAGCACATCGGGGTTGGAGGCCAGGACCGCGGCGACCGCGGCTTCGCCGTCCTCGGCCTCCGCAACAACCTCGATTCCTTCGAACAGGCCGAGCAGGGCACGAAGACCCCCGCGCACCAACGCCTGATCGTCAACCAGGCAGACCCGGATCAATGAGCGACCCCGACGCGGGGAATGATGCCTCGAATGCTGAACCCTTCGCCTTCCCGGCTGGCCACCGAGAGGCTACCGCCAAACATCTCAAACCGCTCACGCATTCCGGAAAGGCCGTTACCGATGGTAAATTGCCCGCCGCGGCCGTCGTCGCGCGCCATGACAACGACGCCGCCGCCGCGTTCTTCTACCTCTATCACGAGTTGCCGTGCCCCTGCGTGCCGCAGAGTGTTGGTGATTGCCTCCTGCGCGCAGCGCAGAATGGTATCAGCGCGGGCGGGGTCGAGAACGGCAAGATCCTCGGGTAACACAACACGGACCTCCAATCCTGTCACACTATTGGCCAGCGACTGCAGGGCCGTACGCAGATCTATTGGCGGAACACGGAACCGGCCCACCACGGCCCGGACCTGCTCGAGGAGCTCTCCGGAGACGGTCCTGGCGCAGGACAGATGCTCGGCGGCAGCACCTGTGGTCAGCCTGCTCGCGACATCCAGATGAATCGTGAGAGACGTCAGGCTATGTCCCATGACGTCATGCAGATCCCGGGCTATCCGCAACCGCTCGCCCATTCGCGCGCTTTCGCCCAGGAGGACCTGTGCCGCCTGCAACTCCGCGTTGGCGCGCGCCAACCTGTCGCGAGCCGCGATCTCGCTGCGCAGTAGCTGGGCCGCGCACACGGCGAACAATTGAAATCCACCGCAACTCACGGCCACGAGGACCCGCGCACTGGCGCTTGCCCAGGCGGGCGGGAGGACCCCCGACATGGCGTTGGCTTCGGCGGTGCACTCGATGGCGCCCAGTGCGATCACCTGGGCGAGGGTGGCCGACAGCGCGAAGCGAAACTCTGTCAGCAGCGCGAATTGCCAGCCCACCACGACCAACAGGCAGGTGACGATGAAGCTCGGATAGATCCAGACCAGCGCCAGGGCCGCGAGAGATTGCGCCACCAACAGCGATAGCCGCCAGGGAGTCAATGTCGTGGATCCGTCCTGCGGCAACAGCGCATAGGCGAGTGCGAAAATCCCATATGCGGCACCCGACTTGATGGTCGCGTGTGTCACTGCCGCGAACTGGCCGGGCTCGAACAGCGATGCATAGAACAGGCGGGCCCCGGCGGCTGCCACCATGGTCACGCAGGCGAACTGCAGTAGCCGATTTCGCAGGGCAATCTGGTTCATTGGCGTCCTTCGCGCGGGCGCCCGCCCGCGTCAGGCGCCAAGGGTAGTCCAGCTCGATTGGGCTTGTCCCATGACTGCAGTCATGGTCGAGGGCCATGACCCGGGTCACTTCCGCCGGCCCAGTCCGACGAACAAATTACGCCCACATTTTACCCACCGAGGAACCTGCCATGCGAACCCCCGTACCCCTAGCTGCGATCCTACTGACGCTCACCGCTTGCACCGCTACCACCTCTGAGGAGGCAAAGCCCCCACTCCCGGCAGGGCAGGTTGTGGGCAACTCGATGCCCATGGACTCGATGCCGATGGACATGGGCGGTAACGCGGCCCAGAAAGCACAGACGCCCAAAACGACCGATCAGATTGCTTTCGAAAATCTGAAGAAGCTCGTGGGCAGGTGGGAGGCCCCGTTAGGCAAGAACAAGACCATGGTGGACACCTTTCAGCCCTTCGCATTTGGCTCCGCCATACTGGCAGAGGAGTGGATCGGAGAGGAGCAAATCACCTCCACCGTGTTCTACATGGTTGGCTCGCAATTGCGCGCCGACCACTTCTGCGACTATTTGAATCAACCCCGTTACGTTGCCAGGACCTCAGCAGACCCTTCCGTCATTGATTTTGAGTTTCGCGAAGCGACGAATCTCGAAACGCATGCCACGCATTTCCACTCGACAACCTGGCGTTTCATCGATGCGGATCACCTGACTCAGGAGTGGCGCATCGAGGGCAGCCCCAAGGGAAACAGTACGATCCAACTGAGTTTCGTTCGGAGGAATCAGGTGTCCTGACCGGAATGTTGCCCCGCGCGCATCAGGGCGGCGGAGAGTTCGCGAATCAGCCGCGCTCCATCGCCGCGCCACGCGCTGCCGTGCATGCAGGCAAGCGTTGTCGGGTTCTCACGGGCAAGTCGCTCCAGAATAGCCGGGGTCTGGGGCGCGTGCGCGAAGTAGTCCAGCGGTGCTCGAAATGCTTCGCTCGGTCCCAGGATATCCGCTTCGGTCAGCGCCACCTCTCCAGAGCCCCCTTGTGTGAAGAGATCACCACAGAAGAAGGTAGATGTGCTCATGTCTAACATCAGCCCACATTCCCAGGCGTGTGGCATGTGGGGCGTGTCGAACCAGCGAACCCGGTGGCGGCCCAGCGCGAGCTCTTCCCCGTCCGCAAGTGCGCGAGGTGCTCGATCTGCGAAGTCTCCGATCGATACCATGGCCGCGACCCGGCTGCAGACCGCCGTGGACTGCGGCGCAGCCGCAAGGAAGGAATTGAGCGAGCCGCATTCATCAGCCTCGAAATGCGACAGCCCGATAAACTTGAGCCGCTCGATCGGCAACACACTGCAAATCGCCTCACGTACTAGCGCAAACAGCTTTCGTGGGCCCGTGTGAAAGATCATGGCCGCGTCATCCACGATCAGGTACTGATTGAAGTTGAACTGACCGACGCCGCCGGGCAGGGTTATCGGCGTATTGATGCGGTAGATACTGTGCGCCACTTCATGAACGTTCGTACCGGATTGCGTGTTGGTGATCATCGGTAACCTCGTATTGGTGCAGCGCGGCGTAGACTTGGCCTTGACCCCAGGGGATGTTGAACACTAGTCTTGCCAAAAGGGGGAAACAAAATGAACAGAAAACAATGCGTTGCCTTCTCGGCACCGTGGGCGCTTGCGATTATCAGTGTGTGCATGGGCAGTGTCTGGATTACGCCGGCACGCGCGCAGACGGCGGAGGTAAAGGAAAAACCACGAATGTATACCTACGTCGCGAATTGGGACATACCGCGCGCGCACTGGGCGGAGATGGATAAGCAGGCGGTCGCTGACGCGAAGATCTTCGACAAGGCCTTGAGTAGCGGCGGACTCGTTGCCTATGGCGACGATGTGAATCTGGTTCATCAACCCGATACAGACACTCACGACACCTTCTGGTCTTCCATGTCGATGGCCGGAGTACTGAACGTGTTGGACGAGCTGCACAAAGCCGGCGCCGCTACGGCTTCTGTCTTGAACAATGCCACGAAGCACTCCGATACGGTGTATGTCAGCCGCTTCTACAATTGGAAATCCGGATCCATGAAGGGTGCCTATACGCACGGCGCCTCATACACACTGAAGGCTGACGCCCCGGAGGATGCAGTCGATACTCTCAGCAAGAGTTTCATCGTGCCGCTTTTGGAGAGACTGCTGGCGGACGGGACGATTCAGGAATACGAAGTCGATGTAGAGGCGATCCATACCGAGGCACCCAACAAATTCTGGATCTACTGGATTTCTCCGACCGCCCAAGGTGTGGATAAAGTCAACGCCGCGCTGGGGGAGACACTGAAGGCGCAGCCGCTTGCGGGGCCAGCGCTCGCGTCCCTGGTGGACTTTGGGCCGCACCGTGATTACCTGCTGCGGACCGACGCCACCTACAAGTAAGGGCCGATGCCAAGCGGCACGGACTCATTCGTCCGTGCCGCTCCGAGCCCGCGCCCCCGCGCCCCCGAGAAAAAGCCAAAACGAGCGCCACGCAGAGCGCATGGCGGTGTAATGTTGCGGTCCAGGTTCTCGCTTGCCAACTTGGAACCCGTAGATATGACATGCTTTAGTCTCAGGCGCATCAGCTTCGTAGGTTGGATGTTATTACAGGGCTGCCCCTTTGTGGCCCTGGGCGATATGCCGCAAAAGCCGGAAACCGAAAAGCGCAACCTCGCGGTCGCCAGGGCGCGCGAGACTCTGAAGACTGCGGGAGTAGATCCCTCGCAGCTGACAGTTGCGCACGTCCAATCGGTGACGTGGCACGACTCCAGCCTGGGTTGTGCTCAACCGGGGATTCAGTACCTGCAGGTGTTGACCCCGGGTTATCAGATCGAGCTGCAGGGCACGCAGGGACATTACGTCGTCCATGTTGCGGGTAATCAGGCGATTGTTTGTACCGGCCAGGGTACGCCTGCCAGCAGGCTCGCTCGGCCGCTCGTGCCCGTGCGAGGCATCGATTTAATGACTCAACGTGCGAAGCAGATGCTCGCGGCTGTCGTGCACGCTCCCGAAGAGCAGATCAATACCGTGGGTTTCGAACCGCAGGTCTGGGCCGACACGGGGCTGGGATGTCCTACGCCGAACGCGCCGGTTCCGGGGCGGGTATCCGGATTCAAAATCAAGCTGGAGCACGCCGGCCGTGAGTACACGTTCAACACCGATCTGCACCGTGTGATCGCCTGTCCTGCGATTGAAGTCGAATAGCGAGCGGCCAAGCGCGATAAGCGCGATAAGCACGAAGGGCCACGTTGCCGTGGCCCTTCGCGTACTCGAGTAGTCGGGCGCCTGTCCTGGCGCCCGGCCAGCTTACCGCCGTCAGTGCTTCTTGCCGACGGTCACCAGATCAACCTGGCTGCGGGGTGAATTGCCCGGGTAGAACCACAATGCCGTGCCGGAGCCCGAGAATCCAACCTCGGCGAACTCACCGGGATTCAGGGTGAAGTCATTGAGGTCAGGCACCACTTCCTTGGACATATCAACCTTGCCCTGAATGGTATCGGTCGAACCGTCCGAATTTACCAGAGTCAGGTGGTAACTGAACTTCGGTGGCACCAGCCCAGGGGCACTGGTGTTCGCAGCCGTCGTGAAAGTCAGTGTGGCGACGCGGTCATTGAAATCCCAGATTCCCGGCCAATCGAGGAAGCCAGCGCCGGTTTTCAGGTCGAACTGGGCCGTCACGAACGTGCCGACGGACTGAGTTGAATCGAAGGTCGATATGTCAGCTCCGTCGAGCTCGACGTCGTCGACACCATCATTGTTGGTATCCAGCAGCAGCATGAATTTCAGAGCGGAAAGATGCTGAAAGATGTGATTCAGCGCGATTCCGAACTGGAACGTGTCGTTGTCCTGGACGGTACTGTGCCGCACGCCCAGTTGCGCGATGGTGTTGCTGGGAGGTGGCGTTGACGTGTCTTTGTCGTCTGAATCGTCGTCATCGTTGAAATGCTTGCCGGTTCCGACGAGGGTGAAGCCCTCGGCGAGACCCACGGAAGGTCCCGCATTTACCAACGCAAGCGTGTTGCGTGAGCTACGGCGGGAAAGCATCAGGGAGGCGGCGTCAACCGATGCGAGGTAGCCGACACGCAGCGTGTCCTTGCCGTCGCTCAACACACACCAGCCATCGACTTCTGTCTCACTCATCAGCCAGTCGTCAGACACGCCCTTCTTCAGAGCCACACGGGGATCGAACACGAGATTGATGTCGAATTCATTGGAACGATTGGCGCGGACCGTTACGGACGAGGGGCAACTTACCTTGACGCCCGGATAAGTCTTGTGCGGCACGCTCTTCACCGTGAAGAATCGCGAGTGGCCCCCAAAGTCCGTCAGCTTGACGGACCGCGAACGAACAATGGGCACAACCGGATTGAGGCGGCCAAACGAAACGCCGCCTGGGCTTGCGTAGCTCGTCAGCGCCGCGGCCCTGTCAACCCGTACGACACCCACGCCCTGGCGGGCCAGATCGGTATCTCCGGACGGATTCGCGTTCACTGTTGAATTCAGCAGCAGCGCCTTGATGGCGCCCGGGCCGAATTTTGGATGTAGCTGACGCAGTAGAGCCGCGGAACCGGTAATGTGGGGCGCGGCCATGGACGTTCCCTGCAACGAAGTGCCTTCGGTGCCGGTACCCACCGCCGTAGAGACGATGCTGAATCCAGGCGCCGAAATCTCAGGCTTGAAGTGAGTGCCTCCCGGGCCTGGTCCGCGTGACGAGAACGATGTGATCTGGTCATCCTTGGTCGGATCCGGGCCTACATCGAGCGTTACCTTCACCGGACTGGCGGTGGTGGTCGTGGCCACAGCGGCAATCGCAATGCCGTCAGTTGAGCTGATCATCACGCCCGGAATCGCAATGGTAGGTGTGCTCGTGCCCATGACGATCGGGTCAACGCGAGTCGGATCGGCTCCGTCGTTGTAAACGACAAGAGCGCGCGCACCCGCCGCTTGGGCATTCACGTACTTCACGTCGAAGGTGCAGGTCCCACGCTTGACGAACGCGATGCCACCGGCTATCGCGCTGGCGTTGGTGAAGGCTGTGCAGCCGTTCGTCGGGACACTATTGATCAACGTGCCTGACACCGGCCCGATATCTTTCAGCTGCACGGGGCCAGCGCCTTCCAGGTTCTTCTTGCTGCCATGGACGCTGTCCGGCGCTGTTACATTCACGCGCGAGTACACGCGCCCTCCCGGAATACTGGCCGCCACGGAAATTGCGCTTGGAGCATCCGCAGGGGCGCCGGTCACATACGGTACGGCGCCAGCGTTGCCCGACGAGGCGACGACCACGATGCCCAGATCGGAGGCATGCTGGGAGGAGATGGCGGATGGATCATTCGGCTCAGCAAAGTCTGAGCCAAGGCTCATGTTGATCACATCCAGGTGATCGCTCATGTCGCCGTCGCCGTTCGGATCCAGGGCCCATTCGATACCTTGAGAGGTGAGATTCGTCGAGCCGCCCAGGTCGCCGAAAACCTTGATCGCGTACAGGTCGGCTGCGGGCGCTACACCCGGGCCGATTTTGCCGGGTACGCCGAACCCTGCGGCCGTGCCCGCAACATGACTGCCGTGTCCTACCACATCGAGGGGATTTGCATCCGGCTTCGGCACACTGGTGGGGTCGCGTGCATCGTAGGTGTGTCCAGCGAAATCGATACCGCCCTTTACCTTGGCGGTGGGAAATGTACCGGCGGTAACGACATCGGGATTCTGCTTGGTGTAGTCGGCCGGATCCCCGGAGCCGCCGAAGTTTGCGTGGGTGTAGTCGATGCCCGTATCAATGATACCGATCTTGATGTGCTCACCCTTGGCATGCAGGGCGTTCCACACCGCGGGGGCGCCGATCCACGGCACGCTGGTTATATTGGTGAGGTGCTGGAGCTGAACACGCCCGACGCTGCGCACACCCGGGAGGCTTTTCAGCGCCTCGAGTTGGTCGGCGCTGATTCGCAGTCGAAGACCATTCGCACCGACCCGCAGCGCGCCGAGCTCCGTGGCACCGACCGATGCCAGGTACTGGCGAAAGACCCGTTGCTGGGCATCAACCTGTGCTGCCTGATCCCGCTGGATCTCGGGGCTGGCCAGCGTGCCGGTGTCCTGCAGGGTGTTGATGTTGAGCTCGGCGACCGACGGCGTGTCCAGTTGCACGAACACCTCGATCCGGGCCGCATCCGCGTGCAGGGAAATCCGGTTCAGAGGCGAAATCTTCGGCGCCGCGGCCGATGCGGACATGACCGCGGCGGCGGCGAGCATGCCCGCGGTAAATGCCACCATTCGATGGCGAATGCAGTTCAGTTTCATCGGAAAGCCCTTCCCTTTCAGTTCAATCGTGAACCAGCCGATGCCGGCGCCGCAGGCGGCAGGCAAGCTGCAGCTTCGTCGGAAGGAACCGAGCGCGGACGGACGAGGCAAGCGGGCGCCTCCATGCGGACGACTCCAACCGAGTTGGCAGTGCTCTCCCCAAATGCCGGATTGCGGCTTCTCGTTATGCTGTGCGGGAGGCTACTTCAGGGACGGACTGATTACAATCAAATACAATTCGCGCAATCAACACTGGCGCGGCCGCTTTCCAACCTCCGGCCCGCCTGGCGGTGGGAACGGACGGCTATGGATGCAATCCCAGTCCCAGTAGCAACCCGATCACTCCACCACTCCAGTCAACTACACCGGGTATCCTGGTCACGGCAATAGCACCGGAGAGCGCGAGAAACGGTGCTGCTATGAAAACGAACAGGGTCATTGAGAGCTTGACTTTTCGCGGGCGATTGCATAGCACGTTGCTCAGAAGCCCGTCACCCTCGAATGCAGTCGCCATGTAGCCCGCGATCGCGCCCGCCGTGACCATCAGACCCACGTTGAGAAGCAGCAGCAGGTCCGATTCGATGGGAAACAGATAAACGATTCCCACACTCGCCAGCGCGCACAGGACCGCGCCGGCCACGAGCCACCGATGCACACCGATCTCGGTGGCAAGGAGCAGGAACACGGCCGCACGATGTTGGCTGTCGTCACATCCTTTGTATAACCATCCGCTCAGCAGCCCGGGCCAGCGGATCGTTTGATTTGCCTCGAGGAGCGCGGCGGCCGCGGTAGTCAGGTGAAACACGTGAGCGGTGACGGGCGTCGCTGGGAATGTGCCGGGCGTTAGAGCATCCGGGGTCCAGAATCCCGGTACCTCGCTCGAAGGGTCCGCCGCCTGCGCGTGCCTCGATGTCAGATAGGCATTGCGCATATACCCCGACAGGCCGAGTATCCGGCGTCCAGCGCGCAGCGCGGCGAAGGTCAACATGGCTGCCATAATCGTGGTTGCCATCAGGGCCACGAGGGCTACACACGATGCGAACGAGCCGAATACGGTCAGCCGCACGCCGCCGGTAATTCCCAGCAAATCGGGAAGTGTGAGTGCGGCGATCAATACGACCGCTCCAATCTGGACCGGCAGGGGACCCAGCAATTCGCTCTTGAGCTCATCAGGCGCAGAGGCAGGTGCGGGATTGACCTGTGAAGCGCGGCGCGTGGCTTTCATGAGAGTCAGATTCCTGTGCACGATTGCCGCCCCCATCTCCAAAGTCAGAGAGGTATATAGCAGGGCGCAAGCACCGAGAGCGATCACGAGGAAAAATGCCAGACCGGCATCGGGGTCGAGCGCAAGATTGATCAGGGCGCTTTGGTCAATGAACCCGGCGCTGCCGGCATTCGCTGTGAGGTGTTGCCAGCACCATGGCGTGCCTGCCAGGAGCGCGGCGCACACGGCCAGAGCAACTGGAGCGAAAGCCTGCTGTGAGTCGAACCGGGACATGCCACCCCGTGTCTGGCGGAGTAAGCGCCTGCATGCGAGCAACCGCCAGGCACCGATAGCGACCGCGGCCACCAGCCAGAAAAACAGTGGATTGTCGTAGTCTGCGTTGCGGTACTCGAGAGCAAAACAGAGTGATAGCACCGCAAAGCCGGCACAAGCGATCCCTGCCGTTTCGACCGTGCCGATGGTTCCCGTCTGACGCCAGAGTGGGTGTCTGAGGACCTGCGCTCTAGGGCGCGAGGGTAGCAAGGCGGCTATCCAGATCCAGGCCACGGCAATGCAGAACAAGGGTGCCAGGGTCTCTGCCAGCTGCAACGTCAGGCGCAAGCCCTGCGGCCAGGTTTGGAGACTCGACTTGAATGCAGCGCTGATCGGTTTGAGTCCCTCCAGCGTGACGATTTGGACTGTCGCGTGCCTGACTGTCCCGGACGCGGCACCGATGAAACAGGGAGCGGCAGTGCTCAGGGAGCCGGGCTCATACAACCGCTGAACCGAGTCAGCCAGGATGGCCTGGGAATCACTGGACCAGGATGAGAAGGGGCGTTTGGAGATATAAGAGGTCTGAGCGGCGTTCGCATCCACGGTGGGACAACCGTAGATATCACCGTCATCCGGCCAAGGCTGCCTTTTCGAGGCCGCGCGTCTATCGTCCTCCATCCGGCCATTAACGAGCAGCTTGGCAGATCCGATCGCTAACGCGCCGCGGCTTGCATGTAAATAGGTGGGATGAGCCACGAGATTGTCGGCGTCAAGGTCAACGAACATTGCACGGGGCAGCCGCTCCCGCAGCTTGTCGAATAAAAACAGACGATCGCGGACGTCCGTCGCAACGATAATGACGAGTTTTGGAGGCTTCAGGGCGCTCAGGGTGGTGAGCAGCTGCTCCAACGCGAGTTGCTTGCTGGCGGTAGTGGATTCGGATTGCCGGCTTTCCGGGTACTCGCTCCCATTCTCCGCGCGCATTTGCAGAGGCAGCTGGTCATCCGGAACAGCCAGGTGCAGTGGATTGTGCGCATCGCGCCGCGCCGCGTCCTGCTGTTGCTGCACTTCGTCACGCAGATCCGCGATGCTCGCCGGGAAATACAACATACGCGCATCGTGGCAGAGTTGTTCGGCCAGCAGGAGCTCGGACGCTCTGCTCGAGTAGTTGGGGGCGGGACTATCTGGTTTTTCGCAGACGCCGGAGCCGAAGGTGGAAGCCTCGGCCAGAATGGTGACATCCTTGAACACTCCCAAGGTGGAGTCCTTCAGTCCGAGAAGCTGCTGCGCGAGCCCGGCGACATGCGCAAGCTTCGTCCAGTCATCGAGCGCCAGTGGCACATAATGAACTTTCGAATAGGACTCGTGAACCAAGTGGTTGGTAGGGTTGGTCGCGCCTCCTGAGACCAGGCAGATTGCCTTGATCGGGCCCCGCGTCACGGCGGCGCTTTGCTCCCCGACGGAGTCCAGGGCTCCGGAGAAGTCAGGTCCTAGAACGACCAGGGGCGCACCGTCCTTTGCCGGGCAGCTGGGAAATGCCAACAGCGATATGTGCGGCTGAGTGGTCGAAGGCCGCTCCCTGTTGATCTGCTCCCTGATCCGTCGCGCCGCTTCAAGCAAGCCGTGGTCACTGAGTCCATAGGTCGCTGTGTCCGTCACTACATAGAGCGCGCGAATTCGGCTTCGTTGCTCCGTCTCATGATTCTGGCTGCACTCACTCTTGCGCCAGGTGTCACAGCGAAAGACCAGCAAACCGTAGGGTATGTTGTCGGGAGCGGGGTCGCTCTTCTCACCTGGGGCAGGCTCCGTGGTTGAGCCGCCGTTCTCAGCGCTCTCGGTGTCGTCGGCAGCGTCCTTGTTTGCGGACGACTCTTCCGTCTTCAACTGCTCGCCCCAGGGCAAGGAATAGCGATCGAGCACGTATCCGGCATCCAACATGCCCAACTCGATGGCTTCGACCGAGAGATCATACAAGCGTCGATAGCGCGGCACCCTCGGATCGGGAACCACCGCGACCCCGAGGCTTATCTGCGCTGCCCATGGGAACGAGCGACGTAGATCAGCTGTTGGATCTATCTGGTAGCGAGGTCCTTGGGAATGCGGAAGCTCCGCGGCCTGCGCGGGTGTGGTTGGACTCGGTGGCGTAGCCGCGTCCCCGGCGACGGCCAACGTTCCGCCTGCTAACGCAGAAAGCGCCACCAGGTATGCACGCATCGCAGTCATGATTTTTGTCCGCGTGTTGCAACGCAACTATCATACGAGGCCTCCCACCCACAATTGAACACTGTGTCGGCAGGACCAGATATCGCAACTCGACGCGACTAGCGAGGCTTGGGATTCTCGAACATCAATAGAGACCACTCATCAAGATGGGATTCGCGGACGAAGGTAACGCCTGCGCCTTCGTAGAACACCCGCAGGGCGGGGGTCTGCGGCCGTGTAAACCCGCTGAGCAGCAGGAGTCCTGTTGGCAGCAGGGCCCGACTCAGTTGTGTGGCAAGTCCCCGCAGTGGCTCCTCCAGGATATTCGCGACTACCAGATCGAACCGCGCACCCCAATGATCAGGCGCTTCACGGCTGAACTGGATATCTACAGCGTGCGCATCCAATGCCGAGTGTGCTTGGGCGCAGGACAGCGCAAGTGGATCGATGTCGGTTGCAACGATGAGCTGAGCGCCTCTTGCTCGGGCGATTCTGGCAAGCACTCCTGTGCCCGTACCGACGTCCAGCACTGCTTTCGGCTGCCGCTGCCGGCAGAGGAAGTCCACCGCACCGGCGCAGAGGCGCGTCGTCGGATGCGAACCGTCCCCAAACACCGTCGCGCCTGCAACGCTCTGAGGAAGTTGGGCCAGGGCCAGGACAGGATTCGGCATGTCTATCGCGCTGGATAGCTCTTCGATTGGCCTGTTCGTCCGTTCAAGACGCGAAACGAGCCATCATCGTTGGCGGTGAGCTTGATCCAATGAGCCGTGCTTTCATCGATATTAGCGATGCGTTCGGTCGGGAAGTTATTGTCGCCCGCCGATTCCGAGCGGTGCAGCTGCCAAACATCCGCGAGGCCTGCCACGTGATGAAGGGACTCATATGTAGCCTGCGCGCCGCCTTTCTTCAGGCCGTTGTTCATGATGGCCACCCGAGGTTTGAATCCAGCGAACGTTGCAGGATCAGAAGCGTCCGCACCTCCATGATGCGCGACCAGGTAGACATCGACAGGACCGATGAGACTCCTGGGACACACCAGATCGAACAGGGGCTGCCCGGTCAGGTCGCCCACGTCGAGAAAGCGGAATTTCCCGAATGTCACGACCACGCCGGTCGAGCGCGGGTTTTCGAGTTTCTCGCCGGCGGGAGGTGCCGAGCGGCTGCAGGCGGGATTGATCTCGCCCCCGCCGGCAAGCGGTTGGGTGATTGTCGACGCAGCGGAAGTGACTACAGTGGCATCGACACCCCCCAGCGGTAGCCGATCGCCTGGCCTGGGTTCGATGTGCTTCGCCTTCGGGCGAATTGCGAGGTAGGCCTCGAACGCATCTTTCGTCGCGGCATCCCGTTTTGACTCCTCAGGCAAGCTGCCGTGGTCCACGAAATGGCGGATGGGCATCAGTTGCGCGAGCTCGACGACCCCTCCGTCATGATCGGTATGGAAATGCGTTATCAGCAGATAGTCGATTTGCTTGATACCCGCATCACGAGCAGCCGCGACAATCCGGTTCGCATCACGGGACTGCGATGCATCACCGGGCCTCGAGGTTGGCGCACCGTTGCCGGGCCATCCTGTGTCGATGAGCAATGACTCCTTGCTGGGAGTAACCAGGAGTGTGGATTGCCCGCCCTCCACGTCGATGAAATAGATGTCGAGCGTTTTGGCAGCCGTGCCCTGTGCGGGGGTGAGCGCCATCAGGGCAGTGATGCATGCGGCCGGAAAGGTGAATTTCATGGCTGGCCCTTGTGAATTCGGGAAGTGCCGATAATGGTAAATGATACCCGTGAGTTGCAAAGTTCGGATACGAGCGGCTTTTTGGTGTCAATGAGTATCATTATCGATAATCAAAAATGATACTAATGAGTTGCATAAAGCAGCGTAACCTAGGATAATGCTATCCAGGAGTATCATATGACTACCCTCGCGGACGTTGCCGATCAATTGAAGGAAGCCAGACGCCAGGCCGGACTCACCCAGCAGGAGTTGGCAGGTCGGGCGGGGCTCAATCGGTTGACCGTCGGGCGCATGGAAAATCTCAGCCATGGTGACATGAGTGTGTCGGCACTAGTTCGCCTCCTCGAGGCAGCTGGCTACGACCTGAAGGTCGTCAAGGCTGGCCACACTCGCACGCTCGAGGACATCCTTGCCGAGCAAAGGCGAGGTGAGAGCAACCCGTGAAGCTCGACGTCCAGGTGCGCGGGAAGAATGTCGCCAGGCTCTACCCGGAAGGTGATGAATACCTGCTGAAGTACTCAGCCGGTGCACTCGACACGGATTTCGTGAGCGTCGCGATGCCAGTGCGGGAGGAGGCGTGGCGTTGGCCCCGGGATCTTCATCCGTTCTTTCGCCAGAACCTTCCGGAAGGCTACCTTCTCAGCATCATCCGCGAAGAATTTGGCCCGTTCCTCGATGGCACCGATCTGTCATTGCTCGCTGTAGTCGGTGGCGCGGGGATTGGCCGGGTTACCGTTACGCCCGAAGGAGCGGCTCCGGGCGAGGAGCTTCAGCCGCTGCAAATCGAGCAGCTCCTGACGGCCGAGAACACCGCCACGACATTTTCGCAGCTCGTGCGGCAATACGCTCGCGCCGCGATCTCCGGTGCAGTACCGAAGTTTCTCGCGCCGGAAACCAACATCAGTGCGCCGGGTGTGCCGCTCGGTAAGTCTACTCTTCGTACATCCCGCTATATCGTCAAGGGATCTGATGACAACACGCCCTACCTCGGCTTCAACGAGTTCTATTCCATGCGGGTGCTCGAGCGGCTGAATGTCGCACCCGTGGCCAGGACGCGGATGTCCGCGGACGGCCGTGTATTGGTTGTCGACCGATTCGATGTTGACGCAAACGGTACCCCAACCTTCGGCATCGAAGATGCCTGCAGCCTCCTGGGGTTGCCGCCAAATGAGAAGTACCGGCCCAGCACCGAGGCAGCACTGCGTGCAACGCGCGCGTACCTGCCCTTCGCAGTTGCTCATTCACAGCTCGAGAAGTTTGGGTGGCATATTCTGACCAACTATGTAGTGCGCAACGCCGACTGCCACACAAAGAACATCGCGATCTACTACACACAGCTCGCCGACGTCGCATACACCCCCGTTTATGACATCGTCACGACCCAGGCGTATCCCCGCTACGCGACGAACCCGCCGGGCTTGTCGGTCGAAGGCCGCAAAACCTGGGCGCCCGGCAAGTCCATGGAGAAATTCTTCAAGGCACGCCTCGGTATCGCGGCTCCTGACTACAAACAGATGGTCGAGCGCTTGTGTGAGTCCGCCGTAGAGGTCGGCCGCGAGATGATCGAAGCTGCAAAAAATGAGCCGCATTGGCACGACATTGCAAAACAGATGCTGCACGCCTGGAACGAGGGCATGGCCTCAGTACGCAGCGCCCGCAAGGACAACAAGCTCAAAGGCCTGACTCGTTACATCAAGGCGGCAGGATTTTCTGATCCGACACCACCTGAACGGCGGAGCGTGATTGGCCGTTCGGAATTGCTGGGGAAGCCCGGCTCGAAAAAGTCGAAGTGACGCGGCGCGGGCCACGCCACTGCGCTCATGATTTCCAGACGTCCCCAAACAACCGCGCAAAATTCCGGCCCAGAATCTTTTCGATCCGGCCGGCCGGCCAGCCGCGGCGCGCCAGATCATCCGCCAATGTCCTGAAGCGGCGTGGCTCGTTGTATTCGGGAATCAGGTTGAATACGTCGGCCGCCTCGCCGGGCGCTGCAATGCCGGCCTTGGCACGATCTTCAAAAAACTTGCGCTGGAACTTCGCGAACGCCTCGTTCAACTCGATTCCGGATATGCCTCCATCCGTTCCAAGTCCTACATGATCCTCGCCGCAAACATTTACGGCATGTTCGAGATGGCGAATCACATCGTCGGCATGCGGCTGGCCGGAGGCCCGCAGAAATGGCATGAAGTAGATTCCGGCCACTCCACCTCGGTCAGCGAGTGCCTTGAGCGAATCATCGGAGGTGTTCCTGGGCACATCAACGAGCGCTCGGCAGCCCGTGTGAGTGATTGCCATCGGTGCTTTCGACGCGGCTATTCCCTCGGCAATGGTTCGCGGACCGGCGTGGCTCAGATCCAGCAACATGTGCAATCGATTCATCTCGGCAATCAGGTCGTGGCCGAGCCGGCTCAAACCTCCGTCAGCCGCCTCCAGACAACCGTCACCCATGAGATTGCGCCGATTGTAGGTTGGCTGAGATATGCGCACGCCCAGGTCGTAGAACGTTGCAAGTCGGGTGAGGTCCCCCTCGAGCATGCTGGTGTCCTGGAACCCGAAGATCAGGCCCAGTCTCTTGGACGACTTGGCATCAGTGAGATCTTTGGCACTCAAGACCTTCAGGAACACATCCGGGTGAGCGGTCAGCTCGTGTTCCGCGCGCGAGATGTCAACTACGGTTTTGTGGAAGCGATCCGGCCCGTTGCCGACTTCATTGAGGGTGACATTTACGGCCGTTACGCCTGAGGCGCGTACGTCCGCAAGGAACTTAGGCGAAAGGAAGGCGTCGTCGGGTTCGCTTGGGTCAAAGCCTCCTGGTCCACCAAGAGCATCGATGACTACTGCATTCGCGTATTGCTTGTCGGTGAAGCCGACTGCAGCAGCCGCGCGGGTCGTGTCCAATCGACAAAAACATCCGGCGAGCGAGATCAGGACCGCTTCGCGTCGTGTCATCATGACGTTGCCTCCCCGTCCGTTCAGAACTTTCGGGGGCAATGATACTCATGTCGGCATCAGGCCAGTCAACTAGCGGTCTGTCTTCACTATCCGCGTCCAATCCAGCCCGAAGCGGCCCAGGTATTTGCGCAGGCGATCTGAGTCATTGATGGAGCTGCGCTGCTTGCGGGTCGCTGCGAATAGCTTGCGGCCAGCGTCTGCCGCGGAGTTCGATTCGCGGCAGACTGTCAGGACGGCCTGAAGCTGCAGGCGATCGAAAAGATCCAATTCACCGAGCTCTGTGTCCGTGAAGAGTCCAGTCAGTGTCTCATCTTTGACGGGACACCAGGCCGCTTGCAGTCGCCCGATCTCCTCGCGCACCAGCGCCTCGCTGATACGCCCGCCATCTGCCAAGGTTGCCATTCGGCTCACTGAGGCGGAGATCTCACGAAAATTTCCCGCCCAGGCGGCTTCGGATGAGGTTGCAAAACGAACGTAAACCGCCCGTGCCTCCGCGTTGAATCGTACAGTCGAAGACGTGGTCCGGGCGTGACGTTCCAACTCGTAGTCGATGTTTGGCTCGATGTCCTCCGGCCGCTCGCGCAACGCCGGCAGAACGAACGTCCACATGTTGATACGCGCCAGCAGGTCTTCCCGAAAGCGGCCAGCCCGCACATCCGCGCGAAGATCGCGGTTCGTACCGGCGATCAGCTGGAAGTCGCTGTGGGCTTCCTTGTCCGCCCCCAAGGGCAGAAAGCGCTTTTCCTCGATCGCCTTGAGCAGCATGGCCTGCTCATCGCGGCCGAGCTCGCCGATTTCGTCCAGGAATACGATGCCCTCGTTAGCCTTCCGCAACAGTCCGGCGCGGTCGTTCTGGGCCCCGGTGAAAGCGCCTTTGACGTGCCCGAACAGGGTCGATATTGCGGCGTCCCCACGCAACGTCGCGCAGTTCACTTCCACGAACTCGCCCTTGACCTGGTGACGTGCCTGCTTCAACTCGTAGACACGCGCCGCAAGCTGGCTCTTGCCCGCGCCTGTCGGACCGACCAGGAGTAGTGGAGCCCGTGAACGGACTGCCACCCGTTCGATGGCATCGATCATCCGGTTGAACGCGGTGTTGCGCGTGGCGATGCCCGACTTGAGAAAGTCCGTCGATTCGAGACGTTCACGGGCGAAACGGGCGGCAATCTGATCGTACTTTGAGAGATCGAGATCGATGATCGAGTAGGTGCCCACGGTGTCGGAGCTCTGGCGGCGCGCCGGGGAGCTTTGCAGGAGACCCGCGGGGAAGTAGCGTGCCTCAGTCAGGATGAACATGCAGATCTGCGCGACGTGTGTGCCTGTGGTGATGTGCATGAGGTAGCGCTCGCCTTCCGGTTGAAAGGAATAGGCGCGAGCAAACTCGTGCAACAGACCGTAGACCTCCTGGAAGTCCCATGCGTCGCGGGGATCCACGAGATGCAGTTTCACCTCGGTTTCCGGCGAGACGGAGGCGATGTCGGCTGCTACCTGCTGCGCCAGTCTGGTGTGCTGACGGGCATGCAGGAGCTCGAGACGGTCGACGACAAAATCTTCGTGCTGGCAGATGGCCACGGTGGGCCGCCATTTCTCCCAGCGGCCGCTACCCGAACCGCCGTCCAGCTGGGAGCCCACAAATCCGATCACTACCGTGCGCATCGGGCTATCTTATTAGATAGTTCTATATACAAATACCGCTAAATGAGTCGCACAGCGCTGCTGGCCAGCGGGCCCATCCAGCCCCTGCGATTCGATAAAATGCTGTAGAAACAATGTATTAGTCCGAATCTACCGCTGGCTGGCGGGTCTGGCACAGACGCTGCAAGAGCTACCCCCGAAAAGAGAGAGCAATGTGTTGAAGGGACAGCGAACATGAAGCACGAAAACTTTGAGGTCATGAACGTAGAAGACGGACGCCACGTCAAGATGTGGACTCGCGGCGTTCCGGTCGAGGACGGCGCGAAGCGCCAATTGGCTAACACCGCGCGCATGCCGTTTATCTTTCGTCACGTTGCGGCGATGCCTGACGTACATGTTGGGATCGGAGCCACGGTGGGATCGGTGGTGGCTACGAAAGGCGCGATCATCCCGGCTGCAGTTGGTGTTGACATAGGCTGTGGGATGATGGCCGTCCAAACGACGCTTAAGGCGTCCGATTTGCCGGAGTCATTGACAGCTGTGCGGCAGCAGATCGAGTACGCTGTGCCACACGGATTCGAGACAATCCGCGGGCGCAGCACAAAGGGCGCGTGGCAGATTGCACCGAATTCGATCATCAGCCGCTGGAGCGGACTGGCGGATCGGCTCGAGCGCATCACTGACAAGTACCCGCGTCTGAAGCCGAAGAACCCGCAGGCTCAGCTGGGAACCCTCGGCGGTGGCAATCACTTTGTCGAGATCTGCCTCGATGGCGAGCAGACTGTCTGGGTGATGTTGCATTCGGGCTCGCGTGGCATCGGCAACATGATCGGGCAGACGTTCATCGAGTTGGCGCGCCAGGATATGCGCCGTCATTTCATCAACCTGCCGGACCGCGACCTGGCTTACCTGGTCGAGGGTACCCAGCACTTCGACGACTATGTCGAGGCGATGGAGTGGGCTCAGGACTATGCGGCCGAGAATCGCCGGGCAATGATGGACGCAGTGCTGCGCGTTCTGCGCGAAGAGGTGCGGGCGTTTACTTTAGGTGAGGTGGCGGTGAATTGTCACCACAACTACACCGCTCGGGAGCGCCACTTTGATGAGGATGTCCTGGTTACACGCAAGGGTGCCGTTCGGGCCGGCCGCGGTGAGCTGGGAATCATCCCGGGTAGCATGGGAGCTCGATCGTTCATCGTGCGCGGACTGGGTAACCCGGAGAGCTTCGAGAGCTGCAGTCACGGTGCTGGACGTCGTATGTCACGCACTGAAGCACGTAAGCGCTTTACAGTTGCCGATCACGAAGTGGCGACGGCAGGCGTTGAATGTCGCAAGGATGTGGACGTGATCGACGAGACGCCGGCAGCGTACAAGGACATCGATGCCGTCATGGAGGCGCAGCGCGATCTCGTTGAAATCGTCCACACACTCAAGCAGGTCGTGTGCGTAAAGGGATAGACAGTGATCATCATTGATGGAGGAAAGGGTGAAGGGGGAGGGCAGATCCTACGATCTGCCCTTTCTCTTTCAATGTGTACGAACCAGGCTTTTCGAATCGAACGTATCCGGGCCGGACGTGAGAAGCCCGGGCTGCTGCGGCAGCACGTTACAGCCGTTAAGGCTGCCGCGGCCATTTCCGACGCTGAGGTGCAGGGTGCGGATGTCGGCTCCAGCGCCGTTACTTTCAAGCCGCGCACTGTGCGTCCGGGTGATTATGCCTTCTCCATAGGGACCGCTGGCAGTTGCACACTGGTTCTGCAGACCATACTTCCGCCACTACTTACAGCGCCTGGCCCTAGCACGATTCGCATTTCCGGTGGCACTCATAACAAGGCCGCTCCACCGGTTGATTTTCTGTCTCGCGCATTTCTCCCGTTGCTTGCACGAATGGGCGCGACCGTGAATCTCAACGTCGAGCGTCACGGGTTTTACCCGCGTGGCGGCGGCACCATTGCCGTACATGTAACTCCTGTTGATCGTCTGCAGCCAATACAGCTGCGGGAGCGCGGCGCGCGGGTGCGCGGATACGCCGAGGCATACATCTGCGGCGTCCCGGCGCACGTGGCGGAGCGTGAGTTGGCTGTTGTGGGTGGTCGCCTGAACTGGGCCCCGGAAGAATTGAAGATACGGGGACTTCCCAGCGAGATGGGTCCCGGAAACGCGCTTGTACTCACCCTCGACTATGAAGGTATCACGGAGGTATTTACTGGATTCGGCGAGCGCGGACGAAGTGCCGAGAGCGTTGCGGAAGGCACAGTCCGTGAGGCGCGCGCCTACCTCGCTCATGAGGCGCCGGTGGGTCCTCATTTGGCCGATCAGCTGCTGTTGCCGATGGTGTTAGGAGGACTTACCCGCTTCGTCACGTGCGAACCGACTCTGCATTGCACGTCGAATGTTGATGTCATCCACGCGTTCACCGCCCGCCGGATCCTTGTGGAGCCTGACGAAAAAGCGTACGCGATTTCAGTGCGGTAAGTGACGGCAGCAGTGCCCTGACGTGAAGTCCGCCGGAACCGCGTCGCTCGCGGGACGTTCCATTATTCATTCCAACTCACCAGGGGATAACCGTGAACGCGATCAATCCTCAGGCGATGGTTATCGGCTTAGTGCTGGTCGTGGCCGTTGCCGTGGCAGTCTTCCTCATCCTCCGCGAGCGGAGGAAAGCTCAGTCTCGGCATCTGCAGGAGCGCTTCGGTCCTGAATACGGTCGTGTGGTCAGCACGGTCGGTGATCGAGAGAAGGCTGAGGCCGAGCTCCAAGCGCGAGAGAAGCGCGTTGAGCGCTTGCGACTCGTCGCGCTGCCGCCGGCGGAAGCGTCGCGATTCGCTCAGGCATGGGAAACGTTGCAGACCCGGTTTGTCGACAACCCGTCAGGAGTCGTCGGTGAAGCGGACCGCCTGGTACGCGAATTGATGCTGAAGCGGGGCTATCCAATGGCCGACTTCGAGCGTCGTGCGGCCGACATTTCGGTCCACCATCCGCTCGTGGTGGACAACTATCGCGCCGCCCAAGCTATCGCGAGCCGCAACGTGCGTGGACAGGCCAGCACGGAGGATCTCCGGAAAGCGGTCGTGCACTATCGAGCGTTGTTTGAGGATCTGCTCGAGGTGGGCGGAGCGCGAAAAGCCGAGGTGCTCGCGGCAACCGAACGAGAGAAAGAGGCGGTGCATCATGAATAGTAGCCCAGGCAATCAAGAAGGTAGCGGACGACCGTTATCGACAGCGGACCTTGCCGCCGCTGCACGGCGGCCCAACAGCGTGGCGGATGCCGATGTGGCGGATGCCAATAATGAGGAAGCCGAAGCGCGCCGTGCTGCGCG
>Ga0105247_10000751_pt1 | contig 25075 bp, 15 predicted proteins | sample KBSS24metaG_FD_81519 | JGI IMG/M metagenome (GOLD analysis project Ga0105247, IMG submission 81519) | Switchgrass rhizosphere microbial communities from Kellogg Biological Station, Michigan, USA - KBS S2-4 metaG | ecosystem: Host-associated > Plants > Roots > Rhizosphere > Soil | place...
CGCCTGCTGTGGGTCGCCGCGATCAGCTTCGTCGTGGTGTTCGCGGTGGGGGCCGCGGCGCTCGGCGTGCACTGGTACCTCGGCCGAAACGGCGCCCCGCCGAGGAGCGGCGAGCCGTGATACGAAACGATGCTGTCCGACGAATGACCTGACATACGCCACGAGGAGCGTCCGACCATGCCCGAGTCTTCGACCGCGCTGCGCCACGCCGACGCCGACAAAAAGGACGATCACGTCCTCGTCGAAGAAGCGCGAACCCATGTGAGCAAGTCCCCGGCGCTGCAGCTGATCGCCGAGCTCGTGCGGAAGCTCCGAGCCAGCACCTTCTCGTGGTGGACGCCGGACGTGGTGCGCGAGTCGTGGGGCGCCGCCGTGCGCATGGAGTGGTTCGCCCACCGGCCCGACCTCCGCCAGAAGATCACGACCGGCCTCACCGGGCTCGCGCCCAAGGCGGCGCGCAACAAGACGCCGCTGTTCCAGGCGGAGCTGATCGACTCGGTCATCGAGGACGGCGACGTCACGGTGAAGCAGTTCGACGACGCGTTCGACCCCGCCGACGTCGCCGCGTACGCGCCGGTGGTGGAGGTCTGGCAGCGCTTCCGCGAGCGGATGCCGTGGGAGCAGGACACGCCGGCGCATCAAGAGCTCGTCGCGTGGCTGCTCGAGGCGTTGCTCGCGTCGCAGAGCTCGCTGGACGGGGTGACGCGCAAGCCGATCCTCACCGCGCACGCCGTGCGCACGACCATCCCGGGCAAGATCTGGCACACGCGGATCCCGCTGGAGGTGCGCGTCGCGATCGACGACCTGCGGTTCCAGCGCGAGAAGGTGAAGCCCACCGATCCGTTCCACTCGTCGCACGACCTGAGCGTCGCGACGCCCGCGATCATCGCGGCGAACATCCCGCTCCGCGAGCTGACGCGGATCCTCGACGTGGCCGAGCGCGCGATGGCGTTCCCGGCGTACGTGCCGCCGCGCGGCGGCTCGGTCGCGCGCGGCGGCGACAAGCCCGCGCCGTCGCCCGAGCCGCGCGCCGAGGTGAAGGGCGACGCGCACGGCAACCACCCCACCACCCCGCCCGGCGCCGACGACGCCACGCTCGCGACCCGCGGCCCCGCGCTGCCGGGAGCGCCGGCCACGACGGCGCGCGCGGGCGGGGGCGACGAGGACTTCGCGTTCGACGACGACGACGACGGAAAGAAGTCACGGGAGGCCGGGACGCAGCTCTCCGGCAAGCGATGAGCGGGCTCTTTTGTCGCGGGTTGCCTTCGTCCGCGCGGCGTTGATTCGTTGCGGCCTGGGTATCGCACGACTATAGCGTGAGGCGACGGGCTCACCCCGCCGGCACCCCTGATGAGCTCCGAGGCACACGAAGAACCCAAGAGCGAAGCGGTCGCCGTCGAGCCGCCGCCGGAGATCGGCGTGACGGCCTCCAAAGACCAGCACTACGCCGTCACGCCGCAGCCCCCGCGGATCCTCCGCAGCCTCTATTGGGGCATCTGGTTCGTCGCGCTCCCGTTCGTCTTCGCCTGCCTCGTCGTGTGGGCCCTCACGCCGCCGAGCGGCGTCGACCAGGGCGGCGTCGTCGGGTGGATCGAGTCGATCGTCCGCGAGCAGCCGGTGCCGGTCGGCATCGTCGCGTTCACGATCTGCGAGATGGCGCTGTGGGCCGTCCGCCAGCGGCTCCCGCTCGCCCAGTTCGCGCACCCGCCGCTCCGGGCCGATCTCCCCGCCGAGATGCACAACCCGTTCGATCGCGCGCGCTCGCTCATCGAAGAGGCGGAGACGATCCTCGCGCGCAACGAGAAGGCGGTCATCCGCGAGCTGTCGTCGCGCGAGCGCGAGAAGCTGCGCGACGACATCGCGGCGCTGCGCGCGACGATGGAGGCGGAGCCCTTCGACGAGGAGGCGTTCATGAACGCGCTCGCCGCCGCGGACGGCGAGATCGACGTCCGCCTCGGCCGCTGGCGCAAGAGCGAGGTGCGCGAGTACATCGAGTCGATCCTCGTCGCGATCGCCGTCGCGATGACGCTCCGCGCGTTCGTGGTCGAGGCGTTCAAGATCCCGAGCGGCTCGATGATCCCGACGCTCATGGTCGGCGATCACATCTTCGTCAACAAGTTCACCTACGGCCCGGCGATCCCGTTCACCCACGCCCGCCTCTGGTCGAACATGCCGCCCCATCGCGGCGACGTGATGGTCTTCGCGTTTCCGGAGCACCCCGAGCAGGACTTCATCAAGCGGGTCATCGCCCTCCCCGGCGACAAGCTCGAGGCGAAGAACGGCCACCCGTGGATCAACGGGTGGGAGGTGCCGCACTGCTTCGTCGGCGTCTATTCGTACAGCGACATCGACACGCCGACCGGGCACCACGAGGGCGATCTGTTCGTGGAGTTCCTCGAAGACGAGGCGTACCTCACGCTCTACGATCACGCGTCCGCCGGCTTCCCCGAATACCAGGGCCCGTTCACCGCCAAGCCCGGCGAGGTCTGGGTGATGGGCGACAACCGGAACAACAGCCACGACTCGCGTATGTGGTGGGGCGGCACCGGCGGCGGCGTCCCGTTCGAGAACGTGCGCGGCCGCGCGCTGTTCGTATGGCTCAGCATCTCCGACGCCGGGATCGACTGGTCGCGCGAGGGCGTGCCGGTCATGGGCCGCCCGCGCCTCCCCGCGGCGATGAAGGGGCTCGAGCCGGCGCTCCAGAAGTGCCTCGCCGAGCGGCCCCCGCCGTCGCAGACGATGCCGCCCGGTCACGGCTGATCGCGCGCGGCGCCGCGCCGCTCTTACTGTTGTCCGCGAGGCGCCGCCGCCGGTCACGGCCGACCGCGCGACCCGGTTTTACTCCTGTCCGGTGACCTGCCGGCAGCGATCGACGCACGCGAGGTCGTCCGCGCACGCCGTGTAGCAGTCGCGCGATTTGCCCTGCTTCGAGTTGCAGCTCGGATCGCGCTCGCACCGCTGCGGATCCTTCGCCGCGGCGCTCTGGACCGACGCGCAGCCCGAGAGCGCGGCGAAGAGGACGAGGCCGGAGAGCGGGAGGCGTCGCATCAGAGCACCCTCCGGAAGTGGAGCGACTTCGGCCGCGTCAGCTGATCGAAGCCGAGCGCGCTCAGGCTGAACCCGCGCCCCGAGCTCTTCACGCCGATCCACGGGAGCGCGGGATCGACCGAGTCGCACCGGTTCATGTAGACCGTACCGAACTCGAGGCGGCGCGCGAGGCGCTCGGCGCGCTCCGGGTCCGACGTCCAGACGCTCGCCGTGAGCCCGAGCTCCGCGTCGTTCATGCGCGCGAGCGCCTCGTCGTCGGAGTCCACCGCGGTCACGGGGAGGATCGGGCCGAACGCCTCCTCGCGCATCAACCGCGTCGACGGATCCACGTCGCGAACGAGCGTCGCTTCGAAGAACCGCCCGCGCCCCGAGACCTTCGCGGCGCTCCCTCCGGCGACGACGCGCGCGCCCTTCGCCTTCGCGTCGGCGACGAGCGCCGCGAGCTTCCCCGGCTGGTCCGGCTGCGCGACCGGCCCGAGCGACGTCTTCGCGTCCGTCGGGTCCCCCATCACGTACGCGCGCACCAGCGCCTCCGCCGCGTCGACGAACCGCCCGTAGAGCGACCGGTGCACGTACACGCGCTCGACGGCGCAGCAGCTCTGTCCGGCGTTGTAGATCGCGCCGTCGACGACGTTCTCGACGGTCTTTTCGAGGTCGCAGTCGTCCGCGACGTACGCCGGATCGTTGCCGCCGAGCTCGAGCCCCACGTGGATGAACCGGCCGGCCGCCGCGGCCGCGATGCGCCGGCCGCCGTAGACGGAGCCGGTGAAGACGACGTGATCGATCCGCGGGTCGGCGACGATACGCTCGCTGGTCGGGTGATCGCAGTGGAGCGCCTGCACGAGCCCCGGCGGCGCGCCCGCCGCGGCGAACGCGCGCGCGAAGTGCTCGCCCGAGAGCGGCGACCGCGGCGAGTGCTTCACGATGACCGCGTTCCCCGCGAGGACCGCGGGCACCACCACGTTCACCGCGGTGAGGAGCGGGTAGTTCCACGCCGGGAGGTCGAGGACGACGCCGAGCGGCTCCTTCCGGATCCGCCGGTCGAAGCCCGCCTTCTCCGCGACGACGACGTCCGCGAGGGACGCCTCGGCGATGTCCATCATGTAGCGCGCGCGCTCCGCCATCCCGCGGATCTCGCCCTTGGCCTGCGAGAGCGGCTTCCCCATCATCCTCGTGACGTCCGCGGCGATCGCGTCGGCGCTCGCCTCCATCGCCGCGAGCGCCCGCGCGACGAGCGCCCTCCGATCCGCGACCTTCGATCCGGCGAACGCGCGCGCCGCGGCGCGCGCTCGATCGAGCGTGCCATCGATCGCCGCCCCTTCGGCGAGATCGACGGAGCAGGCGATGTCGCCGGTGAACGGGTCGTCGACGTGGAGCGAGGGCATCCCCGCATTCTAGGCCGCCGCGCCGAGCCGCGACCAGCCCGTCACGCGCGCCCGGCGAACGAAGCGCGACGCCGCTCCGCGCGCCCCTACTCGCAGCTCCCCGACACGCACCTCGTGACGCCCGGGCACTGCGCGTCGCGGTGACACCCCGGCACGCACGCGCCCGAGACGCAGATCTTCCCCGAGCCGTCGTCGCCCGGGTTGCAGTCGCCGTCGCCGCCGCACGCCGCGCCGCCCGCCCCGGTCCCGCCCCCGGCGTCCGTCCCCACGCCGCCGGGGGGCGGCGACGGATCGGCGCCGCCGCCGCAGGGGCCGAGCGGGAGATCCGTCGGCGTCACGCGCACCTCGAATTTGCCGGGGTGCGCCTTGATGTCGCTCCACCCGAGGCTGCCGTCGTCGAAGAGGTACTTGCCGACCGCCGGCGACGCGTCGAGCACGGCGATGCCGGCGTTCTTCTCGACGAACGACGCGGGCCCCGCGTCCGCCGTGTACACGACGAGGCACCTCGCGCCCGCGACCACCTTGAGGTGCTTGTTGCACCCGTATCGCTGGCTCGACGCGACGTACCACGGGTCCGCGGTGCGGGAGCTCCCTCCGCACGCGAGCGGCTGATAGTCGCCCGGGCCGCCGAACGACGTCACGCCGTACACGGAGTGCACCACCGTGCTCATCGCCTCGCTCGCGCCCGCGGTCGCGGCGTCATCGGCCGGCGTCGATCCGCAGTGCGTGCACATGAGAGCGATGATCCCGGCGGCGAGCACGGACGCGCCGCGCGAGGTGAGTCGTTTCGACATTCGGTGAACCTCCGCGGCTGTGCTCTCCAAGATCTATGCCGTACATGAAGGCTAAAAGATGTCAATGTAGGTAAATGTCTCCCAATGGAGGTGTGACGCAAATCACGCTGAATCGCCTTTTTGTCGAAGTTGTGCGGTGGATCTCTCGTGCACCAGACGTCTCCAGAACGAGACGCGCCGCGGCGCGATTCGAGCCTATTCGCCGGCCATTCAACGCGTGATTCAAAAACTGTTCGGGTATCGACGGCCTCGATGAACTGTAGGATCGTCGAATGAAAATGACATTGATATCGCGAAGATATCGATCATGGACCGATCCCTCGACAGATACGGAACATTAGTTCAGTATTCGTCCGTGGTTCGCCGAAAGACAGGAAGCGGCCGCGCCGGCGAGAGCTGGCTCGGCGCGCACATGGACAACTTCGCGCGGTACTTCACCGCGTACACGCTGGAGCTCAAAGGGCAGCCCTTCGAGTCCGTCTACGTCGACGCGTTCTCGGGCACCGGCTACCGCTCGTTGCGCGAAGGGGCGGCGCGCCCCGCGCTCCTCTTCCCGGAGCTGGCCGAGGACGGGCCGCAAGCGCTGCTCGAAGCGACGCGCCGCCTGGCCGTCCGCGCCGAGCCGCGCTTTCACGAAACGACGTTCGTCGATCGCGTCGCCCAGCCGCGCGATCTCGTCCAGGAGCTCGCGGCCGACGCGCCGGACCGCGTCGACGCGATCCGCCTCGTCCACGGCGAGCCGAACGCCGTGATCCAGGAGCTCTGCAACCGCACGTGGTCCGCGCGCCGCGGCGTGCTCTTCCTCGATCCGTTCGGCTTCGACATCGAGTGGTCGACGATCCGCGCGATCGCGCGGACGTGCGCGATCGACCTGTGGCTGTTTCTCCCGGTCGGCATGGGCGTGAACCGGCTGTCGCGGAGCGGCGGCTTCCCGGCGTCGTGGTGCGAGCGCATCGACGCTCTGCTGGGACGCAAGGACTGGATCGACTCGCTCGACGCCGCGCAGGACGTCCCGAGCGCCGCGCCGAGCGAGACGCGGCAGACTCGCCGCGCCAAGGCGCGCCTCCGCGTGGTCGGAAAGGCGCTGAACGATCGGCTCGAGGCGGTGTTCGCGGCCGTCGCGCCGAACCCGCGCGTCCTCATGAGCGCGACGAACCGCCCGCTCTATCTCATGTGCTTCGCCGTCGGGAACCCGGTCTCCGCCGCGCCGGCGCTCCGCCTCGCGAAGCACATCCTCGGCGACGTCGGCTGATCGCCGGACCGCGCACGCGGGGCGGCCGATCACCGGACCGCGCACGCGCGGCGACGAGCGATCGCGCGGCGACCCGATCGGGCCACGGCGCGATCACCCCGCGGTGTCGAGCGCCGCGGCGCGGCGCGCTCGACCGCGCTTCGCCGCGCGCTTGCCCGCCGTCGCGAAGAACCTGCCCGTCGCGGTGTCGGCGGTGAAGAGGCCGCGCGCGGGCCCCTCGTACACGACGCGGCCGCCGCCCTGGCCGCCCTCGGGGCCGAGCTCGACGATCCAGTCCGCGGACTGGATGACGTCGGGGTGGTGCTCGATCACGACCAGCGTGTCGCCGCGCTCGACGAGGCGCTCGAGGACGACGATGAGCCGCTTCACGTCGCTCAGGTGGAGGCCGGTCGTCGGCTCGTCGAGGACGTAGACCGTCGGCTCGTGCGCGACGCCCGCGGTGAGCTCCGCCGCGAGCTTGAGCCGCTGCGCCTCGCCGCCCGACAGCGTGTTCGACCCCTGGCCGATCTGCACGTAGCCGACGCCGAGCTCGCACAGGGTGTCGAGGGGCCGAGCGATCTTGCGGTGGGCGGCGAAGACGCTCGCCGCGTCCTCGGCCGACAGGTGGAGCACGTCGCCGACCGTGAGGCCCGCGTACCGGATGTCGAGCGTCGCCGGCTCGAACCGCGCGCCGCCGCACGCCTCGCACGGCGCGACGACGTCGGGCAAGAACGCCATCTCCGCGACGGTCGCCCCTTGCCCGTCGCACGCGGGGCAGCGCCCGCCGGTCGCCGAGTTGAACGAGAAGCGCCCGGCGGTGTAGCCGCGCGCGCGCGCCTCCGGGAGCGACGCGAAGAGGCGCCGGACCTCGTCCCAGACGCCGAGGAACGTCGCGGGCGTCGATGGCGGCGGGCGGCCGATCGGCGACTGGTCGACGGCGAGGGCGCGCTTCACCGCCTTGACGCCGCGGAGCGAGCCGTGCGCGCCGGGCTCCTCGGCGACGAGGCCGAGCGCGCGGCGGAGCGCCGGATAGAGCACCTTGCGCACGAGCGTGCTCTTGCCCGAACCGCTGACGCCCGCGACGACGTTGAGGCGCCCCACCGCGATCTTCAGGTCCGCGTCCTTCAGGTTGTGCGCGCGCGCCCCGCGGACCTCGATGAACCGGTCGGGGCGCGGCCGCTCCGGCCGGTCCACCCGCGCCGACTCGGCGATCGCGCGCGCGGTCGGCGACCGCGGGTCGCAGAGGACGCGCGCGGCGTCGCCGGAGGCCACGATGTGCCCGCCGCCGCGCCCGCCGGCCGGGCCCAGGTCGACGACGTGGTCCGCCGCGGCGATCGTCTCCGCGTCGTGCTCGACGACGAGCACCGTGCTCCCCGTGTCGACGAGCGCGCGGAGGTTGCGCAGGAGGTTCTGCGTGTCGCGCGGGTGCAGGCCGATCGTCGGCTCGTCGAGCACGTACAGGGCGCCGGTGAGCCCGCTCCCGAGCTGCGCGCTTAGGCGCAGGCGCTGCATCTCGCCGCCCGAGAGCGTCGCCGCCGGTCGATCGAGCGCCAGGTAGCCGAGCCCGACGTCCTCGACGAACGACAGCCGCCGCACGAGCTCCTTGTGAGGCGCCGCGGCGACCTGCGCGTCGCGGCCTTCGAAGCGCCACGCGCGGACGCGCGCGAGCGCCGCGCCGACGTCGCGCGCCGCGAGCTCGGCGTAGGTCTCGCCGTGGAGGCGGACGCGCCTCGGCACCGCGGCGAGCCGCGCGCCGAGGCACGCCTTGCAGCGCGGCGCTTCGGCGTCGTTGGGGTCGTAGGTCGGCGCGACGCCGGTCCCCTCGCACGACTCGCACCGCCCTTGCTGCGTATTGAACGAGAACCACCGCGGGTCGAGCTCCGGGACCCCTGCGCCGCATGCGGTGCACGCGCGCGCCGTCGACCAGATCCGATCGCCGTCGCTCGACGCCGCCGGCGGGCCGTCGCCGACCCGGAGCGCCCCGCCGCCCCACGCCAGCGCCGCGTCGAACGTCGCGCGATCGAGCGCGCGGAGCGCCCCGTAGTGGACGATCAGGTCGATCGAGTGCTCCTTCGATTTCGTGAGGCGCGGCGGCGGATCGATGGCGACGATCGCGCCGTCGACGCGCGCCGTCTTCACGCCGGCCCGGGCCGCGGCGGTGAACAGATCGAGGTACGTGCCCTTCCGCGCGCGGACCGCCGGCGCGTACACGGTGGAGCGCTCGCGCCTGTCGTTCGCGGTGAGGCGGGCGTAGAGGCCGTCCGGCGAGAGCGGCGCGACCACCGCGTCGCAGCGGGGGCAGTGCAGCTCGCCCACCTTCGCGTAGAGGAGGCGGAGGTAGTGCGCCACCTCGGTCACCGTCGCGACGGTCGAGTTCGCGCCGGCGCGCGAGATGCGCTGCTCGAGGGCGATCGACGGCGGCACGCCGGTGACGCGGTCGACGTCGGGGCGGGGGAGGGTCGGGAGGAACTGCCGCGCGTACGGCGTCAGCGTCTCCATGAACCGGCGCTGCCCTTCGGCGAAGATCACGTCGAACGCGAGCGACGACTTCCCGGACCCGCTCGGTCCGGTGACGACGCACAGCTTCCCGTGCGGGATCGCGCACGACACCGCCTTCAAGTTGTGCTCGCGCGCGTGCTCGACGCCGATCGCGAGCGGCACGTCGGCGCGCTTCTTCGGCGCCTTGGGCGCGGCCTCGGCGCCGTCCGCGAGCGCCACGCCGGTCTTCGACCCGGACGCGGCGACCGACTCCGGCGTCCCGCGCGCGACGACGCGTCCGCCGTCCGGCCCGGCGCCCGGTCCGAGGTCGATGACCCAGTCGGCGGCGCGGACGACGTCCATGTCGTGATCGACGACGACCACGCTCGCGCCCTTTCGGACGAGGTCGTGCAGCGTGTCGATCACCGCGCCGGCGTCGGCCGCGTGGAGCCCGGCGCTCGGCTCGTCGATGACGAAGAGGGTGCCCTTCGCCTCGTCACCGAGCGCGCGCGCGAGCTTCAGCCGCTGCGCCTCGCCGCCCGAGAGCATCGACAGCGGCTGGCCGAGCGGGAGGTACCCGAGGCCGACGCGCTTCACCGGCGCGAGCGCGCGGCCGAACGCGTAGTCCCGATCGCCCGGCGGATCGAGGGCGGCGAGCGCCTCGTCGACGGTGAGCGCGAGGACATCGGCGACGCTCAGCCCACGGTGCTTGATCGCGAGCACCTCGGGCTTGAACCGCCTGCCCTGGCATACGGCGCACAGGAGCGCGACGTCGGCGAGGAACTGCATCTCGACGGTCTCGTACCCTTCGCCGGAGCACGTCTCGCAGCGCCCGGACCGATCGCCGCCGACGTTGAACGAGAAATGCGACGGCGTGAGCCCCGCCGCGATCGCGTCCGGCTCCAGCGCGAACCGCGCCCGCACGCGGTCCCACGCCTTGGTGTACGTCGCGGCGTTGCCGCGCGCCGTGCGGCCGAGCGGCGCTTGATCGACGAGGCGCGCGCGGGACAGCGACGCGACGCCGTCGATCCCTTCGTGGGGGCCCGGGCGTGGGACCGTCGTGTCGCCGAGGGCGCGCGCCACGCCGCGATAGAGGATCTCCTCCGCGAGCGTCGACTTGCCCGAGCCGCTCGGCCCGGTGATCGCGCACACCACGCCGAGCGGCACGTCGACGTCGACCGCGTCGAGGTTGTTCGCGCGCGCGCCCTTCACGTGGAGGAACGCGGTCGCGGCGCGTCGCTCGCGCGAGGGCCTCCGCGAAGACCGCCACGCGCGCCCCGTCGGGAGATCGGCGCGTCGCTCGAGCTCGCGCGGCGTCCCGTCGAACAGGATCGTGCCGCCCTGCTTCCCCGCGCCGGGGCCGAGCTCGAGGACGCGATCGCACGCCTTCACCACGCGCGCGTCGTGCTCGATCACCAACACGGTGTTCCCGGCGTCGGCGAGCTTTCGCGTCACCCGGGCGAGCGCCGGGACGTCGGTCGGGTGGAGGCCGACGGTCGGCTCGTCGAGGACGAAGAGCGATCCGGTGAGCGACGCGCCGAGCGCGGTCGTGAGCCCGGCGCGCTGCGCCTCGCCGCCGCTCAGCGTCCGGGCCTGGCGATCGAGCGTCAGGTAGCCGAGGCCGACCTCCTCGAGGTACCCGAGGCGCGACGCCAGCTCGGCGCGGACGCGCGCCCCCTGCGCGTCGCGCGTCGTCACGGCGCGCACCCCGGCGGCGGCCGCGGACACGGTGAGCGCGTGCCACTCGGCGAGGTTCTTTTCTCCGACCCGATACGCGAGCGCCGTCGCGTTGAGGCGCGACCCCGCGCAGTCGGTGCACGGGAGGTACTCGCGGTACCGCGACAAGAAGACGCGGACGTGCATCTTGTACGTCCGCGACTCGAGCCACTTGAACCACGCGCGCACGCCGGGGAATTTCCCGTCGTCCCACGATCCTTCGCCGTCGATGACGAGCGCGCGCTGCACGTCGGTGAGCTCGCCCCACGGCACGTTCGTCGGGACGCCGCGCTTCTTCGCGAACTTGAGGAGGCTCCCGCGCTCGTACTCGGCGCTCGACCCCGCCCACGCCTTGATCGCGTTCCCCGCGAGCGTCCGGCTCGGATCGGGGATCACCTTGTCCCAGTCGACCGCGATGATCCGCCCGAAGCCGCGGCACGCGCCGCACGCGCCGAGGGGCGAGTTGTACGAGAAGAGCGACGGCCGCGACGGCTCGAAGGCGCGCGCGCACCGCGGGCAGGCGAGGCCGCGCACCACCGCCACGTGCGACGCGTTCGACGCGACGTGCGGTCGTCGGTCGCCGTCGTCGCGCTTACCTCGCCCCGCGCGCTTCGCGCTCTTTGTTCCGATTGTTCCGTTCGTCCCGTTCGTCCCGTTCGTCCCGTTCGTCCCGTTCGCGCCGTGCTCGCGGGCGGTCGCCTCGGCCGCCTCGAGGCGCAGCTCCGCGCGCCCCTCGCCGCGCTCCCACGCCGTCTCGATCGCGTGCTGGAGGCGGCGCAGGTCGTCGGCGCGGATCGTCATGCGATCGAGGACGACCTCGAGCCGGACGTCGGGGCGGGCCGCTTCGCTCGGGCGCACCTCGTCGATGTCGCGCATCACGCCGCCGACCATCAGCCGCCGGTACCCGTCGCGCGCGAGCGACTCGCGGAGCTCGAGGAACCGATCCGGATCTTCGGCGCGCACCGGATACGTGACCCACGCGCGCCCGCCGGCGACGCCGCTCACGACGCGCTCCGCTGCCTGCGCCGGCGTGGTCGCGACCGCCGAGAGGCCGCAGTCGGGGCACGTCGGGATCGCCTCGCGCGCGAAGAGCGCCGCGAAATATGGCTCGAGATCGGCCATCGTCGCGAGCGTCGATCGGCTTGACTTCACGGGCGCGCGCCGATCGACGGCGACCGTCGCGGCGACCGGCTCGAGCCGATCGATCGGCGGCCGCTCCAGGCGCTCGAGGAACTGGCGCGCGTACGGGCTGAAGCTCTCGACGAACCGCCGCTGCCCTTCGGCGTAGAGCGTGTCGAGGGCGAGCGACGACTTGCCCGCGCCGCTCGGGCCGGTGACGGCCACGAGCTCGCCGGGGTGCAGCGTGAGGTCGAGCGCGCGCAGGTTGTTCGTGCGGGCGCCGCGAAGGACGACAGGAAGCATGAAGGGCTCGGAGTATGGGGACGATTTCCCCGGATGCTACTCCTCGCCCTTCGCTTTGCCGGCGCTCGCCCCTGCGAGGGCGCGCTCGCGCGGCCCGACGCCCTTCGATCCTCGGTCCTCGACGGTCCTCGGCGCGATGCGGCGCGCGAGCGGCACCTCTCCGCGAACCGCCTTCGCCGCGCCGCGGGCTACGAGTTCGCGGCGAGGCTCGCCTTCAACTTGGCGGCCATGTCGAGGTGGAACTGGATCGCGCGCTGCTCGAACTTGATGACCTCCTCGAGCTTCTTCGCGGCCTGGTGCAGCGTCTTCGCCTGCTCGTCGTTGTTGTTCGCCTGCTGATCGACCTCGCGCGCGAAGGTGTTGTAGTCCTGCTTCACCTTCGGGTCGGTCGCGTCGGCCGCGATCCCCTTGTACGTGACGCCCTGCGCGCGCAGGTCTTTGGCCTGGCTCTCCAGCGTGGTCGCGTCGGCTTCGGTGTCCGCGCGCTCCTGCGTCGCGTGGGCGAGGAGCGGCTGGAGCTCCCTCGCGCGGTTCTCGTGGATCGTGATCTGGATCTTGATCTTGGCGACCTTTTCGGCCGTGAGGCCGGAGGCGAGGGGGTGGCCCGGCGCGGCCGCCGGTGTATCGGCGAACGCGGGAACGGGGGCAGCGATCGCGAGGGAGGCGATGACGAGAGCAACCGCGGACTTTCGCATTTCGAGGTTCCTTTGGGTCGGTGTCGGAAAAAGAAGGACGCAACGTCCGCCCGAACCATTCACGCCGGACAACCGGCAGGTCAAATTCTTTTGCGCGGGGAACGTCCGCGACTCTCGCCGTTGAGCGCACATCCTGCGCTCGAACGGCGCGCCGGCTCGGTCATCTCTCTTCCCGCGCTGATGGAAGACTCTTACGATCGTTCGAAGCGTAAGAAATACGATGGAAGGTACCGTTGACTTGCCGGCGGGCATCCCTCGGATCGGGGAGGTGTTCGCGGAGAAGTATCGGATCGAGCGGGTGCTCGGTTTGGGAGGGATGGGGGTCGTCCTTCTGGCCAACCACATCCATCTCGAGGAGCCGGTCGCCATCAAGCTCCTCCTTCCCGCGGTCGCCGCCAACCCGGAGTTCGTCGGCCGGTTCCTTCGCGAAGGGCGCGCCGCGATCAAGATCCGGAGCGAGCACGTCGGCCGCGTGATCGACGTCGGCAAGCCCGCGAACGGCGCGCCGTACCTCGTCATGGAGTACCTGGAGGGGCTCGACCTCGCGACGATGCTGGATCAGCGCGGCGCGCTGCCCATCGCGACCGCGGTCGACTACCTCCTTCAAGCCAGCGAGGCGCTCGCGGAGGCGCACGCGATGGGGACGATCCATCGCGATCTCAAGCCGGCGAACCTGTTCGTGACGACGGCCGTCGACGGGACCGCGTGCGTCAAGGTGCTCGATTTCGGGATCTCCAAGGTCGCGGACGGCGTGACCAGCGGCGATCACTCGATGACGAAGTCCACGACGCTGCTCGGCTCGCCCCTCTATATGTCGCCCGAGCAGCTCCGGTCGCTGCGCTCCGTCGACGTGCGCACCGACATCTGGGCGCTCGGTGTGATCCTGTTCGAGATGATCGCCGGGTCGCCGCCGTTCCAGGGGCAGACGCTGCCGGATCTCTCGGTGTCGATCATCACGACGGCGCCGCCGCCGCTGCGCGCGTTCCGGCCCGACGCGCCGCCGGCGCTCGAGGCGTTCGTCATCCGGTGCCTGGAGAAGGACGTGACGAAGCGCGTCCAGAACATCGCCGAGTTCGCGCTGGGCCTCGCGCCGTTCGGATCGCCGGCCGCGCGAGCATCCGTCGACGCGATCACCCGGGCGCTCGTGTCGGCGTCGGGCCCGCGGCCCGCGCCGCGCGATTCGTCGCCGAGCGGGTCGGGGCCGGCGATCACGGGCTCGTCCGTCGCGCGCACCGAGGTCGCGTGGGACACGCAGAGCCTCCCGATGAAGAGGAAGGGGCCCGCCTACTTCTTCGGCGCGATGGGATCGGTGCTGGTCCTCGCGGCGATCGGCTTCGTGGTGGCGCGCGCGGCGTTCCGGCCCCACCCCGTCATCGTGAACGAGGCGGACGCGGGCGCGGCCGTGACGACGCCGACCGCGCTCCCCAGCGACATCCCGAACGTGCCGGACTCGGCGGTCGAGCCCCCGCCCGCGCTGGACGCAGGACGCGACGTCGATCCGTCGCGCCCGCCGTCGCGCCCGCCGCTGCACCACCCGAGGCCGCCGCCGAGCGCGCGCCCGCCGGTCACGCCGTCGAGCAGCGTCCCCGCTCACCCGAATACGCCGAACGGAGTTACTCTCGACCGCCATGGGTGAGCCGACGGCGGGGGGCGCGCGGACGAAGCGCGGTGGGGTCTTCGTAGCGACGTGGGTGGCGGCTGCGCTCGCCGTATCGCTCGCGGCTTCACCCGCGCGCGCGCAGCAGGCGACGGGTCACGAGGAGCCGGCGGACAAGCTCTTCAAGGACGCGCTCGCGCTCGTCGCGGCGGGGAGCTACGCGGACGCGTGCCCGAAGTTCGAAGAGAGCCAGAAGCTCGATCCGGCGCTCGGGACGCAGTTCAATCTCGCCGACTGTTATGAGCACCTCGGACGCAAGGCCAGCGCTCGGCGCCTCTTCACCGACGTGGCGACCGCGGCGCGCGCGGCGGGGAAGGCCGAGCGCGAGAAGAGCGCGCGGGCCCGCGCGGCCGCGCTGGACGGCCCCGTCGGGCAGATCACGCCCAGGGTCCCGGCGGACGCGGCGGCGATGCACCTCGAGGTCCGTATCGACGGCCTGCCGCTGCCCGCGTCGGCGTGGAACCAGCCGCAGCCCGTCGACGCCGGCGTCCACGTCGTGTCGGCGTCGGCGCCCGATCGAAAGCCGTTCGAGGCGCGCGTGACGTCGCAGGACGGCAAGATCGTCGAGGCGGCGATCCCGGAGCTCGAAGGCGAGCCGGCGGCGCCGCCTCCGGTCGTGAAGCACGACGCGCCGCCGGCGGGCGAAGCGGGCGCGGGCCAACGCAGCGTCGCGCTGATCGTCGGGGCGGTGGGGATCGCGGGGCTCGCCGTCGGCGCCGGCGCCGGCGTCCTCTCGATCGTCAAGCACGGGCAGGCGAAGGACAAGTGCGCGGACTTCAGCGCCTGCCCCGACGCGGAGGGGCGCAAGGACTGGAACTCCGCGACCAGCGCGGGCACCGTGTCGACGTTCGGGTTCGTGGCCGGCGGCGTCGGGCTCGTCGCCGCTTCGGTCCTTTACTTCTCGGCGCCGAAGGCCGCGTCGACCGCCGCCGACTCGACGGCGGGGTGGTCGATCGTGCCGAGCTTCGGGCCGGGCGCGGCGGGCATCGCCGCAGCGGGGCGGATGTGATGAATCTTCGATATCGTCATCGCGATCGCGCGTTTGCCCTCGTCGCGATGTCGCTCTCCGCGGCGTGGCTCGGGTGCAATACGATATTGGGTAATGGCGACGGGGTCGATCCTGGGGATTCGGGATCGACGCAGCCCGGCGTCGACGGCGCTCCTGGCGACGATGGTTCGCCGGGAACGGACGGCGCTGGTAGCGACGGCGGCGGCGATACGGGGCCAGGACCCGATGGAGACGCCCCCGACGTCGACGCGGGGCTCCCTGACGGTTATGCGTCGGACGGCGGCTGCTTCGAGGACGTGTGCCCGGTGCAACTCTACCCGGCGGTCGCGCCGCAGCGCATCGCAGTCAGTAGCACCGCTGTCTACTGGACGACGGCCAGCGCGATACAAAAGGTGAACCTCGCGGGTCCCGCCATGTTCGCGACGTCGCCGCTGACGCCGTCCGTCCTACACGACGTCGCCGTCAACTCCGCCGGTGCCCCCTTCGTGGCGACGCCAACCCCGACGAAGGCATTCGCAGGCTGCACGTCGGATCTGACGACGTGCTCGCCCTATTACGGTGTCGATTCGACGACGATTACGACCAGCATCACCGTAGACACCACGACGGTCTATGTCGGGCTCTCGGACGACGGGTTTGGCGCGGGGGTGGGCGGGATCAATACGGCGACGTTCGTCGGCACGACTCCGGCCTCCTATCTCGTGAACGAGCACGTCCTCGATTTGCGGCTGACGTCGGCCAACACGAAGACGTATTGGCGCGTCGCCGGCGCCATTCACTACGGTGACAAGGGCTCGTCTGTATGGCCTGCGGTCACCATCCCAGGCGTGCCGAACGCGTTCTTCATCTATCAAGACCAGCTCATCGCGGCCACCACGGGGCAGACGATCTATACGTGCACGCTGGCATCGACCGGAGACTGCGCCGGCGGCACGACGCGGTCGATCGGTGCCGCGAAGATGCCCGTGACGGCCGTCGTCGCGGACGCCAACGGGATCTACTGGATCGAGGGGGGCGCGAACGGCTCGGTGGTCCGCTGCAAAGGATCGAGCTGCGACGTCATCGCGACGAATCAGGCGTCGCCGACCGACATCGCGCTGGACGCCACCAACGTCTATTGGTCGAACGACGGCGGTGGCATCATGAAGCGGGGCCGGTGACGTGGTAGCCGCCCCGCGATCATGAGGCTTCCTCGCTGACGGCGGCGTCCGGATACAAGCGCCGGATCTCCGCGCCTTCGCGGAGGTCGGCGGCGCGGTCGTAGCGCGCGGCGAGGTCGAGCATCAGGTACCGCTTGTTCGCGCGGGGCGCGCCGAAGATGCACGGGCACGCCTGGTTCCCGCCTTCGGCGAAGAAGCCGTCGTCGTCGCGGTCGTGGCCGTGGACGACGACGGAGAGGCGCAGCCGGGGGCGCGAGATCTTCGCGAGGAGCGTCGCGGTGACGTCGGCGCGCTGGCCGTACGACGTGAGGATCGAGCGGAGCGCGTGCACGTGGTACGGGAGCTTCGGGACGAGCGGGATGTCGTCGAGGTCCTCGAGCCGATCGAGCGCGTCGTCCGGCGACCCGTGCGTGAGGAGCACCCCGCACGGCGCCGCGACCGCGTAGAGCGCGGGCTCGAACAGCCGCACGAGATCGTCCCTCTGGCGCGCGCTCAGCGTCGACTCGAGCGCCGCGACCTCGTCGGCGTGGAACTTCCCCGTGTGGGGTCCGCCGACGTGGCCGTGGTCGTGGTTGCCGAGCACGAAGCGGACGCGGTCGCCGTGCGCCGCCATGAGATCGAGGAAGCCAGAGACGATCGCGTGCGACTGGTCCTCGTAGCCATAGAGGTGCGGCTTGCCGTTGCGCGACGAGAGATCGGGGCCGTGGACGACGTCGCCGAGCTGCACCCACGTCGCGCCGGGCGTCGCGAGGAAGACGTCCCGGAGCGCCGTGAAGTCCTCGAGGTTCCCGTGGAGATCGGTGCTCACGAGGAGCGGACCTTCGGCCGGCAAGACGGCGAAGCGGCGCATCGCGCCATCATACGGCGCCCGCGCCGCCCGCGTCCCGCGCGTCGCAGCTCCGATCGAAATGCGTCGAACGCGGGGACGCGGGCGGACGCGGTCAGCCGCGGCGGAGCGGTAAGCTGACGCGAAAGCGGGCGCCGCGCGGAGACGGGGCCAGCTCGACGGTGCCGCCGTGGGCGTCGACGATGCGCTTCGCGAGCGCGAGGCCGAGGCCGCTCCCGCCTTCGCGCCCGGTGACGAGCGGCTCGAACACGCGCGGCGCGAGGTCGGGCGGGACGCCCGGGCCGTCGTCGGCGATCTCGATGGTGAGCCGATCGTCGGCGGCGCCGGCCCGCGTCGTGATCGTCGGGGCGCGCGGCGCGCTCGCGTGGATCGCGTTCTCGTAGAGGACGTGGAGGAGGCGCGTGCACAGGCCGGCGTGGGCGCGTACGCGCAGGCTGTGCGGCGCGATCTCGTCGGCCCACACCGCGGCGTCGGGCGGGAGCTCCTGGCGCGCCGCGACGATGACGTCGTAGATGAGCACGGGCTCGGCGTGCGCCGCCTCGCCCCGCGCGAGCGACATGAGGTCGTCGACGATGGCGTGCGCCGTCCGCGCGTTCCGCTCGATCTTCGCGATGTGCGGCGCCGAGCCCGGCGGGTCTTGCCGCGCGAGGTACGCGCTGGCGGTGATCACCTGCAGCACGTTGCGGAGCTCGTGCGCGATCTCGGCGGCGATCTCGCCGAGAGCGATGAACCGCTCGCGCGCCGCTTCCTCGTCTCCGCCGGCCACGGCACCAGGCTATCGCAACTGCGGCGCCTTCGTCATGCCCCCGCGGTGACCGAGAGATGCTAGAAGACCGGCCCTCATGTCCGACGAGGAAGCGCGGCTTCTCGCGCAGAAAATCGCGCAGCGGCGCACGTTCGCGATCATCTCGCACCCCGACGCGGGCAAGACGACGCTCACCGAGAAGCTCCTTCTCTACGGGGGCGCCATCCAGCTCGCCGGCGCCGTGAAGGCGAAGCGGGGGCGCGCGTCGGCGGTGAGCGACTGGATGGAGATGGAGCGGGAGCGCGGGATCTCGATCACGTCGAGCGTCCTCCAGTTCCCGTACCACGGCCTCCAGATGAACCTCCTGGACACGCCCGGTCACGCCGACTTCAGCGAGGACACGTACCGCACGCTGCACGCGGCGGACGGCGCGGTGATGCTCCTCGACTGCGCGAAGGGCGTCGAGGCGCAGACGAAGAAGCTCTTTCGCGTCTGCAAGCAGCGCAAGATGCCGATCTTCACGTTCGTGAACAAGCTCGACAGGCCGGGGCGCGAGCCGTTCGATCTCGTCGGCGAGGTGGAGCACGTCCTCGGCATCGGCGTGTACCCGGTGACGTGGCCGATCTACCGCGGCGCCACGTTCCGCGGCATCTACCACCGCGACTCGAAGAGCGTGTACCTCTTCGACGCCGATCGCGGCGGCTCCACGCTCGGGCGCGGCGCCGAGGTGGCGCCGGTGACGGTGACCGGGCTCGACGATCCGCTCCTCAAGAGCGAGCTCGACGACGAGGGATACGGCCGCCTCCGCGAAGAGGCGGGGCTCCTCGAGGAGGCGGGCGACGCGTTCGACGAGGCGAAGTTCCTCGCGGGCGACGTGAGCCCGATGTTCTTCGGCAGCGCGATGAACAACTTCGGCCTGGAGGCGTTCCTCGCCTCGTTCTGCGCGAAGATGCCGGCGCCGGTGGGCCGCGACAGCTCGCGCGGCCACGTCGACCCGACCGACGATTTCTCCGCGTTCGTGTTCAAGATCCAGGCGAACATGGACAAGGCGCACCGCGACCGCGTCGCGTTCGTGCGCGTCTGCTCGGGGCGGTTCGAGCGCGGGATGAAGGTGCTGCACGTGCGCACCGGGAAGACGACGCGCCTCGCCAACCCGACCACGTTCCTCGCGGCCGAGCGGACGATCGTCGAAGAGGGCTACGCGGGCGACGTCCTCGGCATCTACGACCCCGGGATCTTCGAGATCGGCGACACGCTCACGAGCGGGGCGAACTTCTCGTTCGAGGAGATCCCGAGCTTCGCGCCGGAGCATTTCGTGCGGGTCGGGATGATCGACCCGATGCGGCGAAAGCAGCTCAAAAAGGGGCTCGAGCAGCTCGCGCAGGAGGGCACGATCCAGCTCTACACGCCGGCGCGCGGGGGCGATCCGATCCTCGGCGCGGTCGGGCGCCTCCAGCTCGAGGTCGTGAAGTACCGATTGAAGGCGGAGTACGACGTCGACGCCCGTCTCGAGGCCATGGCCTGCGAGTTCGCGCGCTGGGTCGATCGCGAGGACGGCGGCGATCTCGATCTCCTCGCGTTCGATCGCGAGCGCCTCGGCGTCCCGGCGCACGACGTGCGCGGGCGCCCGGTCGTCCTCTTTCAGGGTGAATGGCAGCTCAACAGCGCCAAACGGGAGTTCAGCGGAATTCGTTACGCGGAGACTGCACGAGGACTGTGACCGGTTTGCTCTCCGGATCATCGGAGGAGCATGAGCCGCTCTGTCCTGGACCAAGAAGACTCGGTCGCCGTCGCTCGCGCCCCGGATCTCGTGCTCTTCGTCGAAGACGCGGCGGACACGCGCGGTTTGCACACGATTCACCTGCGGAAGGCGGGATATCGCGTCGCCGAGGCGACGAACGGCGTCGAGGGGGTGGAGCGCGCGATTCAGCTTCAGCCGTCGCTCGTCCTCATGGACCTCGCGATGCCGCTCGTCGACGGGTTCGAGGCGACGCGCCGTCTCAAAAATCACCCGAAGACGGCCCATATCCCCGTCATTATCCTGACGTCCTATGGATATCAGGGTTACCTGAAAGAGGCGGCGGCCTGCGGGTGCGACGGGTTTTTGACGAAGCCGGTGGGCGGGCCCGCGCTGATCGAGCGCGTGCGCAGCATGATCGACACGCGCCGCTCGGGCGTCCATCGTATGAGCAGGTAGGCCGGCGGCGCACGATCCCGCCCGCGGGCCGATAGCGAGCTCAATAGCGGTACTGCCAGACCGCGTCGACGAGGGTCGTGCCCAGGTTCCCGAACGTCGTCTGGAGCGACCAGTTGCGGAGGATCCGCCAATCCAGCGTGCCGAGGTAGGTGTCGGGCTGGTCGAACGGGGGGATGCCGAGGACGGTCGCGAACTGGAGCGAGATGTCGCGCGCGATCTGGAGCTCTACCTCGGGGCGCGGGTTGTTGGAGTGCGACGTGTCCACGCGGGTGGTGATCTCGAGGCCGGTGAGGTCGTCGAGGGCGCGGTTCAGCCCTTGCGTCGCGATGCCTCCGCCGACGCCGGCCGCCGTGTTCTGCGCCTGCGTGCTGCTGTTCTCCGGCGGCGCCTGCGGGTTCGCGCCGTCGGCGGTGCCGAACATGATCAGGGCGAAGATCTCGCTCTGCGTCCGGCTCGGCTCGGAGCGGAGCGATACGCGGCCGGTCTTCAGCGGTCCGACGAAGTCGGCGTAGACGCGCGATCCGTCGGGCGCGTCCCAGCTCGCGGTCGCGACGATCTCGGGGTTCGACGGCTCGCCGACGAAGCTCACGGTCCCCTTCTCGATGTTGAACTTCTTCCCCTGGACGCTGATGAAGCCCGATTTGAGCCGGATCTGCCCCGACATCGTCGTGGTCTCGGCCACCGCGACGCGCGGGTTGCCGTCGAGCTCGACGCGCAGGTCGGTGCCGCGGCGCACCTCGACGTCGCGCCCGAGCGTGACGTCGACGTTCCACCTCATCGCCCCTTTGGGGCGCGCCTGGTTCGGGCCCGCGGAGCTCTGCGGGAGCAGCGTGAGCCTGCCGGGCGCGCGACGGACGCCGATGTGGATGTGGTCGTCGGCGGAGAGGTCCTGCACGCTGTGCGTCGACTGCGCCGGGAGCTTCGCGTGCAGCGAGGGCACGTCGACGGCGACGTTCACCGCGTCGCCCGCGGGCGACGGGACGATCGTCGCGGACACGTCGCCGTCCGCCTCGGCCAGCTCGACGCCTTGCAGGGTGATGGGCAAAGGATCGCGCTTCGGCAGGTGGATCTCGGCCCTCGCGCTGACGAGCTTCACGCCGTGCATCTTCGCGGTCGCGGAGCCGCGGAGCTGCCCGGTGGGGCCGTACGCGACGAGGTCTTCGGCGTGGACGGTGCCGTCCGGCTCGATCTTCACCGTGACCTTCGCGTCGTGGAACTCCTCGCCGATCGTCGGCATCTGGAACACGCCGTCGCGGAGGGCCACGGTCCCGCGCATCGTCGGCCGCTTCCCGCCGGCGTCCACGTGGAGCGACGCGTCGGCGTCGATGCGCCCGTCGAGCTGGCTGAAGCTGGACGCCACGAAGGGGAGGATCGCCACCGCGCGGAAGCTCTTCGCGACGAGCCGCGCGTCGAGCGGCTTCGACCCGTCGAACGCCGGCGCGATCGACGCGCCCCACGTCGCCCCCGCCTTCAGCTCCGCGTCCACGGAGCCGTCGGTCTGCGTGAGGTGCGCCGACGCGCTCAGCCCCTGGCCGTCCATCGTCGCGCGGATCGCTCCGCCGCTGTACTTCGCCGTGTCGACCGAGAGGCGCTCGAGCGTGATCTGCGCGTCGAGGCGCGCGTCGCGGTGGAGCCCGGTCAGCCGCACCTCGCCGGTGGCCCGCCCGCGCACCTGCTGATCGCCGAGCGCGGCGACGCTCTGGAGCGGGAACGACGTGAGGACCGCGCGGGCGTCCGCGTCCCACGGCAGGCCCGACGCGGGCGGCGCGAGGAGATCCTGCACGCTGACGTTCACGCGCGAGTCGGCGGCGAGGATCTCCTTCCCCTTCGAGGTGACCGCCACGCGGACGTCGGCCTTCGTCCCGTCGTAGTGCGCCGCGAGGTCGGTGTCGGTGGGGATGTCGACCGCCGCCGCGCGAGAGTCGACGCCCCGCGCGCGCGCCGCCACGTCGACCGCAGGCGCGCGGAGCGTCCCCGTCGCGGTGGCGACCAGCTCGACGTCGCCGCCGAACCCCTTCGTCCCGACCACCGCCGGCATGCGGTCGAGCGGGCGCCGCGGCACGACCAGCCGCGCGCTCAGCGGCGTCGTCTGGAGGCGATCGAGCACCTCGTCCAGGTGGGTCGGCAGCGGCGCGTCCGCGAGCTCGGCCTTCGCGTCCAACGAGGCGAGGACGCCGAGCCCGTCGACCAGGCGCGTCGTCGCCTCGACGTGGCCGGAGCCGTCCCGGATCGACGTGTCGACCTCGACGTCGATCCCGCTCACGCGCCACGGCGAGGGCGGCGCGATCGGCGTGGCGCCGGCCTCGGGCGCCGCCTCGGGGCTCTTGCCGGAGGCGGCGAGCCCGCGCGTCTTCGCCGACAGCGCGATCGCCGGGATCTCGTCCGGACGATGGCGCCGCACCGCGCCCTGGACGAGGAGGGTGCCGCGCAGCTCGTCGACGGGGAGCGTCCCCTCCGGGAGGCACGCCGCGGCGCGCTCGAGATCGACCGTCCCCTCGATCGCGGCGCGCCCCACGACCTTCGCCCACGACTCCAGAAGGAGGGGCGAGCCGCCGAGGGTGAGCCCCGCGGTCGTCACGTCGAGCGCGCCGGCGCCCTCGACCTTCGCGGCGATCTTCGCGTCGACAGACTTGCCCTCGAACGTGCCCTCGGCGTGGAGGCTCCCTCCCTCGACATGATCGAAGGAGAGCCCCTCCGCGTCGACCGTGAGCCGCCCGTCGAGGCTCGTCGGGTGCGCGCGGAGGTCGGCGTCGACGCTCACCGTCCCGCCGCGCACGTCGTAGGGGAGCGACGCGAGCCGCGCGACGCGCGCCACGTCGATCGACGCCGCCTCGGCGCGGATCGCGACGACGCCGCCGGAGCTCGTGAGCGACGCGCGGATCGGCGCGCCGAGCCCGCGGATCTCGACCCCCTGGGCGCGCGCCGCGCCGGCGCCGATCTGGACGCGATCGACCGTGGCGCCCGCGGCCACGTCGTGGCGGCGGATCGCCGCGCGCACATCGCGGATCGTGAGGACGGGGCCCGTGTCGATGGTCCCCGCGGCGCGGACGTCCGGCCCGCCGTCGCCCACCGGGATCAGGTGCGCGGCGACCGTGACCGACGCCGGCGCGCCGCGCGCCTCGAGCCGGATGCGTGCAAAATGCATGTCCTGCGCGCCGACCCCCGCGCCGTCGAGCGACGCCTCGAAGCGCGGAGCGTCGAGCGTGCCGCCGGCCGTCGCGACGAGGTGCCCGTGGTCGAGGCTCGCGCCCGACCTCCCGACGCCGTCGAGGTCCGCGTCGGCGCGCGCTTCGAGCGCGCGATCGGAGAGGCGGAGCTTGCCCGCGGCGTGGACGCGCGCGGTGCCGGTCGCGATCGGCCCGAGCCGCGCGATGCGATCGAGCCGCGCGCGCGTCGTGACGTCGAACGCGACGACCTCTCGCCCGTCCTCGGCGTGGAGGTCGGCCGACGCGACGATGGGCGCGCCGGCCTCGGCGATGGTCGCCTTCGCCGTCACCCGCGGCGCGCTCTCGCCGGCCGCGCGGGCGACGGTCCCCGTCACCTCGGCGGCGGGCGTCGGCTGTCCGGCGACGGCGCCGGGGAGGAGGGTCACCGCGTAGTCGCCGTGGAGCGCCCCGTCCGCGCCGAGGTCGACCGTGACGTCGGCGTCGGCGCCGATGGCCGAGGCGGGCGCGGCGGGCGCGAACGAGCGGAGGTCGATCGACCGCGCCGCGATCTTCGCGGTCGCGTGGGTGCCGCCGGCGAGCGTCGCCGCGCCGTCGACGTCGACCGACCCGGCGCCGACCGCGGCGTGCACCTCCGCGTCGAGGCGCGGTAGATCGCCGTGCACCTCGGCGTGCGCCTCGACCGGCTCGTAGACGGGCGCGTCGGCGGCGAGCGCGCGGATCTTCGCCGCGTCGACGCGCGGGACGTCCGCGGTCGCGTCGACGTGCCGCCCGTCCATCGACGCGCGCGCCTTCGCCGGGATCCCGCCGATCCGCCCGTCGAACGTCGCGTCGAGCGCCGTCCCGCCGCGCGCCGACGGCGACCGCATGTGGAACGTCACCCGGCCGACGGGATCGGCGCCGCCCGGCGCGGCGCGCGCGGTGAGCGAGAGCTCGCGCACGTCGATCTTCGTCTCCTTCGGCGTGACGAGGACGCCGCCGCGGACCGCGTCGGCGTCGGCGTCGATCCGGGGCGCGCCGGCGATCACGCCGTGGGCCCACACGTGGCCCACCGTCACGTCGTCGAGCCCGATCCGGACGCCGCGCCCGGGCGGGCTCGACGGCGGGGAGGGGTGCGCCGGCTCGAACGACTGCACGAGCTTCAAGTGGCCCTGGCCGTCGTCGTCGACGGCGACGTCCACGTGATCGATGTGGAGGCCCGCGATCCCGACGTCGATGTCGTCGTGGCCGAAGAGCGCGGACCTGCCGATCGCGACCACCGCCGCCTTCACGTGCACCCCTTCGGCCAAGAGGACCTGCTCGCCGTCCGGGGCGATGACGCGGACCGTCGCGCCGCCGAGCCCGTCGAAGCCGAGGTGATCCACGCCCTCGATCACGAGCTTCCCCTGGAACGACGCGCCGAGGAGCTTCGTGACCTGCGCCGCGACGAGCCGCCGCGCGGCCGGCGTGTCGAGGTGCAGGACGGCGCCGGCCGCCGCCGCGGTGGCGAACGTGACGAGGGTCCCCACGGTCACGCCGAGGACGCCG
>Ga0105247_10000752_pt1 | contig 25055 bp, 16 predicted proteins | sample KBSS24metaG_FD_81519 | JGI IMG/M metagenome (GOLD analysis project Ga0105247, IMG submission 81519) | Switchgrass rhizosphere microbial communities from Kellogg Biological Station, Michigan, USA - KBS S2-4 metaG | ecosystem: Host-associated > Plants > Roots > Rhizosphere > Soil | place...
ATCCATCGATCCCACTTCTGGAGAGCTTCTTCCGATTCCGGCATGGTCCGTCCCCTCGTTGGCGCCCCTTCGAAACCTGCACTTGCCAGAATTCCAGCGCCCCGTCGAGGCCCGTGGTCACCAGCCGCGGCCTCACCCCGCGCGGGGGCGCGGCGCGCGGCCTCGCGCCGCTCGCCTCCTCACCCCTTAGGTCCCCTGGGCGGGAGCGGCGGCCGCGGCGCGCGGGGCGCGGCGCACCACCTCGCGGACGAGCCCGAGCCTCTCCATCGCGACGATGATCGCGCCCGACGGATCGACCTGCCACCACGCCTCGGTGAGCACCGCCGAGCGCGGGTTCGCGTGGTGGTTGTTGTGCCACTGATCGCCGAGCGCGATCGGCGCGAGCCACCACACGTTGCGGCTGGTGTCGCGCGTCTCGTGCGGGCGCTCGCCCCACCGGTGGCCGACGCTGTTGACGAGCCAGGTCGAGTGCCACGCGAGGAGCGTGCGGACGAAGCCGCCCCACACCACGCCGGGCACGCCCGCGACGAGGTAGCAGACGCCGACGCTGAGGAGCCACGGGACGAGCGGGCCGAAGCCGCGATCGAGCCATTTCATGTACGGATCGCGCCCCATCGCGCGGAGATCGCGGGCGGTGAGCGCGCTCAGCACGGCGCCACCCTTCGTCTCGACGCGCGTCATCCAGAGCATGTGCCCCTCGAGCAGGCTGTGGCGGGGCGAGTGCGGGTCGCCGTCGCGATCGCCGAACTGGTGGTGCCGCCGGTGCAGGCCGACCCAGAACACCGGGCCCCCTTGCAGGGCGAGCGTCCCGAGCGTGGCCCACGTGCACCGCAGCCAGCGCGCGCAGTCGAAGCAGCGGTGCGAGAGGAACCGGTGGAAGCCGATCGTGATGCCGAAGCCGGCGAGGAAGTAGAAGACGACCATGAGGGCGAGCGCCGCCTTCGTCGGGCGGACGGCGAGCGCGGCGAGCGCCCCGCCGTGGACGATCGCGAGGATCGCCACCACCGGCCAGTCGATCTTCGACGCGGCCGCCGCTTCGCTCGCGCCGCCGCCTTCGCGCGTGTCGCGCGCGTCGTCCGCCGCGCGCCCGGTGGTCACGGCCGCGATCGCTTCGTCGTTCGTCATGTTTTCCTCGCGGCGGCGGCCCGCGCGACGTCCGCGCCGGCCCCGCGTCCATCCTGGCTCCACCACCTGCGGATCGCCTCGACGGTGCCCCGATACCCCTCGTCGGCGATCGGCTCGGCGGCGGTGAAGTCGATCATGTTCCAGCGGCTCACCTGGGGCCGCAAAAGGAGCGACCCTTCGGGCATGTCCTCGGCGCGGCGGAGGCCGCGGCTCGACGACGTCGCGCTCCGCATCAAGACGGAGAGGATGTTCGGCATCCCCACGCGCTCGGCGAACGGGTTCACCTTGCGCCACGCGGCGTGGAAGCCCGAGAGGGCCGGCGGGAGATCGCCCTCGGCGAGCATGTCGACCTCCGGGATGACGTCGACCGCGATCGTCTTCCCGCCGAACGCCGCCGCCATGACGTCGACCGGCACGTTGTTCGACAGGCCGCCGTCGACGAGGAGATCGCCCTCCCACGGCACGGGGGGGAAGATCCCGGGGATCGAGCTGCTCGCGCGGATCGCGAGCGCCACGGAGCCGCGGCGGTGCACGTGCTCCTTGCCGCGCGTGAGGTTGGTGCTGACGATGAACGTCGGGATCAAGAGGTCCTCGACCGCGTGATCGCCGGCGATCGCGCGCGCGCCCTCGAGCACGTTCTTCCCCTTCATGAACGCGACGAGGGGGAGCGTGGGATCCATGAACGCGGCGCGCAGGCGCGGCGGGAGGATCCTCAACATGTCGTCCGCGCCGAGCTGCATCGCGCGCATCACGGCGACCATCGCGCCGCTGCTCGAGCCGCCGACCGCGTCGACCGGGACGTCGAGCTCGTAGAGCGCCCGCACCACGCCGATGTGCGCGTAGCCGCGCGACCCGCCGCCGCCGAACACGACGCCGACCGCGTTGCCGGTCAAGATCCGGACGAGCCGCTCGACGTCGGCGCGCGAGCTCTTTCGCACGTGGTGGTGCTCGTCGACGCGCCTCCCCGCGAGCCACGCCGCGGTGCCGGGGAACGTCGTCTCCTCGTCGGGCTGCAAGAGGACGAGGCGCTGGCGCGGCATCCGCCCCGTCTTTTCGCGCTTCGCGCGCGCCGCGAGGCGGAGCTCCACCTCGCCGAGCTCGGGCGAGCCGCGCCCGTGCGCGACGAAGAGCGTGTCGTCGGCGTGGCGGAGCGCGCGATCGGTCCACTCGGACCACGCGGCGTCGGCCTCGTAGACCACGAAGTCGTGCGCCTCCTCCTGCGCCATGAGCCACGACGTGAGGCGCAGGTGCGCCGCTTCGCCCGGGTTCGAGCGCGCGATCCCCGCCTTGCCGAGCTCGGCGTCGACGCGCGCGGCGCTCAGGTGGAGGACCGACCCGTGGCGCGCGAAGCAGCGGGCGAGCTCGCTCGCGAAGCGCTCCACGGAGACCGCCGGCCCGACCGGGACGATGGCGAACGACCGCGCCCCGCGGAGGCGATGGCGCCCCGAAGACATCTGCCGCTGGAGCCGCTCGACGAGGAGGCGCGACGTCTCGAGGAGCGCGCGCGGGTGGCGGCAGACGATGTCGTCGAACGCCGACTGCGGGAGCCACACGAGCTCCGTGTCGCGGAGCGCGTAGACGGTCGCGGACCGCTCCTTGTGCGTGAGGAGCGCCATCTCGCCGACCCACTGGCGCGGGCCGATCTCGTCGATGATCCGCTCCTGCCCGCCCGGCCCAAGGACGACCACGCGGAGCCGCCCGAGCACCACGATGTACGCGCCGTCCGCCGGGTCGCCCTTGTGGAAGAGGGTCTGTCCGCCGCCGAGCTGCACCCAGGTGACGCTCGCCTCGAGCTCCTGGAGCGTCTTCTTGTCGAGATCGCCGAAGAGCGCGCGGAGGTGCCCCGCGACCTTCGAGCGCCGCATGCGCGCCTGCAGCGCGCGCGACAGGACGTCGACGACCGCCGGGTGGTCGCGGACCAGCGCGTCGAAGCGCTCCCGGTTCAAGCCGAGGACGCGCGTCTCCTCGGCGGCGGTGACGGTGGCCGATCGCCTCCCGCCGACGAGCAGCGCGCCTTCGCCGACGATCCCGCCCGGCCCGACGTCGTCGACCACGATGGCCCGCTCCGACGGCGCGCCGCGATCGTCGCGGGCGCCCGCGTCGCTCCCGTCCTGCACGAGGGAGATCGTCACCCGCCCCTCGGCGACGAAGAACAGGCCGTCCCCCTCGTCGCCCTGACGAAAGAGCACCTCGCCTTCGCGGAGCACCTGCTCGCGGAGCGCCGGGAGGAGCCCCGCGATCGCCGCGTCGTCGAGCCCCACCTGCGCGAGGTGAATCGGACGGAGCCAGCTCTCGGGGATCGCGGACATCGTGTCTCTCGCTCTCGTCGTCTCGTGGATCGCGTCGTTTGGCCGTGACGTCTCGTGAGGCTCGCCTCGGAGCGCGCCGCCGCGCCGCGCCGCCCGCCCGCCGCCCGCGCCGCGATCGCGCGGCTACGGCGCGCGCGTGGCGATGACGGTCGCCGTCGCGTAATCGAGCGAGTGGCTGATGCTCACGTCGAGCTCGACGCCGGACGCGGTCATCCACGGGAGCAGGCGCGCGCCCGCGCGGATCTGCGGGCGCCCGTCTTCGCGGTGCGTGATCTCGACGTCGAGGAAGGTGAACTTCGGCACGCCGTCGAACCCGGCGAGCGCCTTGATGCACGCCTCCTTGGCGCAGAAGATCCCGCCGAGCGACGCCCAGGCGTCGGCCTTGGCGTCGCAGTAGTCGCGCTCGTAGGCGGTGAAGACGGCGCGGTTACCCCGGATGTTCGGTTTGCCGCGGAGCTCGGCGAGCGACTGGAGGTCGCTCCCCACCCGGATCACGCGCGCCTCTTCACGGGCTCGTCACGAGGTCGCTCCCGCGGGCGCGGGCGGCGCGGGGCGGTCCTGCGCGAGCGCCTGGCCGAGCGAGGGGCGCGGCTGCTTCACGCCGGCGAGGCTCTTGAAATAGCCGCGCTGGAGATCTTCGACCGTGTCGTAGCGCTGGCCGGTGGCCTCGTGGACCGCCTTCAGGATGCTCGTCTTCTTCTTCTCGAAGAGCTCGTTCGCGTAGTGCTGCTGGTCGGTCACGGCGTCCGCGTGATCGTGGGTGCGGACCGTCTCCCACCAGTTGACGTAGCCCTCGCGCGGCGTCTGCGCGTCGCGCTTCGATCCGTAGAGCTCGCCCCCCTTGGGGCGCAGCCACGTGAACGCCATCGCGAGCGCGTCCTTCGCCGGGTACACCTTCGCGTCGACGAGCGCCTGGGCGAACGAGACGAAGTACTGGCGGTGCTGCACCTCGTCCTTCATCACCTGGTTGAAGATGTCGTGGATGAGCGGGCTCTTCGTCGCCTTCGCCTGGTTCGCGTAGGTGACGGCGACCTCCACCTCGACGCACGCCTGGAGCATCATGTTGCGGAGGAAGTTGTCGGTGGGGAACAGGCCGCGGTGGCCGATGACCTCGTCCTCCGGGATCGGGTCGAGGCAGAACTCCTCGAGGAGCGTGCCGTACGCGACCTCGTGGTGCGCCTCTTCTTCGAGCCAGTAGCGCGAGATCCACGCGCCGGCGGCGTGGAGGACGACCGCGCCGGTGCGGTTCTCTTTCTCGATCTCCTTGGCGTAGCGGAGCGCCGTCTGCGCGAGGCCGATCCCGCCCGGCATCGTCGTCAGCTCTCCGCGCGCGACGTGCCAGAGGACCGCCTTGTCCTCGGGGGCGATGTCCTTCGGCTTGCCGTGGCGCTTCAAGATCTCGAAGACGCTCCAGCGGCGCCACTCGTGATACTCCTGTTGATATCGAAGCATCTTGGGCAGGGTGAGCCCGTCGTTCTCGATCGCCCGGACCAGATCCATCATCACGCGCATGAGATCACCAATCCACTCGTAGTTTCATCGTTCGTCATTCGAGCCAACCGAGCCAATGGAGACAGGAGCGGAGGCCGCTCCGCGATCTTCAGTTGTTGGCGAGCTGGGTGTTCACCTCGGCGATCATGTCGTCGATGGTGTTGTTCAGCGTCATCGTCGGCAGCTCGATCCGGTCGTCGATCTCGAGCTCCGCCATCGCGCCCGCGACGGCCTCCACGAGATCGATCGAGTTCGACGCCACCGGCGAGCGGGCGACGACCTCGGCGAGCTTGAGCTTCTTCCCGTACAGGGCCGACGGCTCGAGTTGAAGGCGGCGGGCGACTACGGACTTGAATTCTTCGATCGTGGTACTCACCGTGCACGCTCCATGGCCGGAAGGGCTCGAAAAAATTTGGAATCAGGTCTCAGAGTCGGGATTGCAGAGGGCCGGTGAAAGCGGGCCGGCGGAGAGGCTTGGGGGGGATTCGAGCCGGCTTTGACGCGGCGCGAATCGGCGACGACATAATGCGGCACGGCCGTCGCTCGGGCAAGGCAAAAAGTCTCGCTGGTTCGTAGTGAACGTCTTATTCGGTCGTCATTTGCGCTCATGGAAATACGGTCGGCGAACGCCGTTTTCCCCTGCTCGTTTCTTTCTATTCGTTCTTTTCTCGCCGCCGTCGAAGCGGCGCCCGGGGCGGGGCGTCGTGGTCAAAGCGGGGGCGCGGCGACAACCCACTTCAATTGCTGTCTCTTCCCGGAGGCTTCGCCGAGTCGGCGCGGGCCGGCGGGCCGGCCGGTCGAGACGACGGGAGCTTGCCGTCGCGATCGGCGAACGCGCCCCCTTTTAGCGGGCTCTGCGCCACGTCGGTCTCGGCGGCGTCCCACGCGCTCGCGGCCGCCGGCGCCTTCGGCCGGTTGTCCATCACCGCCGTGTGCGACGAGTCGTGCGGGCGAGGGGCCGGCGCGGGGCGCGGGCCGAGCGGGTTCACGATCACCAGCGTGCCGCCGGGGCCGGTCGCCGCCCCCCCCACGCCGGCCGGCCGCCTCATCACCTCGGTGCTGCTCCCGTCGTCGTACGCGACCGCGGGCTCGCCCCACCGCACCCATTTCAAATCGACGACGAAGATCGCGTAGAGCACCGGCACGAGGAGCAGCGTGATCCCGGTCGCGAGCGTGAGCCCGCCGATCTGCGCGTAGCAGAGCGGCTCCCAGAGCGGGCCGCCGTGGATCGCGAGCGGCACGAGGCCGAGCACCGTCGCGCCGACGGTGATCATCACCGGGCGGAGGCGCTTCGTCCCCGCGTCGAGGAGCGCCTTTCGCAGCGTCTCGCCGCGCTCCTGCGCCTCCTCGATGTAGTCGAAGAGGACGATGATGTGGCTCACGATGACGCCGATCAGGCTGATCACGCCGACGATCGCCGTGAAGCCGAACGGCGTGCCCATGATCACGATCGCGAGGAGCGCGCCGGCGATCCCGTACGGGATGGCGGCGAAGACGATGAGCGGCTTCACCGCGTGGCGGAACTGGATGACGAGCGTCATCAAGATCGCGAGGACCGACACGAGCGCGACGATCGCGCTCTCGCCGGCGACCTTCTTCACGTTCTCCTCGCTCCCGCCGATCTCCATCGCGTAGCCGGGCGGGAGCATGGCCTGGAGCTCGGGCAGCCTGCCGCGGATCTTCCGCATCACCTCCGACGGGAGGTGTCCGGCGGTGGGGAACGCGGCGACCGAGATGGTGCGGATCTGATTTCTGCGCTGGATCTTCTCCGACGCGAAGCTGAAGACGACCTTCGACACCTGCCCGAGCGGCACCTTCCGCGCGCCGCGCGCCGACAGGACGTAGAGATCGCGGATGTCGCCGAGGCTCCCCCGCTCCTCGGGGCGCAGGCGCGCGACGATCGGAATGAGCTTGTTCCCGTCGCGCAGATACGAGAGCGGCACGCCGCTGAACCCGCCCGCCGACGACGCGGCGACGTCGAGGTTCGTGACCCCGGCGAGGTTGGCGCGCACCGGGTCGATCTCGAGGTTCACGCGGAAGCTGTTGACGCCCCAGTCGTCGCGGACGCGGTCGGCGATGTCGACCCCGCGGAGGATCGACTGCGCCTTCTCCGACAGGCCCCGCAGCGTCGGGATGTCGTTCCCCGAGAAGCGGAGCTCGACGGGGCTCGGCACCGGCTTGCCGTTCTCGAGCTGCCGCACGTCGATCCGCGCGCCCGGCACCTTCTCGCTGAGCGCGCGCTGGAGCGGATCGATGAGCTCGGCGGTGTCGCGGTCGTCGGTCACCTCGACGACGAGCTGCGCGTAATTGAGCTGGCGCTGCTGCGGCGCGAGCGAATACCAGAAACGCGGCGCGCCGCCGCCGATGAAGGTCGTGATCGAGCGGAGGACGTCGCGCGGCTCCTCCCCCGCCTTCACGCGCTCTCGCCCGTACTCCTCGGCCACCTCGCGCACGACGCGGTCGGCCTCGGTCGCCGCGTCGGTGGTCGACGAGATCGACGCGTCCTCGGGGAGGTAGATGTCGACGTACGAGAGGTACGACAGGTCCTTCGGGAAGAAGCTGCTCCGCAGGCGCGATCCGGCGAAGCCCCCCCCGGCGAGGACGATCGTCGACAGGAGGAGCACCTTGTACCGGTGGTCGATCGACCACGCGACGAGCCTGCGGTACGCGCCCATCATCCCGGCGTTCGGATCGGCCGGGCGCGCGCGCTGCGTCCGCCGCAGGATCGCGTACCCGAGGAGCGGGATGAACGTCATCGACACGATGCGCGACGCGACGAGCGAGCACGTGAGGACGATGGGCAGGCTGTAGACGAACCGGCCGACGTCGCCCTTGATGAGGAGGAAGGGGAGGTAGGCGACGATGTTCGTGATGGTCGCGAAGAGGATCGCCCGGGCGAGCTTCGTCGGGCCGAGCCACGCGGCGATCCGCCTGTTCTGGCCGTGATCGAGCTCGTCCTTGATGGCGTCGCTCGCGACCACCGGGTCGTCGACGAGGAGGCCGAGCGCCAGGATGAGCGCCGCGATCGACATCTGCTGCACGTCGATCCCCAGCATCGTCATGAACACGAACGTCATGGCGAGCGTGATCGGGATGCTCAGCGCGAGGACGAGCGCGGCGCGCCACTCGCGGAAGCCGAAGAGGCCGACCACGACGATGATCGCGATCGCCTCGTACAGCGTCATCATGAAGAGGCTGATCTTGTCTTCGACCTGGCGCGGCTGGTCCGACGTGCGCGCGATGATCAGGTCCTCGGGGACGGTCTGCGCGACCTCGGCGAGCGCCGCGTTCACCTCGGTCGAGAACTTGCCGATCTGCTCGGCGTCGCGCATCTGCACGGACAGCGTGATCGCGCGGTTCGTGTGGAACGCGCCGGCCGCGTCGCGCCACGTGTAGTGGTTCACGTAGGACGGCGGGCTCTCGTAGTCGCGCAGCACCTCGGCCACGTCGCGCACGTAGAGCGGCGAGCCGCTCGCCGACGTCGCGAGGAGCGTGCCCTCGATCTCGTGCTCGTCCTTGTACCCGCCCGATGGATCGATGGTGAGGTTTCGCCCGTCGGCCTCGAGCATGCCGCCGGGGACCTGGATGTTGCGCGCGCCGATCGCGTCTTTGAGCTGGTCCTGCCCGACGCCGAGCGCGGCGAAGCGCTCCTGGGAGTAGTTCAAATAGACGCGCTCGCCGAGGACGCCGGCGCGGACGACGCGCGACACCGACGGCACGCGGCGCAGGCGCTTCACGATCGCGTCGGTGAAGTCGTCGAGCTCGCGGTAGCTGTACGCGTCGCCCGCGATCTCGGTGATGCGCGCCACCGCTTGCGACGGCTCGGTGAGGTACACCGGGCGCCACACGTCGGGGTGCAGGCGCGTCGCGCGGACCTTCTCGGCGAGGAAGCGCCCGACGAGCTGCCGCCACCCGTCCTCGTCGCCGGTGACGACGCCGTCGAGGCCGATGAAGCCCGCGCCCTCGATCATCGCCACGTCGCGCGCGCCGCCTTGCTGCGCGAAGACCGAGAAGAGCCCGATGACCCGCCGCATCGGATCGGGGTTCTGGCTGCCCGGGAAATTCAGGACGACCGCGGCGCGGCGATCCGCCTTCCCCTCGCGCGCCTTGGCCAGCGCCGAGGCGACGGCCTGCGCCCGGAGCGCGATCTCGACCTCGCGCGCGCGGGGGCTCGCGACGGTGAGCATGAGCGCGGCGGTGTCGCCGAAGTCCTTCTGGAAATCGATGGGCGACGCGCCCTGCGGCAGGTCGTTGATCGACCGGAGGCGGAGGTCGATGTCGTCGAACGCCTTCGGCACGTCGGGGACGGGCAGGTCCTCGCGCAGCGTGATCGTGACGACCGAGACGTTGGACCGGGACGTCGCCTCGATCTTCTCGACGTCGGTGCTCTGCGACGCCTTCTCCTCGATCCGCCGGCTGATCAGCTCCTCGATCTTGTCGGGCGGGGCGCCGGGCCAGACGCACACCGCGACCGCGGAGCGGATCTTGATGAACGGGTCCTTCCGCTTCGGCATCTTCACGTAGCCGTAGACGCCGAGGATCACCGTGGTGACGAGCAGCACCCACGCGACCTGACGGATCTCGGTGAAGTACCTGGAGAGGTTCTTGGTATTGGCGATGATCTCGCGGTCGCTCTTGTGACTCATGGCGCCACGCGGGACCCGTGCGAGCTCGCCCCGCGCATCACGGCACGATGTTGACGCGCTGGCCGTCGGTCAGCAGCGTCGCCCCCTGGATGACCACCTTGTCGCCGATCGCCAGGCCGTCGAGCACGGCGACGCGGTTCGCGACGAGGTTGCCGAGCTTGATCACGCGCAGGTGCGCGACGTCGCCGGCCTCGCCCCCCTCGGCGTGCGTCGTGACGTAGACGGCGAAGCCGTCGGGCGTGCCGGGCGGGCGGACGATCGCGCTGAGCGGCACGAGCGCGGCGGGCGTCTCGGCCGCGTGGAGATCGAGCCGCACCTGCGTGACCATGCCGACCTTCAGCGCCTGATCGGCGTTGTCGATCGTCGCCTCGACGTCGAACAGGCGGGTCTTCGGATCGGCCTGGACCGCGAGCTTCGTGATCGTCCCCGAGAAGGTCCGCCCCGGCACGCCGTCGGCGGTGACGAGGACGCTCTGCTCGACCGCGAGGCTCCTCTGCACCGAGTCGGGGACGCCGAAGAGGACGCGCATCGACTGCGTGTCGGCGATGCTGAGCGCGAACGTCCCGGGCGCGGCGAGCGCGCCGACCTCGAGCGCGCGGGTGAGGACGATCCCGTCGAGGGGGGACCGCAGGCGCGTATCGGCGAGGGCGATCGTCGCCGCGGCGAGGCGCGCGTTCGCCGCCGCCGCCGCGCCGGACGCCGCGCCGAAGCGCCCCTTGTTGCCGTCGAAGTCGGCCTGCGAGATCGAGCCCGAGGCCATGAGCGTCGCCGCGCGGTCCAAGTCGGCCTTGGCGCGCCCGTACGACGACGACGCCTCGTTCCGCATCCCGGCGAGCTCGGCCTGCCTGGCGCGGTAGTCGCTGGCGCCGAGCGCCATGAGGACCATCCCCTTGTCGACGTGATCGCCCGCCTGGAGCGCCCGCGCGTGCCCCTTCGCGTCCTTCACCGTCGCGATCGTCTCGACGTACCCGCCGACCTTGAACGACAGATCGACCTGAGTCTGCGCGAGCGCCGTCCCGCTATACGACGTGAGACCTTGCCCGCCCACCGCCTCGATCGCCTCGACGCGGACCGCGCGCACCGCCTTCGAGTCGTCCGGCGCCTTCCGGCACGCCGCCGCAAAGAGCGCCGTGGCCGCGACGATCGCGACGATCGCCGCCTCCGCGCGCGATCCGCGCGATCTGCGCGATTGGTGCGATCCGCGCGATTGGTGCGATGGGTCCGAGCCACGCGATCCGGCCGCGGGCCTCGCCCGTACGTCGCGCGAGCTCCGCGCGTCACACGAGCCGGACGAGCCACGTGACGAGGGGGCAGGCGCCGCTCCGGCGGGGCCGCCGGGGGCGCTCCGATCCATCGAAAGTGAGGTTCGCGTCACTTCCACGAAGACGGTCTTTCCAGGACTTTCTCGCTTGCGTCAAGGCACAACGTGAAGCTCACGGTGCTTTCTCCTTCGACCCGCGGACCCACAAGTTGTATGAGACCCGAATGGCAGCCCGCCGTCGCGCGCCTTTGCGTCTCCTCCCCACGACGCGGAGCTTCAAGCAGCCGCGCGCGGCGGCGACGCACCGCGCGCTCCTCCGCGCCGCCGCGGAGGTGTTCTCGGAGCGCGGCTTCGAGGGTGCGCAGGCCGCCGACATCGCCGACGCGGCGGGCGTGTCGACCGGCGCGTTCTATCGCTACTTCGCGAACAAGCGCGAGATCTTCCTCGAGATGTCGATCGCCCACCTGCAGCGCGCCCGCGCCGAGATCCGCGAGCGCCTCACGCCGGAGCGGTTCGTCGGCGTGGGCTCGCGCGAGGCGATCGGCATCGCGGTGAGCGCGCTGTTCGAGGTGGTGCGCCGCGACGCGCCGCTCTATCGCGTCTTCCTCGCGATGTCGCTCAGCGACGCCGGCGCCGCGCAGATCCGCGCCGAGTTCGACGCCGACGAGCGCCTCACCCTCGAGCGGTTGATCCGCGCCGTCGTCCCGTCCGGGACCATCGCGAACCCGGCGGCGGCCGCCCACGTCGTCCAGGTCGCGGCGCTCGAGGTGGCGATCGACGCCTGCGGCCTCCGCCCGCGCCACCTCACGCTCACCGCCGCGTCCGACGTGGAGCGCGCGCTGACCGAAATGCTCGATCGATACCTGTTCTCGGCGGCCGGGGCGTCGATAGGAGTCTTCACGCCGCCGGCGCTCGCCGCCGGCGACAAGCGCGCATACGGCGGCGGCTGAGTTACGATCGAGCGATGCGCACGTTCAATCGGATCCTCGCGGCGTTGGGCCGCGAGGACGCGGGGCTCACGTTCCTCGGCGCGCCGCCCGTGGCCGTCCCGTACGCGCGCCTCGCTCGCCTGGTCCGCGGGAACGCGGCGCACTTCGCGCGCCTCGGGATCGCGCGGGGCGACCGCGTCATGGTGTCGCTCGAGACGGACCTCGAGCACGTCGCGTCGGTGCTCGCGCTGATGGCCATGGGCGCCGTGCCCGTGTCGGTGAAGCCGCGGCGCGGCTCGGTCGAGGACTACGCCGCGGCCCTCTCCGCGATCGCCGCGCGCTTCGCCGTCCGCGCCTCGTACGCGTCGCTGCCGCCGCTCTCGGGGGCGCAGACGATCGCGTGGGATCCGGCGGCCGAGAGCGACGACGCGTCGCTGATCGCGGAGGTGTCCGAGGAGGACGTCGCGTTCGTGCAGTTCTCGAGCGGATCGCTCGGCGACCCCAAGGCGATCCCGATCCGTCACGGCGCGTTGATGCACAACCTCGCCGCGATCCTCGAGGTCGACGCGCGCACCTTCGCGTCGGTCGGGTACAACTTCCTCCCTCTGAGCCACGACATGGGGCTCGTCGGCGGCCTCCTCAGCAACCTCGTCCTCGAGAACCCGCTCCACCTGTCGCCGGTGAACCAGTTCTTGCGCCGGCCGACCGACTTCTTCGCGAAGCACCGGCGGTGCGACACCGTCGCGATGCCCGATTTCGCGCTCCGCTACCTCGCGCGCTACCTCGTCACGCGAGCGCGCGTCACCGACCCGGCGCTCCTCTCGGGCGTGAAGACGATCTTCTGCGGCGCCGAGCCGATCCGGTACGAGACGATCGAGGGGCTCGTCACCGCGGGCCCCGCCTACGGCTTCGATCCCCGCGCGCTCGTCTTCTGCTACGGCATGGCCGAGGCGACGCTCATCGTCACGGCGCGCCGCTTCGACGACCTCGCGTCGACCTTCCGCGACGGGCCGCGCGGACGCCGCGTCGCGAGCGTCGGCAAGGTGGTCTTGGGGACCGAGGTCCGGATCGGCGCGCGCCGCGACGACGGCGGGTTCGATCCGCCGCCGCCCGGCACCGAGGGGCTGATCCACGTGCGCGGCCCGAGCGTCTTCCGCGGCTACGTCGACGCCGCGCCGATCGACGGGTGGCACGACACGGGCGATCTCGGCTTCGAAGAGGGCGGCGAGGTCTACGTCAGCGGCCGCGCCAAGGACCTCATCATCATCAACGGCGAGAACATCTTCCCGGGCGACATCGAGGCGTACGCGTCGCGCTGCCCCGGCGTCGCCGAGGTGCTCGTCATGTCCGAGGACGACCGCTTCTTCCTCTTCGTCGTCCCAGAGCCCGGCGCGACCGTCGCGACCGACGAGATCGCCGCCCTCGTCAGCGGCCAGTTCGGCGCGGCCCCGAGCGGCGTCGCGGTCGGCCCCGCGCGTGCCATCCAGCGGACGACGAGCGGCAAGCCGATGCGCGCCGCGATGCTCGAGGCCCTCCGCGCCGAAGGCGCGCTCGTGTGAGCGCGCCCGCGCAGGCCCACCGCGCCGGAGGCGCGCTCGCGTGATCGGTCCTCGGAGCGGCCTGCCCCTCGAAGGCGACGATCCACGACGTCCGGCTGGGGAGCGCGAGGGGAGCGGCCGCGCGCCCCTCGCACGCGACTAGAGCCCCATCATCTTCGCGACGTAATACCGCATCGTCTCGGACGTGCCGCCGCCGATGCGGAACAGGCGCTGATCGCGCCACGCGCGCGCGATCGGGTACTCCTCGATGTACCCCGCGCCGCCGTGGAACTGGAGGCACTGATCGGCGATCTCGGTCATCACGTCGCCGACGAAGATCTTCGCCATGCTGATGATCTTCACCGTCTCGATCCCGACGTCGCGGCGGTGGACGTGCTTGTCCTCGTTGTACGCGTCGGCCCCGCGGTACGAGAGCGAGCGCGCCGCCTCGAGCTTGGCGATGAGATCGACGAATTTGTGCTGCCAGTACTCGCGCTTGATGATCGGCTTGCCGAACGCCTTGCGGTCGTGGCCGTACGCGATCGACCTCTCGATCATGTATTTGCCGCCCGCGACCGCGCTGGTGCAGGCGATGATGCGCTCGGACTGGAAGTTCTGCGCGAGGTGCATGAACCCCATGTTCTCCTGGCCGAGCAGGTACCGCTTCGGGACGCGCACGTCCTCGAGCGCGAGCTCCGCGGTGTCGCTCGAGTGGTTGCCGATCTTCTTGAGCTTCTTCGAGACCGAGAAGCCCTTCGTCTTCGTCGGCACCAAAAAGAACGTGCAGCCGTGCGAGCCGGCCGCCGGATCGGTCTTCGCGAGGAGCGTGATGAAGTCGGCGCGCGTCCCGTTCGTGATGTACGTCTTCGCGCCGTTGATGACGTAGTCGTCGCCGTCCTTGCGCGCGGTCGCCTGGATGCCGGCGACGTCGCTCCCGGCGTTCGGCTCGGTGACGCCGAGCGCGGCGATCTTCTCGCCGCGGAGCGCCGGCCTTAGGAACTCGTCGATCTGCTCCTTGGTCCCGAGGTCGGCGATGCACGGCGTCGCCATGTCGCTCTGGACGAGGAGGCCCATCGTGACGCCGGCCATGCCGCTCCGCGGGAGCTCCTCGCTCTTCGCGACGCTGAACCAGTAGTCGCCGCCGGCGCCGCCGACCTCTTCGGGGTAGTGCGCGCCGAGGATGCCGAGCTCACCGGCCCGCTTGAACACCTCGTTCGGGAAGCACTCGGACTCCTCCCACTCGTCGACGAACGGGGCCAGCTCCTTCTCGGCGAACTGACGGACGGTCTTTCGGAACTGATCGTGCTCTTCGCGGAACGGGCTCGGCATGACGTCTCCTCGGTTCGCGCCGTCTCCGGCGCGCGGATCGCGGCCCGCGCGGCGGGTCCACGCCGAATATTTCGTACACGAAAATTCAGCGCACGCAAGCCCGCCTCGGCCCCGGCAAGTGACGCCGCGCTCGAGGCGCGCCGGGCGGCTCTACGAGACGAGCCCCTCTTCCTTCATCCACGCGTGCGCCTCGCGGAGCATCTCCTCGAGCGGGACCGCGCGGAAGCCGAGCTCGCGGATCGCCTTGTCGCTGCGGAACGTGTGCGGCGGGCGCCCCATCATCGTGGCGATCTCGGGCGTCACGTCGGGCGCGCGGCGCGTGACGCGCGAGCCCCACTCCGACACGCGCCCGAAGACCTTGAGGATCCACGCCGGCGTCGCCTTCTCGGGGACCTTCTTCCCGAGGAGCTTCCCGATGATCCCGACGAGCTCGACGTAGCTCGCGTCGGCGCCGCCGAGCAAGTACCGCTCGCCGCTGCGCCCCTTGTCGACCGCGGTGATGTGCGCGCGCGCCACCTCGACGACGTGGGCGAACGTGCCGGCGCCGGGCGGGATCCCGGGGAGCTTCCCCTGCTGCACGAGCGGGAACATGCGCGCCCAGCCGGTCTTGTCGTAGCGGCCGACGATGTGACCCGGGTTCACGATCACCGCGTCGAGGCCGCGCGCGATCCCCTTGTCGACCTCGAGCTCGGCGAGGCGCTTCGTGCGCTCGTAGTTCACGGGCGACGCCAGCGCGTTCGACGGGGCCGCCTCGTCGAAGGGGCTCGCGTGCTGCTCGCCCCACGCCGCGACGCTCGACGTGTGGACGAGGCGCTTCACCCTCCGCGCGATCGCGGCCTCGACGACGTGGCGCGTGCCGTCGACGTTGTCGCGCGTCTGCTCGGCGTTCGCGCCGGACCAGAAGCTGGTGTTGGCGGCGACGTGGAAGACGGCGTCGCACCCCTCGGGGATCGCGCGGCGGAGCGAGTCGAGATCGCCGATCGACCCCTCGGCGAGCTCGACGCCCGCGTATTTCTCGAGGTGGCGCACGTCCGACGTGCGGCGCCGGAGCGCGACGACGCGGACCCCCGCGGACGAGAGCTGCTCGATGACGTGACGGCCGACGAACCCCGTACCACCCGTGACGAATGCAGTTTGCAAGGTGGGGCGAGCATACCGGATGCGCGCGCCGGTATGCTCGCGCGGTGCGCCCCCGCCTCCTCGCGTTCGCCGGCGTGGGCCGGCTCGTCGCCGCGCGCGCCGTTCGCGCCGCTGGTCGCGTGCGCCGTCGCGCCGCTGGTCGCGTGCGGGCACGGGGCCGGAGCGGGCGACGCGGGCGACGCGGCGCCTCGCCCCGCCGACGGGCCGCCGCTCGCGCCCGACACGCCGTTCACGACGTGGCTCCGCGCCCGCGTCCCGAGCGGCGCGCGCGTCGTCGTGGACGACGGCGCGATCCGCGTCCTCCACGCGGTCGTCGCCGGCGACACGTTCGCGTCGATCGCGCGCCTTTACGCGGACGTCACCGACGTCTACGCGATCGCCGATCTCGCGTCGGAGATCGAGAAGAGCGCCGGGCCGCTCTCGCCGGGGGGGCGGATCGCGATCCCGCGCGTCCTCGCCGCGCCGTACGAGGAGGCGCGCCCGGGCGGCCTCGGCTGGCCGGAGGACGGCGCGCTCCGCGGGATCTTCCTCACCGGCGCGTACGCGCGGAGCTTCTGGGTGCCGTCGCTCGACAAGGTCGCGGCGCGGAAGATGAACGCCGTCGTCCTCGACGCGAAGGACTACGAAGGGCCGGTCAACTACCCGACGAAGGCGAAGATCGCCGTCGAGATCGGCGCGACGCCGAAGGACCCCCCCGTCCCCGATCTGGCGCGGGCGATCCGCTTCGCGCACGCGCGGGGCGTCCGCGTCATCCTGCGGATCCCGTGCTTCCACGACCCGCTCGCCGCCGCGAAGGCGCCGCGCCTCGCGGTGCCGAGCGCGCGCGGCGGCGCGCTCAAGATCGGCTGGCTCGATCCGACGAACGAGGAGGCGCAGGGGTACGTCCTCGAGCTCGTCCAGGAGGCGATCGACGCGGGCGCCGACGAGGTGCAGCTCGACTACGTCCGCTTCCCGGTCGACGGGCCGGTGAACGAGATGAAGCTCCCGCCGCCGAGCAAGGGGCAGCGGATCCGCGTCATCCGCGACCTCGTCCGCCGCGCGCACGCGCTGACGTCGAAGGCGAACGCGGCGCTGTCGCTCGACGTGTTCGGCGTCGCCGCGACCGGCGAGCGATCGGACTGGGAGGCGCTCGGCCAGGACATCTCCGTCCTCGGCCGCGAGTGCGAGGCGCTCAGCCCGATGGTGTACCCGTCGCACTACGATCGCGGCTACCGCGGGTACGCCGAGCCGGGCGCGCACCCCGAGATCGTCGGGATCGGGACGCGCGCCGCGGTCGCGCACCTGCCGAGGGCCAAGGGGCGCGCGGTCATCCGCTCGTGGCTCCAGGCGTTCAAGTGGCGCGCGCCGAACTACGGCCCGAAGTACCTCGTGGAGGAGGCGCGACAGGCCGAGGCGAACGGCGGCGTCGGCTGGCTGATGTGGAGCCCGAGCAACGACTACTCGGCGGCGTGGGCCGGCTTTCCGCCGATCGCGAGGCGCTGATCTCCCGCCCGGATCGCCGCGCGAGCGCGGCGCGATCCCGGGGGGCCTCGCCCCGCCGCTCTCGGGCCCGCGGGCGCGGGGGCGAATCACCATGACGTCGGACGTCATTGGTAATGAGAAATGCCAAATAAAGGCGGCCTCGTATTTCGAAATCCGGCGGTCCGTCGACGAGAGGTAAGTGGTAGCTGCACCGTTGATGCAGGGTTTGGCTCGCCGCCCTCGGGGACGCGGCGAGAGAGCGGGATCCGTAGCTGAGCGGTGGGCTCTCGCGGTTTTGTTCATGTCCGTCGGAGGGGCCCGATAGTGGCTGCATGGATTGGTGGGAGAGAAGCGGACGTATTTTGAAGACACACATCGAACGGACGTGCGCGATGGAGCTATGACCGGTGGAGTGCTTACTTCGGGCGAACACGGGCGCGACTCTTCCGTCGGACGATTCTCGGTCTTGCGCGAGCTCGGCGCGGGGCGCCGCGAGACGGCGACGTACGCCGCGCGGTTCGAGCCGCCGCCTGCGGTGCGGCCGCCGTCGAGCCAGCCGTCGCTCGATCCGGCCGCGTCCCTCGAGCGCGGGCCGGCCCTTGGAGCGCACGGCCAGGGCGGCGAGCGCCGGCGCGACGACGACGACCCGACGCCCGGCCGCGAGCGCGCGCTCGACGCTCGCGACCGCGAGCAGGGGCACCAGAAGGACCGCGAGCTCGAGCTCGCCGCGCGCGCGCGGGTCGAGGAGACGGTGGTCCTCGAGTGCTATCCGGGGAAGGGCGATCCCAGCGATCCGTCGTTCGAGGCCGTCGCGCGGAGCGCCGCGCTCCTGCCGAACCTCGTCCACTGGAACATCGCGCGCGTCCGCGCCGTCGTCGCGTCGGGCGACGATCTGATCGTCGTCAACGAGTTCGTCGAAGGGGAGACGTACGCCGACTTGACCGAGGGCGGCCGCCTCGCGCACATGCCGTTCGCGGTCCGCCTCCGGATCATCGTCGATCTCCTCGGCGGGCTGAGCGCGCTCCACGGCTTCGGCGAGCGGCGAGCGCACCGCGGCGTGTCGCCCGCGAACATCGTCGTGGGGCGCGACGGGCGGACGCGCCTCCTGCGCATCTGCAACCTCGGCGACGTCCGCGCGGCCCCCGCCGCCGCCGCGACGTACGTGGCGCCCGAGCTCCTCGAAGGGGCGACCGCGGGCCCCTCGGCGGACATCTACAGCGTCGGCGTCCTCCTCTGGGAGGCGCTCTGCGGCGAGCGGTGGGCCGCGCCGGCCGACGGATCGACGTGGCGCGTCGCCGTACAGAACAAGGTGCCGCCCGCGGGCATCCCGGCCGACGACCTCGAGTGGGCGCTCGACCTCGTGCCGATCGTCGAGCGCGCCCTCGACGACAGCGCGGCGCGCTTCGACACCGCGGCCGACATGGCCGCGGCGATCCGCCTGACGGCGCGCGCGCACCTCGCCACGACCGAGGAGGTCGCCGACTACGTCGAGCGATCCGCCGGCGCGAAGATCACCGAGCGCGTCGCGTCGTTCGCCGCGCAGCGGCGCGTCGGGCCGATCTTCGAGGGCGTCACGCTGGACGAGCGCCGCGCGTCGGCGCGCCGCCTCCTCTCCGCGATGGCGAGCGTCGTGACCGACTCGGACGCCGTCGCCCTCGCGCGCGATCCGTCGACCGCGCCGCCGGAGCAGGCCGAAGCGTCGGCGAGCAGCTCGCGCGCCGCCGCGACGTCGCCCAGACCGCGCGCGAAGCTCGCGGTCGCCGCCGCCGCGTGCGTCGCGCTCGCGGTGCTCATCGGCGTCCGTGTCGGCGCGCACCTCGCCGAGGGCGGGCACCTCACGAACGGCGCGCCCGCCGCGCCCGTCGTCGAAGCCGTGGCGCCGATGCATGCGCCGGAGGCGCCGCCCCCGCAGATCCGCGCCGCGGTCCCCGTCGAGCTGGCGGCGGTCGCGGCGTCCGCGCCGCAGGTCTCCGCGCCGCAGGTCGCCGAGCCTGCGGGGGGCGCGCCGGCGCCCGTCGCGCCGCCCGCGAAGACGGCGCCCGCGATCGCCCCGCCCGCGATCGCCGCGCCGCGCGCGCCGAAGGCGTCGGACTCCGCGAAGCCTCCGCGCGGCCGCGGGCGCGCGTCGCAACCCGCGGCGGGCGCGCCGGCCGCGTCGCCCGAGGAGGCGGCGGCACCGGTCGCGTCGCCGCAGCCGTCCGAAGCGGGGCGCGCCGCACCGGTCGTACCCGAGTCGCCCCCGGCCGCTCCGGGCGAGCACGCGGGCGCGCCCCACGCGCCGAGCGGCGAAGCGACGGACCCCGCGTCGTTCGCTCCGCACGGGATCTGAGCACGGGCCCGCGCGGCCGACTTTGGTGTGGATGGAAAGGCGACGAAATGTACCATCGCGCCCCCATGAACCGACCTCTCCGCTCGACGAAGCTCCTCTTCGCTCCGCTCCTCCTCGCGACCATCGGCTCGTCGATCGGGTGCGCGTCGGATCCCCCGCCTCCCCCGGTAGCCCCCACGGTCACCGCCCCCGCGCGCCCGGCGCCCGCTCCGCCCGCGCCCGCGCCGACGGCCGACAAGCCGGCGACGCCCGCGCCCGCCGAAGGCGATCGCTTCGCGAAGGTGGAGATGAAGGTGCAGCGCGTCGCGGGCGACGTCTACATGCTCGAGGGGGCGGGCGGGAACATCGGCGTCCTCGCGGGCGAGGACGGCATCGTCATCGTCGACGACGAGTTCGCGCCGCTCGCGCCGAAGATCCGCGCCGCGCTCAAGGGGATCAGCGACAAGCCGATCAAGTTCGTGATCAACACGCACTGGCACGGCGACCACACCGGCGGCAACGCCGTCTTCTCGGCCGACGGGCCCATCGTCGCGCACGAGAACGTGCGAAAGCGGCTGATCGACGGGCGCCCCGCGTACGAGGCCGGCGGCAAGATGCGCGACGCGATCCCGCCGGCGCCGAAGGAGGCGCTCCCCGTCGTCACGTTCGAGGACTCGGTCGCGGTCCACGTGAACGGCGAGGACGTCCGCGCGATCCATGCCCCGCACGGCCACACCGACGGCGACGCGTTCATCTTCTTCCCGAAGGCGAACGTCGTCCACATGGGCGACGACTTCACGCTCCCCGGCCTCCCGTTCGTCGACGTCGGGAGCGGCGGCTCGGTGCGCGGCCTCATCGGCGCGATGGACAAGGCGATCGCGACGCTCCCCGCGGACGTGAAGGTGATCCCGGGGCACGGCGCGCTCTCGACGCTCGAGGACGTGAAGAAGCTCGACGCCACGCTGAAGGACATCGTGAAGATCGTCGACGGCGAGATCAAAAAGAAGAAGACGCTCGATCAGGTGAAGGCGGCCAAGGTCCTCGCGAAGTACGACGAGATGGGCAAGGGGTTCATCACCACCGACGCCTTCCTGGAGACCGTCTACAAGGAGCTCACCGAGAAGCCCGCGGCGAAGCCCGCCGACGCCGGGAAGAAGCCGGCCGCCGACGCCGCCGCGCCGAAGAAGCCGGCCCCGCCGGCCCCGCCGGCGCACTGACGCACGGACGCCGAATGAAGCGCTCCCGCGACGTCGCGCTCGACCCCGGCCGCGTGGCCGGCGCATCGTCGCGCGCGGCGGACGGCGTCGAGCCCGCGCTCCCGCCCGCGCCGCCCACCGTCATCGATGCGGACGGGCGGCCGCGCTTCGGCACGTACCGCGGCGAGCTCGACGCCGTCGACCTCCCCCGCCTCGGCATCGACCTGCGGCCGTCGCGCGTGCGTCGCTTCCTCAGCCACAAGAGGTGGTTCTACTCGTTCATCGCCACGCCCGAGTGCGTCGTCGTCGGCGCCGCGGTCGACCTCGGGTACACGTCGAACGCGTTCGTCCTCGCCGCCGATCTCGGCGCGCGGCGCGTCCTGGTCGATCGCAGCGCGCTCGGCCTGCCGCGCCCCGCGGTGCGCGTCTCGGATCGTCCCGGGAGCGGGCTCCGCGCGCGCTTCTCCGCGTTCGGAGCGAAGGTGCGCGCGGCGCGCGACGGCGGCGCGTACCGCCTCGCGACGGCGTTCGGCCCGCAGCGCGGCGCGGAGGAGATCGAGCTCGCCGCGGAGCTCCGCGTCGACGGCGCGCCGCCGCCGCTCACCGTGATCGCGCCGGTCGACGGCGGCGTCGTCAACGTCACGCAGAAGTCGGCGGGGCTCGCCGCGTCCGGGCGGCTGCGCGTCGGCGACCGCACGTTCTCGCTGGATGGCGGCCTCGGAGGGCTCGACTACACCAACGGCTACCTCGCGCGCCACACCGCGTGGCGATGGGCGTTCGGCTGTGGACGCCTCGACGACGGCACGCCGATCGCGATGAACCTCGTCGAAGGGTTCAACGAGACGCGAAGCGACGTGAACGAGAACGCCCTCTGGATAGGCTCGCGCCTCGTGCCGCTCGAGCGCGCGCGGTTCTCGTGGAGCCGGGAAGACCCCTTCGACCGGTGGCGGATCACGACCACGGACGGCGCCGTCGAGCTCGATTTCGAGCCGTTCGGCGGGCACGTCGACGAGCGCGATCTCGGCGTCGTGAAGAGCCGCTTCGTGCAGCCGGTCGGCTTCTTCTCCGGGACGATCCGCGAAGGCGGCGCCGCGCACCGCGTGCGCGATCTCCCCGGCGTCACCGAGGACCAGGACCTCCTCTGGTGAGGCGGCCGAGGCTCGCTACCGCTTGCGCGTGTGGACGCCGCCCGAGAAGCCGGCCGCGAACTGCTTCGAGTCGCACTTCGCGTTGGCGATGCACGAGTCGATGAGCTGGCAGTCCGCGTTGCCCTTGCACGCCGCCTCGGCCTTGTCGCCGCACGGGCCGTCGTCGGCCGTGTTCAAGCACGTGTCGCACGCGTCGCCCTGGGTCGGATCCGGCCCGTTGGCCGAGCAGTACGTCTTCGCGCACTGCGTCTTGCACGTGCCCGGCGTCTCGCAGACGCACGTGTCGTACGCCTGCTGCTGCACGGCGTCGCCGGCCGGGTGCCCGTCGAAGCAGCACTGGTAGCAGTCGTCGCCGCTCGTCTTCGCGCCGCAGAGCGCGTCGGCGCCGCCGCCGGTCGTGCCGGTGCCCGCGTCGTTCGTCGTGGTGGTGCCGCCGCCGGTCGGTCCGGCGGGCGTCGACGGAGCGGACCCCGCCGAGCCGCCCGAGTTGGCCGTCCGGCCGCCGCTCGGCGTCCCCGACGAGGGCGTCTTGGTCGACGGCGCGCTGCTCTGACACGACGGATCGACGCTCGGATCACACGCTTCGCCGCCCTTGGCGCTGCACGCCGTGACCGACCCTCCGACGAGACCGAGCGCACAAACCAATCCCCAGATGCTGCTCTTGAGCATGACGTCCTCCAAGATCGTGGTTCCGACGCGCACCCGCGCCGCGTGTGGCGAGTGACCGGCGAGGTCTCCCCCCATCGCCGTCTTCGTGCAGACGGGCATTGCAGCTTCCGATCCCACGGCGGCGTGGAGGGCGAGAGCCGGCGCGGACACGGAAAACACCGCGATGGGGTGAGCGCTGCGCCGAAGGGGATTGGATTGAGAGGTAAGTTCATGGTCGACGAAAGCCCACTCTGACTCACTTGAGTGACACCGCCGGAGGCGATGGCGTCTCGCGTGTGTGCCGCGGCACGAGTCTGGGCCATTGGCACATTTTGCGCCCCTCGGGTCATGGCGCACATCGGCCATTCCTCGGCTTTTTCGCGGTCCGCGGGTTGGCGCCGTCATTGCGATGGTGTGCTCCCAACGAGGCGGACCATGAAAGCCAAGACCACTCTCCTTCTTATCGTTGCAGGTGCGGTTGGACCGTTTGCGGCCGGGTGCTCGGGCACGTCGTCCAGCGGGGGCGAGCAGACCGATCTCTCCCAGGCGTCGCTCCGCCGCGCCCAGTCGTGTGACGACCTCACGCGCTCGCTCCGCGACGACGCGCGGTCGAAGATGAACCGGCGCATCGACGCCGAGATCCGCGCGATCCGCGAGGGGTACGACGCGTACTCGAACCTCGTCCCCGGCGCGGCCGAGGACGCCAGCGGCGCGGGCGCCGCGTCGACCGCCGGCGCCGCGCCCCCGTCGACGCCGACCGTGCCGGCGTCGACCGCGCCCGCGCACTCCGACACCGAGACGCAGGTGCAGGGCGTCGACGAGGCCGACATCGTGAAGGCCGACGGCACGCGGCTCTACGTGCTGCACGGGCAGAAGCTCCTCATCGTCGACGCGTGGCCCGCGCCGTCCCTCGGCGTGGCCGGATCGGCGGACATCGAGGGCGTGCCGAGCGAGATGTTCGTCGCGGACGGGAAGGCGGTCGTCTTCTCGACCGTCGACGGCGATCCGATCTACGCGGCCGCCGGCGTCACGCCGCGCGCGGGATACGACGACGCCTACGGGGGCGGCGGGAACTACGGCGGCGGCGCCGCGACCGGCGTCGCGACTCCGGGCGTCGCGGGCGGCGCGCCCGCGTATCCGTACGGGGGCGGGCAGTCGTCCGCGCACCCGCTCACGAAGGTGACGGTGCTCACGATCGCGGGATCGACGGCGACGGTTTCGCGCGAGATGTACTTCGAGGGGAGCTACCTGTCGTCGCGGCGCGTGGACAGCAAGGTGCGCGTCGTCCTCGAAGGCGGCGCGCACGGGCCGACGCTCTCGTACAGCGCGCCGTCGACGAGCTCGACGGCGTCGAGCGGGCCGGTGTCGGCGGGGGCGCCGCTCACCGCGTCGCAGGCGGCGCAGATCGCGGCGTGGGAGTCGGTCCGCGCGCAGAACGAGGCGCAGATCGCCAAGACCACGTACGCCGACTGGGTCCCGACGTCGATCGCGAAGGACGGCACCGGCGTCCACGCGTCGTCGGCGTCGTGCAGCGACTTCTACGTCCCGACGACGGGGAGCACCGAGTTCGGCATGACGCAGATCGAGTCGTTCGATCTGAACGCGCCGGCCGCTCCGCCGCGGTCCTCGGCCATCGTCGGCGCGGTCGAGACCGTGTACGGCAACCAGGACGAGATGGTGCTCGCCGGCCGCGCGTACGTCGATCCGTGGACGGTGCGCTCGTGGTACGGGCAGCCGCGGGCGGTCTCGACGAACGGCGGGACGATCAGCGTCGCGCCCCCGTCGGGCGTCACCATCGACTTCACGCACGTCCACACGTTCGATCTGAAGTCCGATCCGACGCAGGCGCTCTACACCGGATCGGGGACGGTGCCGGGGACGGTGAAGGACCAGTTCTCGCTCGACGCCAAGGACGGGCGCGTGCGCGTCACCACCACCGAGATGCAGACCGGCCCGTACCGGCAGGACGGCCGGCAGAACACGGTGAGCCACGTGCTCGTCCTCGAGAACCGCTCGGGCCGCCTCCACGTGCAGGGCGACGCCGGGCCGATCGCCCCGGGCGAGCAGCTCTACGCGACGCGCTACGTCGGCGACAAGGCGTACGTCGTCACGTGGCACGTCACCGACCCGCTCTTCGTCGTCGACCTGTCGAACGCGTCGCGCCCGACGGTGCTCGGGCAGCTCCAGATCCCCGGGTTCAGCGAGTACATGCACCCGCTCGACGACACGCACCTCCTCACGATCGGCCGCGAGACCGACGACACCGGGCACCAGCACACGACCGGCGGGTACTGGTACGGCATCGCGATCCAGCTCTTCGACGTGACGAACCCGCTCCAGCCGAAGCTCCAGCAGAAATACGTCTACGACGGCGGCGAGTACGCGACGACCGAGGCGGCGACCGATCACAAGGCATTCACCTACTTCGACGACAAGAAGCTCCTCGCGTTCCCGTACGTCAGGCAGTACGGGTACGGCACGACGGCGACGACCGGCCCGTCGAGCACGCTCGAGGTCTTCCACGTC
>Ga0105247_10000755_pt1 | contig 24986 bp, 28 predicted proteins | sample KBSS24metaG_FD_81519 | JGI IMG/M metagenome (GOLD analysis project Ga0105247, IMG submission 81519) | Switchgrass rhizosphere microbial communities from Kellogg Biological Station, Michigan, USA - KBS S2-4 metaG | ecosystem: Host-associated > Plants > Roots > Rhizosphere > Soil | place...
CCTGCGTGGTCCCTATGATCTTGTCTTCTCGCACGCCGTTATCGACCACGTCGGCGATATCGACCTGTTTCTGACCCGGCTGGCGGCAGCGAGCCGCAGGCTGCTGTTCGTGTCGTGCTATACCGGCTGGCAGAACGGCCTCGACGAGCATCGGTATCGCTGGGTGGAGGGCCGCGCCTGTTTCAAGAACCAGATATCGCCAACTAAGGCGCGGCGCGTGCTGGAAGCGATCGGATGCCGTGACATCAACATCTATCCGGTGCCCGGTAGCGACGCTTTGGGGGCGGTGATCACCGCCGTCGCGCCTGAGCATGGCTAATTGGTTGGTCACCGGCGGCGCGGGATTCATTGGCACACATCTGTGCCGCGCGCTCAACACCCGCGGTGACGATGTCCGGGTGCTGGACGATCTGTCCAACAGCGACCGGTTTCCGCCCGACGTCGATATCATCCAGGGCGATGTCACCGATGCGCAGGACGTGCGCGAGGCGCTGGAGGGCACAGACGGGTGTTTTCATCTCGCGGCGGTCCAGCCGAACCCGCTGGCCGATCGCTGCGGCGCGTTCCGAACCAATGTCGGCGGGCTGGTGACGCTGCTTAATGCGGCCTCCAAGTTAGCAATCTGTCCCATCGTCTATGCATCTTCGGCGGCGATCTACGGCAACGCCTCGGCCGACTGCCGGGTGCGGGAGACGGCGTATCCCAAGCCCATCTCTGCCTATGGTGCGGAAAAGCTATCCGCTGAGGTGATGGCAAGCGTCGGCAACCACGTCCAAGCCACCGGTCTGCGGTTGTTCAACGTCTATGGTCCTGGCTGCCACGGGGTTGTGGCCCGGTTCCGCGACAGCATCCTGCGTGGCGAGGCTGTGGAAATCTGCGGCGACGGACGGCAGACGCGGGATTTCATCCATGTATCTGACGTGGTCGCGGCATTGCTCGCGGCGATGGGCGTCGAATGGCCTGGGGCGCTGAATGTGTGCACCGGCCTGCCGACCCCCATTCTCGCCCTGGCGGCGATGATGGCAAAGCTCGCTCGCAGGCCACTCGCGGTGCGGCATGTGCCAGAGCGGGCGGGCGACATTCGCTATTCCAGCGGCTCGCCAGACCTGTCCAGGCGCGTTCTCGGGTTGGGTGAGCCCATGACTTTGAGCGACGGACTGGCAGCGTATCTTGGCGGTTAAGCCACCAGCTCGAGTGTCAGGGTTCAAGACGCAACGCCTCGACCGCTACGAGCTCGGCCCGCACCTCGCTGGCGCCAAAGTGCTCGACATCGGCTGTAATCGTGGCCTGTGGTCGATCCAGGCGGCGTTGGCCGGCGCCCGTGCGGTGCACGGCTGCGACAATTACCGTCCAGGCATAGAGGCGGCCAGACAGGTGCTGGCGGACTTCCCTGGCCTGGATGTGCGGTTCGAAGTGGTGGATCTCAGCCGCGGCGCGGACGCGCTGGCGTGTTTCGATCAGGATTACGACGTCGTTCTGCTGCTCAGCGTGATCCACAAGCTGCGTAAACAGATGCCTAACGACCGGCTGGTCGAACTGCTGCGCAGCGCAGCGCGCCGAACCGAGCGCTTTCTGGTCTGCCGCGGCAACCCAGACGATCTGGCCATATTGTATGGCGTGATGCGTCCGCGGGGTTTCGTGGACGACGGGACGGTTGCCGATGAATTGCGGCCTGCGGTGATATGGCGAAGGGAACAAGCGTGAAGCTCTGCAAGGCCGGCCACGTGATGGATGTTACAAACCGACGCGTTGACATCGACAGCACGAACGGCAGGCGACGCGTGACGTGTCGGGTTTGCGAGCGCCAGCGGCGGTATCAACTGAGGCTGGCGCGCAAGCTTGGTTATTCCAGCCTCGCCGAACTGCACAGGCTGGCCGTCGGTGATTGATCCGGCGAAGGTTGCGTTCTGGAAGAGCGACGATTTATCGAAGACGAAGTCCGAGCTGTTCGATCGCATCGGCGCCCGGGTAACTGCGGCAGGCGGTAAGATGGTGCGCGGCAATGTGGCGCAACTCGCCGAATATGCCGACCAGGGCCTAATACCCATTGCCGGATGCGAGCCGAAGCTGACGCAACTGATCGCCGACTGGCGCGCCAAGGATATTCCGTTTGCGTATTGGGATAGGGGTTATTTCCTTCGCATATACGCCTGCGCCGACTTCAATCGTGCCAGAAGCGGCACGGGATTCTACCGCTGGCACATAGGTTCATATCAATGCCAGCGCATACTCGATGTTCCCGATGACCGGTGGAAGGCGCTGCGTCTTCCCGTAGCCGAGTGGCAGAAGGGTGGGCGGCATATCGTCATAGCGGCGCCATCGCGAACGTATGCGCGGTTCCATCGCATTGAGAGTTGGATCGCAGACACCATCGATGCACTGGCGCGGGTTACCGACCGTCAGCTTGTGATCCGCGATAAGGAGCACGTCCGCAATCGTCCGCTGCAATCGGACCTCAAGGGCGCGCATTGCCTGGTAACGCACGGTTCCATCGCTGCGGTTGAGGCGGTGGTTCTTGGCTATCCAGTGTTCGTCGATCAGTCATCTGCCGCAGCCCTCGTTGGCCGCACCGATCTCAAGCAGGTCGAGAAGCCACGTTATCCTGACCGCCAGCCATGGCTCAACTCGCTCGCCTACTCCCAATGGGAAGAAAACGAACTGATCAACGGGGTCCTATGGTCGATGCTGCAATAACCGAAATCGCCGACACCTTCTCGCTTACGATCTCCTCGAAGTTCAACTACCCTGATGTGGCCGCTTTCGTCCTGGGTCTGCGTGACCGTCTAGGGCTGCAGCACTTCATCGAAACCGGCGCGTTCCTCGGTGCCACCGCGCGCTGGGCGTCGCAGCACTTCGCTCACGTGACCACAATCGAAATTAACCCGACGTTCCATGGCATGGCCGCGAGCAAAATGCCCGCCAACGTCCATTGTCTGCTGGGCGATAGCCGCGTGTTACTGCCGCAGATCGCCGCAGGCCTCACTGCTCCGGCGTTGTTCTATCTCGATGCGCATAACGTCAACGGCCTGTTCGGCAGTCGCCCGGATGACTGCCCCGCACTCGACGAACTTGAGGCGGTGCTGCCGCTGCCGTCCTGCGCGGTGCTGATCGACGACGCGGCCTGCTTCACCGGAGAGACTGGCGCCTGGCCGTCGCTGTTGCAGATCGCAACCTTGGTGGCGCGGTTTGGCCACGCCCACGGGATTAGCCGCAACATGATCGCGCTGGTGCCGCATGAGGCGGAGGATCTGCTCAAGGCTTTCATTGCTCCTGAGGAAGTAACATGAGTGACGACACCCAACAGCAACAGCAGGAAACGCCGTCCGGCGCATTCGGCAAGCTGAACGTCAACGATGAGCTCGTTGAGATTATTCGCCACCCGGCCAACCAGCATCTCGATGAGAAACAACAGGACCAGTCGGAGCCGCCGCCCGCATGATGCAGGCAGAATTGGAGGCCGAGGTCTGGCGCAACGTCGGTGAAATCCGTTACCTCGGGCGGCCGCTGATCGAACAGGGCAGCGTTGTGGTGCTATTCGGCCCCGGCGAGCACGAACTCGTTGGTGGTGGGATAAAGTTCGTCACTGACGGCACGCCGGATCTCGACCTGATCGTCTACCACTATTCGGACAAGCGGCTGTTTGACGTGCACGTGACACGCATCGGCAAGACGCCGTTCTATTCCGCCCTCGAACAGCGGCCCATTCCCGACGCAGAAGACGAAGTGCTGCCGCCGCGGATATTCGTCGATGACGATGTGTTCATCGATATCTACCGCTCCAACCTACCGCTGACAGCGCAGCACTACGCCGTCTATGCCGAAGTCTGTCGCGAGCTTAAGCCTAGGAGCATCCTGGAGATCGGCGTGCGCGCGGGATATTCCGCTTGGACCATGCTCTCGGCGGTGCCCGATGCGACCTATATCGGGCTCGATGCCGATAACGGGACGAATGGTGGCGTCGCCGGCTATTTTGAGCATGCGGAAGCAATGCTGCGGCGCGAGTATCCCCAGGCCTCGGTCAATGTCTGGCGCGCCAACTCGCAGCGGTTGATCTCACTGGACCGTCGCTATGACCTGATCCATATCGATGGCGCGCATAATCACGACGAAGCGCTGCGCGATATGGAATTGTGTGCCCCGTTCGCTGATTATCTCCTGGTCGATGATACGGCCTCGATCACCACCGTGCGCACGGCCCTGGACGAATTCCAGGAACTGCATGGTTTTCCGGCGTGGCGCTACGAAACCTGGCACGGCATGGTGCTGATCGATACCAGGGCGGCTGAGGGGAAGTTCGCTGCGCGCTATTGCCCCGAGATATTCAACCAGTCCTCCCTAGAGGACGCGAAGTCTATCATCCTGCAGGACGCGCCCAACCTTGGCCTCGTCAGCGACCACCGCTGGGTCAAAGAGACCGAGTGGCTGATGAAGACGATGATCTTCCCGACCGGAACGATCATTGACATCGGCTGTGGCATCGGACGCTTGTCCAAGCCGCTGGTGCGGCGCCATCGGGTGATCGGGATCGATGGCTCAGAGCAGATGCGGGCCGGGGCCGAGGAATATGTCGGCGACCCGGAACGGTTTACGGTGATTTCTCCGGAGATCTTCCAGAAGAAGGTGTTCCACCGCGATCTGGTAGCCCAAGGTGCCATCGCCATCTGGGTGTTGCAGCACATGATGCCGGACGATCTGCGGTCATTGGTCCGGGCGGTGTGGGAAGCGCTAGAACCAGGCGCCCCGTTCTACACGATGGAAAGCAACTATCGCTGCGTGCCGGTGTTATTTGGCCGTAGGTTTGGCTGGCTCGATGACCACTTCAGCGTGCCAGAGTTTCTGGAGAAGAATGGCTTTCTGCTGCAACAGGAAGAGGAAATGCCCGTCGAGATTTTCCCGGCTGGGCTGGCCACACTGCGGCGGTGGATAAGGCGGAGGTAGTCCGTCCCTCCCGCTGGGAGGTATCACATGAAACCAGATCGAATGGCGGCGTATGAAGCGCCGAGAGCTGCTGAGCCAGTTCGCAAGACACAAGACGTCGTGCTGCGCTACGCGGGACGTGGCGAGCGCGTTACCGTGCAGATACCAAATGGTATTAACACCGATCTGATTAGCTATCAGGGGCGCACATTCATTCGCCGCACCGGATATTTCTCCGAAGCATCGGTCTGGCCAATTCTCGCAGAATTAGATGGGTGATAGATGCCAAAGCCTTGGTGTGGCGTATTCCGCTCTGGGAGTATTGGAGACAGTTTAATTGCGTCATCGCCCGTCGCGTTGCTGTCGCAGAAATATAACGTCGAGCTGATCGTTGATCATCCATACGGCAGCATCTGGACGCATAATCCGCACGTCACCAAGCTGACGGAACTGCCGAAGGGTCATGTCCCGCCTGATCCCGAGTGGCAGAAGTGGATGGCGCGCCGGGCCAACGAATACGCTGCGTTCTATAATCTGTCGCACTCATGCGAAGCGCTGGTGGCGCTGTCGCCGAACATGTCGTGGTTCTACTGGCCCGCCTCGATGCGGCGCAAGATATGCGACCACAACTACCTGGAAGTCGCCCACGACGTCTGCGAGGTGCCGCACGATTTCACCATCGGCCCGCGCTTCTATCCGAGCGACGAAGAAGTTGCCGACGCCCAGCGAGTGAAAGCCACAGTCGGCGATCGCGTCATCGGCGTGGTGCTGTCCGGCTCACGGCAGGACAAGGTCTGGCCGTGGATGCCGAACATGATCGCCAAGGTTCTGCGCGAATATAGGGTTCCCATCATTCTGTTCGGCGGCCCTGGTAAAGATGTGGAAATCGCCGACCGCATCAAAGATCAGGTCGAATTGCAGAACAACACCGACGACGGCCTGCATTGCTGCATCAGCAAGGACACAAGGGAGGTCACCGTCGAGTGGTCGATGCGGCGTAACCTCGCGCAGATTGCCCAATGCGACCTGATCATCACACCCGATACTGGTCTCGCCTGGAGCGTGGCGATGCTGGACATGCCGAAGATTATGCTGCTGAGCCACGCGTCGCCCACCAACATCACCAAGCACTGGAAGAATACGGTCACACTGCACGCCGACCAGGGCCGTGTGCCGTGCTGGCCGTGTCACCAGTTGCACTCCGAGCCGGAGACCTGCGTCAAGGCAGAGAAGGCCGATGCCGCCGCATGCATAACCGACATCCACGATACCGTCGTGCTGGACCACATCAGGCAGTGGATGGAATGGCAGCCGCCCGTGGAAGTGCCGTGGGTGGGGCATAACGTGCTGAACGATGCGCCGCTGAAGGAAGGCTATGTCGGCCTCCGGCGCGTGGACGCGGCGGACTAGCCGCTTTCTCTCCCCCGAGCGGGGAAACCGAACAATCCAGGTTTTGTGAGCGGGGGAATGGTTCTCCCGCGTTAGCGCGTGGGAGAACTTACGATGACGGGCATTTCCACAGGGGCCAGTGTTGCGCTCTTGGATTGGCATCTTGGAGGCAAAGCTGCGACTACCATGGCGACGCGAGCGGTCGGACTATCGCTTGGCACGCCATCGAGTATTTCCGCCAGCGAAATGTCCACAGGCGAAGGAGTCACGAGACAGCTAGTCACGTATTTGAGCGCAGTAGCTGCAGGACAATCAGCAGCCAACTCCGGCGCATTCACCTTTGGTCCGTTCTCTAGCGCCCGCACCGTCGCTGGGTTGCAAGTCTGGGACCATGGCACGACTGGGAATGGAACGATGTGGTGGTATGGAACGCTTGCGACAGCCCGGACGCTTGGTGTGGGTGACTCGCTCGTATTCAACGCAGGGAGCTTGGTTCACACCCTGACTTAGAACGTTTAACTAGGATCGGAGCAATATTACATTGTCTAACGGAGGTCATTGTGATATTTAATTAAGCGAGAGGCAAAGACGCGCCAACGTCTCTGCCTCCCTGACCACAACAGATGGAATGAGCATCTACCATGGCTAATCGTAAGATTACTCCGAAGGAATTCCGCCAGCGAGTGGCCGAATGGGCCGCCTCTGACGACGGGCTTGCCTATGAGGCAAAGTTAGAAGATGAAGCCGCCAATCGTGCGCTCCGCCGAGACCTTGAGGCTGACGTCCTTACGCTAGCAAACCGCATATACTATCGTAAATATATCTCTGATGAAGAGCGCTACCGCGCGGCGCTTGATAGGCACGAGCGCTGGCGCAAGGAAAATCCTGAGGCCTACGCTGCGTCGCGGGCAAAATACTACGCAACCGAGAAGGGAAGGCTCTACAAATGGTCCAACAGCGCTTCTCAGCGTTGTCGCAAGATAGAGGTATTTCGTAAGGATGGCAGAACGACTAAGCGTCCTGGCGGAACCATAACCGCGCAAGATCTTCGTGACCTGTGGGTCGAGCAGGACGGAAAGTGTGCTTTGACCGGTAGGCCAATGGTAATGCTGAATGGCGTCCATTCCCTTGATAGTCCCTCGGTCGACCGTGTCGAGCCCAGTGGCTGCTATGAAGTGGGGAATGTCCGACTAATCACGTATCAAGCTAACTGTGCCAAGCATTTTGGCACCGATGAAGACCTAATCGCCTTTTGCGAGGACATCCTTTCCCACCGCCAGTCAGCCCTCGCGCTACGTAACCGACTAAAGACTTAGCACCTTAGCGGCTCCGGTCGCTGATTGGAGCGACCGGATGTCCCAGTCCTTCGACGCGTCGGTGATCGCCGATACGGCCGAAGAAATACGTGTGCCATATCCGCATGTCGCGGAGCTGATCGAACAACTGTGGGCCGAGTTACAGCAATGGACCGCAGGCGAACGCATGGCTCCGGTGCCGATGACCGAGACGGATCGCAGTGGTCCGTTCCTCGGCAAGCCGGAGGTCGACGTAGAGTTCTTTGATACCCGTGGTGATGTCTGCGGCTCGACGACGGTTGGTCTGGAGATGCGCATTAACGATCGTGGCATTTTAATCATCTCGGAGACGCGTTGTGGGTTCACCGCGCCGCATCTGTTGTCGGTGGCGGGCTATCGCGTGTGGTTCGGCTCCAACTTTGTGGAAGCGAACATTCCGCCGGTAAGGCTCTTGACGGGCGACACATACTTGCTGTCGCTCAACCTGCCGATCCGGATTGGTCGAGACATTGGTCACAATCCCGGCGATGACGAAGGACCGCCGCGGCCGATGCCGCCTGATCCACGGAAGTCCAAGCTGAAGGCGAACTGATGTCGGGCAGCAAGACGATCACCAACATCGCGCTGTCTAACCTGCAGCTGCCGCAGGGGGCACCGCCTGGAACGTTGGTCGGTCAGATCACTGTATCTACCAGTGATGGCACGCCGTTCTCCGGGACTGTTACCTTGGGCGGGCCATTCGCGGGGTCGTTCACGGTGACCGCCACGCGCGATCCCTATTCGATCAGTTCTATATCTTTGAGCAATCAGTCTTTGGCTGCCAATCCGCCGGTTGGCACGCTGATCGGCACGATATCCGTCGTCTTGTCGGACCAGACCGTGTTCGGTGGCGCGATTGCCGTCAACGACAGTCGGTTTTCGATTTCTGGTTCCAGCCTGTTCGTCGCCGCAACCCTAACCAACGGCACCACTTATCCTATAACCATCACTGCCACGGACTTTGCCAGCCAGAACCAGACGTTATCGGTGCCGTTCCAGATAACCGTTCAGGCTACGGCGGCGGTGCCGGGCCCGTTGATCATCCTTCCCTCGCCGGCGCAGACCAGCACCACGATCGACGTCTTGTGGGCGCCGCCGACGGCCGGTGGCGCGTTGGACAATGGTCTGCATCAAATCCAATATAAGACCAACGCCGCCCCGACGTATCAGAATGCCCAAGTGGTCACTTACTGCACGTCAGGGCATGGTTCAGTGGCGGATGCGAGCGGCGTTACCTGGACGCTGAATGCGCAAAACCATCCGGTGGGCAACGGGACCTTCGTCGATACGGCATCGACGGTGCAGAACATTATCCGCAGCGGGGCCCTGATATGGGCCTTGGACATGTCGAACGTCTGGTTTCGTTCGCCGGGCGGCATTCCGCCAAGCTGGACGCAAGATAATACTGGAACGCCATACAGGCAGACGATTGCCGGACTGGTCGCCGCGACGACCTACAATATACGCGGCTTTGCCACCAATAGTGCCGGAACGGGAACAACCAGCGCTGCGGTAAACGTTGCGACGCAGGCCGCCGCACCATTGCCGGGGATTCCAACTAACTTTCGGCAAATCAGCGTCGCGTCAAATTCAGCAATTGTTGGCTGGGATCCGCCGACCGCTGGTGGGGTGCTCGATAGAGGCAGATATCAGCTGCAATATACGACATCTGGAACCTTCACTGACAATGGGCCGACGACGCCTTATTGCACGCCCAGCACGGGCAGCGTGGTTGACGCATTCAACAATACCTGGGCGATAGTTCCGGTAAGCCCGGCCGGCGGTGGAGAACCAAATGCGGTGGTGGTGAACGGCGTTTACACAAATGGGTGGAATGCGACAACCGTCATAATGGTCAATGGCGTTGTATGGCACGTTAACGTCGGAGGTGAGTGGTATAGTTACGCGCCGACGGGGAGTCTTGGAGCCAATGGTGGTAGCGTCGGTTGGGTCGGGCCGACATCTACTCCGCTGAGCTCGGTCAATATCCCCAATCTGACCACCAACACGACATACTCGACGCGGGTATACGCAACCAACAGCGTGGGGTCTGGGGCGGCGACCGCTACAATTCAGGTCAGGCCAGTGGCGGGACAAAGCGGTAACGTCCCAGCGCCAGCTGCCGCGGTCGGGTTTAACACGCGCACGCTTGGGCCGAGCGTCACTCTTGGGTCGAATTGGTTCCAGAGCGTTGGAGGATCATCGCAAAACCCCGATGGGTCGGTGCGCATCTTCGGCAATTCGACTTACCATTTCAACGACCATATCAGCGCCTGCAGTCCCGGCAATCCATTCCGCGGCGTAGCGTTTGGCGGCGGCGGCTACTTCGAAGTCGATATGGCGATTTCGGGAACGATTACCGGGTGGTGCGTGCCAAATACCGAGGGGGGTGATCCAAGTTGCACAGGCTGGCCGGCGTGGTGGTGTAGCAATGCATACGGGAATTATAGCGCACTGCCCAACACTATGCCGGATGCTCAGGGCATCGAGTATGACGCCGCGGAGTTTCTTGATGCTTCGAGCCGGAACTTTTCTGCCGGGATTATCCTGTGGTCCGGCGACGGCCGTTTGCTGAACAACAGCCAAGTCGGCCAAGGGAACGGCTTTAGCGGCCCAGTGGGATTTAACTTTGCGGCGCGGCACAAATACGCCTGGTTGTGGGTGCCTGCCACCAACACGACGCAAGGCTACATCAAGAACTACATGGATGGCGTTCAGTTCGGCCTGACCTATACCTGGAATAAATATGTGGAAGGTAGAAACTGGCAGCAGTCTGCGGACAATGATCCGTGGGCTGTCATGGACAAGAGCATTCAAAAACTCATGATAGGCTGCGGAACGAATAACAACATCACCGTCTATACCGTCACTGTCTGGCAAGCAAACGATAGTGGCAACTTCCGCGTTGGCACCCCGCTTCCGCCATGAGTTTTACCTATCGCCTGTTCACCACACAGTCGCTGCTCCCTGGGAGCTATGGGCTCGACATCACCGCGACATCGAACAATGCCTATGGCTCGCTGCTCCGTTCCTTTATCATTACCGAGCCAGGCTCACCTCCGGTCACCGCCGATACGCTGCGTAGTCTGACCGAGCTGCTGACGGTGATTTGGGCGGATGGTCAGGGGTTGAACCAACTCAACGCCAAGGACTGTCGGGAGACCGTGATCTCATTGGCGTTGCAAACCGCCGACTTCTCGCGTCTGCCGCGCTCCACCAGTGGACTGCCATCTGGCCGGGTGTGGGTGGATAGCGCCGGTGTGGTCAAGGTGAACATCTGATGGCAACGAATCGCACGGTTGATGAATTGCTGCAGATGTTCCGCGAGGGCCTGCCACCGAGGACCATAACGGCGGTCTACTTTCAAGACATGATCCAGTCACTGCATCCGTCAACTGGATTATTCACCGGACTGCCTGCAACGCCGGCCAATGTGCAGCCGGGCTTCCTGTGGCTGAACGACGATGTGCTGCAGATGTCGCTGGGTGGCGGACCGAGCACGCGGCTGGGCAATTATCGTGGCGCCGGCAATGGTGCGCTTGCGATCGCAACCCCACGCCAACGCATGCTCGCTCGCACGCAATACGCCGGCCGTGGCACGTTCGGCGCCAATGCGACGGTGTTCACCCCGAACCCGCCGAACCAGGGGACGAGCTTTTCAGATAACTTCAACTCACATGATGCTAACAAGTGGGCATACGATAGTTTCGACGAGGGTGGCGACGCATTTTGGTCAGATGATCCGTCGCTTACCTCGCAGGTCTTTACATTCACTGGCGGGCGACTAAACCTCAACATCATCGACGCGCCATCTGGTGGTAAGTCACTTACCAGCGGGATGACAGATACATTCAATGCGCCCAACAACTTCTCGCAATACCAAGGCTACGTGGAAATAGCCGTCGCCGTCGATCGCTATCCTGGGCTGTTCTTTGAGATTGCCTGGATAACCCCGCCACCATTCGCCTGGTCGGCGATTTGTCCGGTTCGTATCTGGACCGACGGTTCAAACGTGCAGCTGGTCCAGCAGTTCGCCTATGACGCACCAATAGACGCCAGCTATGACAGCAATGGGGGATGGAATGCGAGCGTGCAACATTCCTATGGGATCGAATGGACGCCATCGGCGGTTCGCCTATATCGCGACCGGCAACAGATTGCCAGCTATGGCAATCCGGGCGGCCCTTACTCAGATGGGGTGGCGCGCTATCTAAAAATGTATTGCCAGACCAACTTTGGTCCTAGCACCACGACGGTCAATCCGGCGGGTCTGCCAAAGGGCGCGCACATCGACTCAATTAACATGTGGACGTCACGTCCGTTCTAAATGGTAGAAACCGTCCGCACCGCCGATGAGCTAATCAACAGCCTGTTCGCCAGCGGCCAGGCGCCGCATTCGATCAACGAGCAGGACGTGCGCGACGCGGTGGTGTCGATTTGCTTGGAGACGACCGACCTATCCTTGTTGCCCCGGTCTCCAGCTGGCCTACCGGTCGGGCGGTTGTGGATCGACCAGAACCTGGCGATCCGCGTTGTTACGGCATTCCAGCCCGCTAACATGGTTGGCAATATCGCTATGCGCGGGGCAGGACGTTTCGTCGCGGAAGCGCACTTGCCGGGCGTGCAGCTGATCGGTGCGGTTGCCACTTTCAATGGCGCGGGTGGTGGGTCTTTCAGTGGCACGTTTAGGCAAGGCAACTCTGGCCTAGCGTCCCCGGCTGGTAGTGGTTTGGTGGTGCCCACGCCGGTGCGGCGGCTCGTCGGCTCGCAGGAAATGGATGGATCAGGATTGCTGGTTCCCACCGCGAAGCAGCGGATGCGGGCAACGCGCACCATTGGCGGGGCAGGGTCCTTGGTGGCCAGCGGCACTGTCGGCACCGGCAGTATCATGACCTGGGCGGCCGCGCCTAATGCCGTGCTATCCAACGGCAATCTCCACTTTGTCAACGGCTTTGGCGAGTTCGACGTAATCTGGGTGGCGACAACCGGCAATAAGTTCAAGTCGTCTGGCCGTTGGTATGTCGAATTGCATTCTTTCCCGCGTGCTGCCGACATGTCTTACGGCATTGCCAACCCATCGATCAATAAAGCCGACGACCTTGGTGTCGATGAGAATTCATGGGCTTTGAAAGACAACTGGGACGGCACCGGCTACGACCTCTACAACGGCAACACCACATACTTCACCGAAGTGTCGCCGCCAGCTGAGAATAGCACCGTCAGCATTGCTATCGATTGCAATAACTGGAAGTGGTGGTGCCGCCTCGACGGCGGTGCCTGGGGACCACAGGACGGCAACACGCAAAACCCTTCAAGCGCTCAAGGAGGAATGGTTATTCCGACGAACCTGCGCACCGGCGGGGTATCGGTCGCCGGGTCGATCCAAAACGGCGAAAACTCAATCGACATGTATCCGTCAGCCGCCACGTGGATTTACTCCCCACCATCTGGCTTCATCGCAATGTAGGAGATCCCCGTGGCATATCCGCTCTCGGCATCAGTGGTGGAGTTAGCCTACAAAACAATCCACGACGACCTCAAGCAACTAAAGGCCAGATGCCAAATCGTGGTGTCGGCAACGAACGGCGGCGCCGCAGCCCCGATGCACGTCGCCCTGAACGCGGCCAACGCGGCAATTGCGTATCGCACGGATTTCGCGATTATTGCCGCGGATTCTGCGTTGGTTGCTCAGTTGGTCCCGTATGTCCAGTCACAAGTGGCAGGCGCATCGGCGCTTGCGGTTCAAACCGAATACACCACACTCAACACCTTGTCGGGGAATCTGCTGACGGCGTTTGCCGCGGACTATCCGCACGATGGTTCCAATCGTTTATTGGATAGGACTTACAACCTGACTACCGGAGAAACGTGGCTGACTTTTACCGCAGCCCAGGCCACGAATTTCATGCCAGCGGTGACGGCGCTCGTCAACCAAATGACGTAAGGATGCGTTATGGCCTTAGCCATTGACGCCACCGCCACAGCCGCTACGCATACCGCTGGCGCCACCTCCTTAGATAATTCCAACCTGACCATCGGGTCAGGAGCGACCGGCCTACTGGTAACCGTTATCTTTCAAGCAGTTAGCGTAGTCGCATCTGGGGTTAGCATCACCTGGGACAACGGCGGCACTAACCAAGCTATGACGAAGATCCGGGACGATGCCAGCGCTAACGTTAACGGCATCATTCATCTTTGGGGGTTGGTCAACCCAACCTCTGGCAACAAGACTCTTCACGTCGCCTGGACCAATTCCTGCCCGGCCGTCTTAACCGCGATGTCGTTTTCCGGCGGAATTACCACATCGGTGGCTACCGCATTCAGCACTGGGGCTACCAACAACGCCCTCAGCGGTTCCCCCTCGCTGTCCCTCTCAGGCGCGTCTGGGAACATCTCAGCATGTGTCACTGACGATACAACGGGGACCTCCAGCGGTCTAACCGCTACCGGCTCTTCCGCCTGGTTCAGTGATAGCGTTGAAGCTAACCTTTCGACGCGCGGCGCCACCGCACCAAGCACGGCAACTGTCTCCTGGAGCGGTTCTCCGGCGTCTACTGAGTGGGTAGCAACTGGCGTTGACATAATAGCGGCAGCGAGCACGAGGAAGCTGTTCAAGATGTATGTTCCGATCTTGGGGCCAGTCCTTGCCCGATGATGATCATCTGTTGATCGGTCGCGCGAACGGCGTGACGTTCAGACGAGAAAACAAGACTGAGAGCTACGTGGTAATCCCGCCAGCTTATATCATCACCGACAGCGACGGCGGGACGTGGACGTTCGGCACGGAGTTCAACACCTACGGAGAGATCAACGTGCTGCGCAACGATGTCGATACTGGCGAGTTCGCGCAGCGCATTGAGTATCGCCGTGGCGTGGTGACGTTGTATGGCAGGGCTGGCAGGCGATCGTTTAGCCGCTCACGCCGACATATCATTTAGGGGGGGTTATGGCCGGAACATACTCGCTGACCTCCGCGGGAATTACCGTTGTCAACGCGGTGGTGACACTGACATTTGTCAACGCACCCGCTGCGCCGAATATAGACCTTTGCTTTCGGCGCTTCTGGGTCGGTCAGAGCGCCACGACGCCGAGCACATTCAATCAGCGTGTGCAGATCAACACGCAGGTAACGGCGTTTCCTACCTTGGTGAGCGCGACACCGACCAAGCTTGCGGTCGCTGATGCGGCTTCGGTCATCACTGGCGCCACCACGGGTGCGGCTGGCACGTCAGGTATCAATGCTTCCGCCGAGGGCGCGGGCACAAAAACGGTCATCTGGGCGGACGCGTTCAACGCGACCAATGGCTGGCTGCTGGTGTTGACACCCGAAGAGATCATTGAACAGGCCGCTGGTGCAACGAGCGGAGTAGGGATGCACTTTCCTGTTGCGACCGGTGCCTCTCCGAACACGTTGAACTGGGCGTTCGGGTGCATTTGGACTGAAGAGTGAGGGCGCTTTTATAGGATAACCTGCAGTGGGGATTTTCCGGGTTCCGTTTCCGATCTTCGTTGGCGGACGGCAACCGGATGCCCCGAGGATACCAAGACCTGGCATTACACAGCTGGGGGCAGCACAGTTTGATGGCGCTGGCGGGATCACGGCCGCACCAGTCGCCAGGCTACTTGGCACCGCGACATTTGCTGGCGCGGGCAGCGAAACAGCTACTCCGATCGCGTGGCTGCTGGGCACCACGACGCTTGCTGGCCTCGGCGGGCTGATAGCCGACGGAACGCATACCCCTGTTGGGGCGGCGACTTTCTCCGGCGCAGGCTCGGTCACGGCTACTGCTATCTTGCGGGCCGTTATCTCGGCCCAGTTGGACGGTGTTGGCAGCCTAACCGCAGATGGGACGCATACTCCGTCAGGGGCGGCGACATTCGCTGGCGCAGGAAGCCTCACCTCTTCCCCCGTCCAGGTTGAACTTGGCAGCGCGACGCTTCCAGGCGTTGGTGTCGTTGTCGCCGACGGAACGCACACCCCGCAGGGAACGGCGACCCTCGCGGGCCTAGGCGCCCTCACCGCCGCACCTGTCCAGGTTCAACTGGCAACCGCGACCCTTGGCGGGGCCGGCGCCGTCATAGCAACGCCAATCCAGCGCACGCTCGCCTCTGCGGTGATCGATGGTGGGGGCGCACTTACCGCTGACGGCACGCACACGCCCATCGGCGCGGCTACTCTCGCGGGCGCTGGCTCACTGAGCGCGGACGGCAGTCATACGCCCTCGGCGTCTGATACGCTGGGCGGCATCGGCAGCCTCACCGCCACGACGATCCAATATCAGGTGGCCACGGCCACCCTTGGTGGCACAGGCTCGTTCACTGCGGACAGCCAGCACACGCCATCCGGGGCGGCTTTATTCCCAGGCCTCGGCCAACTAACCGCGCAGCCGGTCGCGAGACTGCTGGATAACGCCACGCTCGCGGGCGTTGGTGCGTTGACAGCAAGCGGGCTGCATTCTCCCAGCGGTCAAGCCACCGTAAGCGGCGTCGGCAGCCTCAGCGCCGCAGCGGTGCAGATATGGCAGGCCACCGCGGCACTTCCTGGTGTCGGTGGCCTGATCGCCGATGCAACGGTCGCAGGCAAGCAATTCGGTGGTGCGACCTTCGCAGGTAGTGGCACGCTTTCTGCCAGCCCAGTCCAGATTGAACTCGTCACCGCAACTCTGCCTGGCAACAGCACCGTCGTCACAGCCGAAGTTCAGCGGGAGCTTGCCTCGGGCACATTGCCGGGCGTCGGCACCATTATCGCCACGCCGACCCAAGTGGATCTCGCCAGTGCACTGCTCGATGGCACGGGCTCGCTCACCGCAAACGCATCACACACACCAGAGAGCACCGCGCAGATCGACGGCGTGGGAACGCTGACGGCCAGCACCATCCAGGTCGCTCTTGCCAGAGCAACCCTGCCGGGTGATGGCACACTGGTAGCGAACGCCGCGCATACACCGTCGGCCAGCGCTACACTTGTTGGCATCGGCAGCCTCACGGCGGAGGCCGCGACCGCTGGAGTGCAGAGCGGGGCCGCGACGTTCGGCGGCGCCGGTTCACTCAGTGCCACGGCGGTCTTGCTAGCGTCGGGAAGTGCTGCGCTCGCAGGCGTCGGACAGCCAAGCTCAGCCGAAGTCGGTCGGCTGGTTACCTCTGCCACGCAGTCTGGCGACGGCAGTCTGACAACCACCGTCATCGCTCGCCTTATCGCTTCCACCGCGCTGACCGCGGTTGGGACCCTGTTCGCTGACGGCACTCAGGCGGGTGTGCAGAACGGCGCTGCCACATTCACTGGCATCGGCTCGCTCACCATCGGCGATCCGATCCAGCGCCAAGCGGGGAATGTCAGCTTCCCAGGTGATGGCACACTGACCGCGATCGAACGCGCGCGGCTCCTCGCGACCGCGACCGTTTCCGCCGCAGGCACTATCGCGGCCGACGGTTTACGGATTACCTACGGTGCCGGGAGCCTCGACGGCGTCGGCAGCCTTACCGCAATTCCGGTGGGAGCTAGCTCAAGCTCGGCGACCATAGTCGGCGCTGGCACACTGACCGCGTCCAGTCTCAATATCATTGCCGCAAGCAGTGCGACGGTTGCGGGCGTTGGCACCGTCATCGGCAACGGCATTCCCTGCCAGTTCGGCGATGGGACGATAGCGGGCGTTGGCTCGATTACTGCCACCGGCACGCTCGCCGCCGCTGTTTCCGCCACGTTCGGCGGCGCTGGCTCACTGACCGCGAATACCGCCCTCCGCCGCGCAGCCTCTGCAGAGATCGACGGCACGGGCGTCGTCAGCGCCACACCGATCCAGCGCATGAGTGGTTCCGGCACGCTCAGCGCCGATGCCACGGTGATTCCCGCGTCGGTGCAGAACTGGTCTGTCACCGCCGATATCCACGGTGACGGCACCGCCTCGGCGACGACGAACTTCCTGCCGTCATCGACCCGCACCGACTTCTTGGGTGGCGCTGTTCTGTTTGCCAGCCCACACGTCATTCCACCAGCCCTGGTTGGACCGTCGCTAGGGGGCGCTCAGGCCCGCAGTCCTGGCGGCACAGCACTCGCAACGCCGCGTCGCTATAGCGGATTGGCCGTCGGCGTAACGTAAGGGAAAAACTGGCCACCCGGCACGGCAGTGCACTGTTATTGCCGAATTGATTGAGAGCAGAGAACCGATGTCCTTACCGATCTCCGGTGGCCAAGTCGCCAGCGAATATCAAACGCTTTGGAATGCTATCAAAAGGGTGCAAGCCGACAGTCTTAATTTACAATCTAGCACAGCAGGTGGCGCCGCTTGCTCTCTTAGGGTATTCCTCACATTGGCGCAGGACACGTTAATGCTGAGGCAGATTTATGATCAATATACCGCGGATCAGACAACAGCCACCAGCATTGTCGCCTATTCGCAGCAGCAGGCTCCCGGAGTAATATTTAGCGCCACGGACTTCACCAACATGCGGACAGCTGCAGGCAATATTCTAACGGCCATTGCCGCTCAATACCCGCACGACGGCAACGGTAAACTTTTGGATCGATCTTGGTCAGACACTTTGGGCGAAGTGTGGGCCACGGCGACGGCCGCACAGACTCCTAGCATCATGTCCGCAGTAAGTGCCTTTCTAGCGACATTAAGCTGACCCTTTGGAAAGGGTAAATAGTGCCCCTTCCAGTCAGCACCGCGACGGGTTCCGGCTCCACTTCAGTCACGGTAAATCAACCGGTTGGCGGGTGGACCACGGGCAACGTCCTAATCGCGATAGTAACAGTTTACCATACCGCCTCTGCGACCATCACCCCACCGGGTGGCTGGACTACAATCCAGACCGGCGGGGCTTCGAATCCCTTCTTTGTGAACGGCGGTGCCTACTCAATAATATTAAGCTCAGTTCCTTCAAATTACAGTTTCAGCTTTTCTGGAGGCACTTACTCGTCTGTTGTCATAGCAGAATATGCAAGCACGGTCGGGGTTGATGTATCTGCTGTAAATAATTCCGGTTCCTCCGGCCAATCCGGGACGGCAACCTGGTCGGCTATAACGACTGGCGCCAACAGTGAAGACGTAATTCTCGGGCTTTCTTCTACTATCTCTAATGCGAGCTCTTGGCCGGCGGGGTTTACAGAGGAGGTTGCCGCATCGGGTGCCGGCGGCGGCATATCAGTAATCGCTGATATGGTGAAAGCAACGGCCGGGTCCACGGGATCGCTAAACGCTAATCTTGGATCCGCCAGTAACTGGGTAACTTTCACAATAGCATTGACGCCGGCTGGTGGTGGTGGGCCGAGCACGCAAACCGGCACGGCGACAGTAGCCGGGACAGGATCTGTGGTCGTGACAGCGATCATGCGGGAGTTAGGCACCACCACCGAGCCTGGCGTTGGCCAGCTCACGGTGAGCGCCAAACAAGTTTTGCTCGCCAGCGCTGCGCTGCCGGGCGATGGCACAACTGTGGCAAACCCAGTTGCCAAACTGCTTGCCGCCGCGACATTCGCTGGTTCTGGTGGGCTAACGGCGTCGCCAGTGCAAGCAGACATCGCCACTGCGACGTTCCCCGGCCTGGGTTCATTGACGTCAGCCCCAGCCGTCTGCGCCACAGCTCAACTTAATGGAGCGGGCGGACTGACAGGATCGGCGGTTCAGCGGCAGATCGCCACTGCGACGCTTCCCGGAGCCGGGTCGGTAACGGCGTCCCCCGTTCAGCGGCAGCTTGCGACCATGACGTTGAGTGGCGCGGGCGCCGTCACGGCCGATGCCCAGCACATGCCATCCGGTGCCGCGACATTTGCAGGCAGCGGCAGCCTGGCGGGATCTTCCACGCAGGTTGAGCTCGGCGCCGCCACGCTGGCTGGCCTTGGTGCAGTGATATCTGCCGGGACGCATACCCCGACGGCGACCGTCTCTTTGGCTGGTGACGGCACGTTGGCCGTCACGCCTATCCAGCGGGATCTAGGTGCGGCGACCTTGGCTGGCGCCGGAAACCTGTCAGCCGCGGGCACGCATACTCCGACTGCTTCGGCCACGCTCGATGGCAGCGGTATGCTCCAAGCTGAGTCAGCGACCGCGGGTGTCGCCAGCGGGGCGGCAATCATTCGTGGTGCAGGAAGGCTCGCCGCCATTCCCGTTCAGGTCGATGTGGCCGCGGCAGCACTGGACGGCACGGGTAGCACTAGCAACGCGTCAGTGACGCGGGACCTCGCCGCCGCAGCTATTGATGGTGGGGGCACGCTGAGCGCTGGCGGCGAGCACACCCCGCAGGCGACAGCGGCCTTCGACGGCCGAGGCGCCATCACTGCAGCGGCCGCTCACACGCCATCCGCCACGATCTTGTTTGCTGCCGTCGGCAGCTTCTCTGTTGATGCAGCTTCGGGTGCCCCGGCAGGTTTAGGGACGCTGACGGGACTTGGCACGTTATCGGCCGATCAGCTCAATACGATCGACGCCGCGACTGCCATACTTGCTGGTAGCGGCGCGGTCGTCGGCACCGGCATCCCAGCACAATTCGCTGACGGCACAGGCGCGGGGACTGGCGCGGTCATAGCGAGCGCCGTGCTAATCGCGGCTGGAGCCGCGACAGTCACCGCCAATAGCTCGTTGACTGCGAACAGCGTCGTCCGTCAGGCAGCCTCCGTCGAGCTAGACGGTGCTGGCGAAGCAACCGGCATTCCAGTCCAACGCATGGCCGGGGCTGGCACACTCTCTGCCAACGCAATGGTTATCCCCGCACCTGTGCAAAACTGGTCCACCGCCGCCGACCTGGCTGGTGAGAGCGAGACCGTCGGCATTGGCTCTTGGCATCCGTCCGCGACGCGGACCACGTTAGATGGCGGTGGCACGCTGCTTTGCAGTCCGCACATCATTCCGCCCAGCCTACCTTGGGCCAGGGCTGGCCGTGGTGGTGCTTTAGCACGGACAGGAGGTGACGTGGCCTCGCCAACCAATCGCAGGTATTCAGGTCAGGCGGGGGAGAGAGAATTGGCATGACGTATAGCCAGAGCCTGGAGATCACTGATGTCGCGGATACGCAAGACCTCACCGTTCTGGCCACCGCCAAGGACGAACTCGGCATCGCACAAGCTGACACCTCGCAGGATGCGCAACTCGCGCGGTGGATCCACGAAGCGTCCTCGCTGATCAATTCGCAAGTTAATCGCGTGCTCGGGCGCGAAACGGTGCGTGAGACGTTTGAGTGCGGTTACTGCGGTCATATCGGTCCATTGCCGCTGTCGCGCTATCCGGTCGCCATCATCGATAGCATTTCAAGTCCAACCCAATCACTCTCAAACACCGACTATCGGTTGGATGCGAATAAGGGTCTGCTGTATCGCAACTTCGGTCGCTGGGTCGGCGAGATCGTCGTTAATTATCAGGCGGGCTATCAGCTGCTTCAGGAACTGCCCTACGGCTTGGAACGTGCGTGTCTGCAGCTGATGCGTTATCGGCAAACGTCGGCGCTGCGCGATCCGTCAATCCGCAGCGAAGAAGTGCCCGGTGTCTACAACGTGTCGTATTGGGTGGGCATCGTGCCCGGATCTGATGCGGCGATGCCTGCCGATGTGACCAGTATGCTCGCACCGTATCGCGATCTTCCCATCTAAAGGAAATCGTCATGTCCGATATCCTGCGCGCCTCGGAGGAGCGTCGACGCCGCGCGCTCATCGACAGCGCGATATCGGTCTCGCATTCCAGAGCGGAACTGGTTGGCCATCTCGAGGGAGAAGCCGATGTCTCCGACGTTGCAAAAAGCCTGGAAGGCAAGGCGCTGCTCGCGTCCAAGAGCCCGTGGATTACCGTGCTGGCTGGTGCGGTCGGCTTCCTGATCGCATACCATACCTTGCATTTCGGCTACTGGGGCACCGGCCTCGTGACCATCGTCAGTGCGCTGTTTGGCGGATACATCGTTCGCGTAAGCACTCGCGCGCCGATTACCGGCATCATCCGGCCGGGTTCGGTGTGACATGGATGCCAGCGGCTTCGTCCGTATCATCGCTGGCGCAAACGGCCCGGTGCAGGCCATCACGCTGCGGCGCGTTGGATCGGCCGACGTGCCCTGCCCCGCCGCCGTCATCATCGGTGGCGCATCCGAAATCATTGGTGACGTGCAGCAGACGGGCGACAAGATCATGCTGTCGGATCGCCAACTGAACGCGGCCGGGTGGATCGAGGAGCCGCATCATGGGGATCAGGTCATCTATCAAGACGGCCGCGTGACAGTGGTTCAAGGTAGGGCCCAGGTCTTCATGCTCGAGTCGGATCGGGTGTTCATTCTTCGTTGTATAGGCGGCTGACGTGTCTCCGGAAGTCTATGCCGACGTCAAGTTAATCATTGCCGCGGAAGCAACAGCACTTGGCCTGCCCGTGCAATGGCCGAACATCGATTTCACACCACCAGCGCCGCCATCTTTGTGGCTGACGATCGACCTGGCAGCAGAGGCATCCGAGACCATCGAGCTCGGCAATAAGCAATGGGAAGAGCAGGGCGCGATCTGGCTACATGTGATGATCGGGTTGAACAGCGGCATCGAACTGGCGCTGTCCTATCGTAAGGCGCTCGCCAATGCCTTTCGCTCCGCAATACCGACCACCGTCGGTCTCTACTACGGCTCGCATGCCTACGACCCGCTAAGTCCGGACGATGGCGTCTGGCGGCGGCTAAGCGTGGCGATTTCGTATCGCTACTACGACATCAATACTGCCGACGTTCATGGTAGCGCAGCCTTCCCGGGTGTCGCCGATATGGATGCCACCGCGGCGTAACGCGTTTCCCACGCACTAATATCAGCTTTGGTAGGAGTCACCCACATGAGTGGTAGCACCACCGTGCCGACGATGGACGCATTCAATGCGGTCGTATCCAAGGTGGATGCGCTGAATACCCGCGTCACTGCGCTCGAGCATGGCGCCCCCCCGGTTCCGCCGAACCCCGTGAAGCCACCATCCGCCGATGGCACGACGGTGACCAACACGACAGGGGAAATTGTCGACGGTAAGCACCGGACGTTCAAACTCACCGGCCCGGCAAGCAACTACCAAATCAGCACCGACGGCCAGGTCTCCGGTGGGATGGTGGTGCGGCTCTATGCCAAGGGCCAGCTCTGCTACCAGGAGAACGTCAACCACGACTGGTGGGTAATGCCGCTCGCGGCGACCACCCACGGCGACGACAACTGGGTGGGATGCCCCAATCCTACTGGCGTTGCTCCGCCTATACCCCCGATACCACCTGTCGTCGCGGGTGTTCCTGCGGCCGCTGCAGCGGTAGGCTTCACCAAGCTGACGCATGGTCCGGATGTCACGCTGGGAAAGAACTGGTTCCCGGTGCCTGGCGGTAGCCAGAACGTATCGCAGCAACCCGACGGCTCAGTGCTTGATCGAGGGCCGACTGACCAGGGTGCGTGGCACTACAACGACCATTTCGGCACCGACCACAACCTCAATGGAGGCTTTGGTGGCTTGGCGTTTGGTGGCGGCGGCTATTTCGAAGTCACCATGTCGATCCAAAACCGCATTAAGGGCTGGTGCAATCCAGGCTCCGATCCGAACTGTAAGGGTTGGCCAGCGTGGTGGAGCAATAGTGTCGAGGGTGATTACGGAATCCCCAACAATCTACCAGATGGCATGGGCATCGAATATGATGCCGCTGAGTTTCTTGATGGAGGGACCAACAAGTTTTCTGCAGGGATAATCCTATGGAACGGCTCTGGCGGCAACTACAATAATAGCCAGGCTGGTCAGGGCAACGGCTTCACTGGGCCGGCTAACTTCAACTTCGCTGAGAAACACAGGTATGGATGGCTGTGGGTTGCAGCGACGGATACGACGCAAGGCTATATCAAGAACTACATGGACGGCGTCCAGTTCGGTAGGACCTACACCTGGAGTAAATACAAGGGCGGTAACTGGGAGCAGACCAAGAGCGACCCATGGAGCCCAATGGACATGGGGCACCATCGCTTGATGCTTGGCACTGGGCCAGAAAACCCTATGACGGTGTATTCGGTCGCGGTCTGGCAGAAGGACGACAGCCACAACATCCGACGTGGTGTGCCGCTACCCGGCTGACGCCTACATCAAGCCCCCGCTCATAGCCGCATCGCCGACGGCTTTCCTATCGGCAACATCTGAGAAATCGACGGTCTGTCTGGCCAAGCGGCGCCCCCCGCGCTTGGTCGATACGCCGCTGTAGCGCCCGCCGGCTGCGTCAAGTTCCGGCATTTCTTCCACACATACGGAGGGCAATGCCGTGGTTGCGACGACGGGCTATAAAGCTGCTTTAGAGACTAATGGCACGCAAATCTCTTACGGCATTGAAGCCGCATGGGGAACGGCGGCGGGGCAATTCCAAGCGATCCGCTCTGTGTCGAGCACCCTCGCGGGCGCTCGCACTACGCAGCGACCGTCGGAAATCACCAGCACGCGCGAAGCGGCGCAAGAAGTAACCACGCAGATCACTGCTGGCGGCACGATAAACTACGCGTTTAGCTCCACGACATTCGACGATATCGTGTTTGCCAATGTGCTGCAGAATGAGTGGGGTTCAACGCTCTCCATCAATGGCTCGAGCGGTGACATTACACTGACCATATCGTCTGGCATGGCGACGCTGTCGTCGTCCACTCCCGGTAAGTTTGTCGGGCTGATCAACAAGCAGTGGATCCGACTGCTCGGCTTTTCGCTCGGGGCGACCCTGAGCGACGGCACCGTCGCCAACAACGGCTGGTGGTTCATCGAAAATCGTGGCTCCAGCCCGGACAATGTGCTCAGTTTGGTCGGTCCTAATCTGGCATCGGCGGTGACCGAAACACCTACCGGATCGGCGGCGAAAGTGCGTGCTTGCACAATAAAGAATGCTTCCGTATGCCGGACGTTCTTTGTTGAGCAGAAACTCGACACTTCCTTGTTTTTACAATACCCCGGATCGTATGCGGCGCGTGCGACGCTGACCGGCGGGCTCGGTGCATTTACCACTGGCACCGTCGACCTGGTAGCCAAGACAGAACAGAAGGCCACATCGACATCGTCCACCGGCGCGGTGCTTGCTGCTCCCACCGGAAGGGTAATTGATCCTGTCGGCGGCTTCATCGGCGCATTTTGGAACGGCGCCGTCTTGGGCACCTGCGTTGAGAACTTCGCCATCACCATGGAGAACACCGGTGCGGCGTCGGAATTCTGCATGGGTGACACCGCAGCGCACGGCATCCTGACAGGGACCTTTACCGCTAGCGGAACCATGCGTTGTTACTTTAACGACTTTACGTTGTTCGATAACGTTCTAACTGAGACTACCGGTGAATTGTCTTTCTTGATGAAAGATTCCACCGGCTATTCTTATGCCTTCACCTTCCTCGATGCGCGCTTGAAC
>Ga0105247_10000757_pt1 | contig 24944 bp, 15 predicted proteins | sample KBSS24metaG_FD_81519 | JGI IMG/M metagenome (GOLD analysis project Ga0105247, IMG submission 81519) | Switchgrass rhizosphere microbial communities from Kellogg Biological Station, Michigan, USA - KBS S2-4 metaG | ecosystem: Host-associated > Plants > Roots > Rhizosphere > Soil | place...
TCGGCCGCGTACAGCGTGCTGATCTCGCCGACCTCCAGCAGCCGCACGACTCGATAGTTGCGTCCGAGTATCTGCCCCGTCAGATCGTCGACCATCTTCATGACGATCGCAACCCTCGCACGCGCGGCGCGATAACACCATCGCCACGTGTTGGGCATTTGCGGATCAGCCGACTGGAGTAAGATGGGATTTCTTAACAGGCATTTGGATTCGTCGTCGTGCCACGTGCGCAAGTGAGGATTGCGTTCGTCACCCGGGCTACCTGGTCACTCCGGCGAGCCCTCCGCTACGCCTACGGGTCGACGCGACATGTCACGTCTCGGACGTCTCCCCGACGTCGCGGCAGCCGGTGTCGGACGCTCCGCGTCCGCCTCGCTCTGGCCATCGTGGTCCTCGCGGCCATGCGCTCTCCGATCGCCGCTCGAGCAGCGACGTGTGGCTCTCGGAGACTCCAGCAAGACGGTCCGTCGCCGCGCCGCCCGCGGACGGCCGGGGGGGTCGTTCAGGGGCGGAGTATGTGTTTTCGCGTACGGACGCGCAATAAATTTGTGCGTGATAAATTTAAATGTGACCTTGAGCGTGGAGAAGAGTTAGTCGCCGCGACTACCTCCTCGCGCGGCGCGGACGCGCCTCGATCTCCTTCGTGCGGCGGGTGACGCGGATCTCGATGTCGATCGCGTCGCGCCACTCCCGCGGGCTCCGGCCCAGCCCTCTGCGCCAGGTCGCGAGGGCGCGAGCGGAGCCCTGATCGTCCGTCAGTCCTCGTGCCATCGTGCGTTCGTCGTAGCATGACGAAGCTGCGCCATCGCTGGGGTTGTGCTCGACGCTTGTGCGTGCGAAATCGCCATGGATCGCTACTCGGGCGACGCCGACTCCTGATCGAGCCACGCCTGCCACGAGATCGATCCGTTGGTCGCGATGTCGCCGAGGCGCAGCTTGCCGGCCCCGCCAGCGCCGCCGGACGCGCCCACGACGATCTCGCTCTGCGCGCCGGCCACGCCGAGGAAGTCGCCGACCGCGACCGCCGAGCCGTACTGATCGCCGGCGACCACGCCGACGCTGCTGATCGACGGCGCCTGCAGCGGCGTCGGGTAGCCGGCGGTATGGCGATAGACGAGCAGCACGCCGCCGCCCGCGTGATCGGGCACTCCGACGAGGAGCGCGTCGTTGCCCGAGGCGTCGATCGCGCCCGCGCCCAGCACCTTGCCGAAGTGATCGCTCGACGACGCCAGCGAGCTCGGCTCGTCGAGGGTCTGGATCTCGGTGAACGTGAAGCCGGTATCGGCGCGGCGGAACTCGTGGACGTGGCCCCAGCCACCCCCGAACTCGTCGGCGCCGACCACGAGGTACGGGACGCGTTTGCCGCCCACCGTGCGACCGTCGAAGTCACCGGCGGCCAGCTCGCTGCCGAAGCGCGAGCCGGCGGAGGCGCCGCTCGGCGACAGCGTGGCCAGCGCGGTGATGCCCGACGAGGTGCCGCGGAAGACGAACGCCGCGCCGGGCGCGCTGCTCGAGCTCCCGGGCGCGCCCACGATCAGGTCGGCGCGCGGCCCGATCTCGGGATCGAAGTTGCGGGCCAGCACCGCGGCGCCGAAGCGATCGCCCGCGCGCGGGGTCTGGCCGGCGAGCGACGCCGCGGTGAGCCACGCGCCAGTCGCGAACGAGCCGCCGCTCTGGCCGCGCAGGATCTGCACGGCGCCGGCCTCGACGCCGCCCACGGTGCGATGCGGGATGCCGACCGCGAGATCGTCGACGCCGTCGCCGTCGAAATCGCCGGCGCCGAGCGACGCGCCGAAGCGATCGCCGAGCTCGAGCCCGACGCCGAGGCTGATCTCCGACCAGTACTGCGTCCGCTCGAGATCGATCTTGCGGCTCGTGGTGCCGTCGGGGCGATTCAGCTTGATCACGCTGTACACGAACAGGGGCGCGCCGAGCGGCTCGTCACCGCCGCCGATCGCGCCGGGCGCCGACACCGCGAGGTCGTCGACGTGGTCGCCGTCGAAGTCGCCGACCGCCAGCGCCTCGCCGAAGTGCGTATACAGATTGCCGCCGGGGGGCGTCAGCACCTTCCACGAAGCCAGCCGGGCCAGGGTGCCCGCGGTCGCCCCGCCCGTGCCCTTGTAGAGGAAGACCGCGCCGCCCGGATAGCCGGGCACGTCCTCGCCGGGCGCGCCGACCGCGAGATCCTGGAAGCCGTCGCCGTCGAAGTCGCCCACCGCGAGCGCGGACGCGAACCCGTCGCCGCCCTCGTTCGTGCCCAGGCTCTTCTCGTACGCGCGGTGGAGCACGTTGACGTCGCTCGGGCTCAAGTCCTTGTTCCAGCCGATCTGGCAGGCCGCGGCCGTCGATCCGGCGACGCAGCCGGCGATCTTCTTGACCAGCGGCGGGTGCGCGCACTTGCCGCCGCCGGCGTCGCAGCCCGGCAACGCGGAGTTGCAACCCTCGTTCGACGCATACTCCATGATGGAGTCGTAATCGTAGGGAGCCAAAAACTCCTGGCCGCTGGTGATCAGCTGCCAGGGGTCGGTCGAGTCGACGCAACGCGGATCGAAGAGCACGTACGAGCCAGCGTCGGAGCGCTTCTGTTCGTGCGGCGAGCCTAGCTCGTGACCCGTCTCGTGCAGGACGGTGCCGACCCCGATCGCGGCGTCGTGATTCAGGTATACGCACGCCGGCTTGCCGTCCGATGGATAGCCGCCGGTCGACGAATGGCTGGCGCCGCCGGTCTGCCAGAGCGTGTAGATGAGGAAGGCCCCGCTCGGCTCCTCGCCGGGCCGGATCTCCTCGAACTCGATCGGCGTGACGTACGAGTACTCGGCGAGCGCGGCGCGGATCGCGTCGGCGTCGCCGGCAGGCAACGGCTGCCACGCCGCGCCGGCGATGTTCGCGTCGCCGCTGCAATGCGCGCCGATCTTGCCGCTGTAGCTGCCGTCCTCGTCGATGAGATATTTGATGTGATTGGGCCAGCGCGCGGCCGCGCTGGACCCGATGCTGCTGGCCTGCTCCGCCGTCGCCGTCACCGCCGGATCCGACGCCTCACAGCTCGCCAGCGCGAACGTCGCCGCCGCCAGGCCAACCCCTCTCCACATCCCCTTCGTCGTCATCATGATCTCGTCTCCCTCGTTTGCTCGCGAGGAGAGATCCACGCTACGTGCCGGCATCGCGCGGGGCTCGCAGGCCGCGCCCGTCGGCGCGGACATCGCGATGAGAACCGGCCAGTTCTCATCCATTCTTCATGAGCGGCCGAGGTCGCGACCCTTCGCTACGGCTGCGCGACAAGTGCACCGTCGAAGCAACTCGTGCAGATCTCGCGCACACACGATCGAGCAAGCGCTGCGCAAGGACGCTTGAACGCGCTCCGCGAGCCACGCCGGGATCGCGAAGTTTCCGAGCGACAAAAAAAACCCGCTCGACGATACTTTATCGTCAGGAGTCGGTGGCGCGTCGCGAATACCCTGAGAGTCCAGGGGAGGTGCCGACATCGAGGAACGAAGATGCCGCATGTGCTCGTGTGAGGCACGCCGGCGCTGGCGGTGAGCCTGAATGGGGGATCGTTGCATCCCGAGGGGGGCGCCTTGGCCGACTTTTTACGCAGTGATGCGCTGCTCGATGCGTTCGATGACAGCGAGGACGTGGTCGCGGCTCGCGCGCTCGTGGCGCGCCTCGGGGCTGCCGTCGAGCTTCCGCCGCTGAGCGCCGCGCTCCACGCGGCGGGGCTCACGGCGTCGCGCGCCGCTGCCGCCGGCGAGACCGCGGAGCTCGCGACGGCGGCGCGGAGCGATCTGCCGTTCGTGGCGCCCGTCGATCTGGGGCTCCCGATCGCCCGCGCGCCGGCGATGCGCGCGTCGCGCGTGGCCGGACCGTTCCGCGGGCCGACGGGCTCGTTCTGGGTGCATCTGTTCCGGTCCGCGCGCGCGGTGTCGATCTTCGCCGCGGGCGACGCGCGGCCGACCTTCGTGATCACGCGCGCGCGCCTGCCGCGCCTGCCGCACGCGCCGTACACGCTCGAGCTCGAGGAGGGGACGATCTGGATCCGCGCGAGCGCCCTCGACGCGTCGTTCCCCGACGATGCGTTCGTCGGCTTCACCCTGAAGCGCGGCGCGCTGCGGCTCGACGGCGCGGTCGCCGCGTCGGGCGACCGCCTCACGTTCAGCGGTCCGCTCCGTGCGACGCTCGAAGCGACGCCCGCTTCATCGACCGCGGCGGCCGGCCTCTGCTCCGCCGCGGCGTCGATCGACGGTCCGGAGCAAATTCGGATCGCGTGGGGTCCGGGCGGCGCGAAGGTGGCGCTCGGCGCCTGCGCCGCGACCTTCGCGGGCACGTCGATCGCGCTCACCGACTACGTCGGCCCGCCGCGCGTCGACGCCGATCTCGGCGTCGTCTTCTTTCCGTACCGGATCGCGCCCACGACGTGGGACGCGTCGACGCTGACGGGCGCCGCCGTCGAGATGTCGGGGACCACGGCGCTCGACGGCGGATGGGCGCTCTCGCTCGTGAAGCCGGACGCATCGGGGCACCTCGCCGAGGCGCTCGGCGCGGGGCTCTGCGTCTTTCATGCGCACGCACCGCTCCGCGCCACCTGGCCCGGCGCCCCCGCGGCGATCTCCGTCCCCGCGGCGCGGATCGTGGTGCGCGACGGACAGCTCCTCATCACCACGCGTCACGCGTCGGCGACCGAGCCGTTCGTGGAGACGTTCCGCTTGTGGGCGGTGCGGTCCGAGCCGGCGGCGCCGCGTCTGCCGCTCCAGATCCGGCTCGGCGACGATTTCGCCTTCGCGTACGTCTGCGACGCGGTCACCGGCGACGGTTACTACGCGACGTGCACCGCGGACGTCGCCGTCGATCGGCCCGTGACCCTCGCCGGCGATCCGCTCTCGTTCGCGGGCGGCGGGCGCGCGTGGTTCGGCGTCGAGCGCGGCGCGAGCGCGACGATCCTCCGCGTGGCGGCGCTCGCGGGCTCCCTGTCCGACAGGCGCCGGACGATCGCCCTCCGCAACGCGATCGTCGCCGTCACCGATCCGGTCCTGTTCGTGCTCCAGGGGAAGCTCGGCGCGGTCGATCGCGTCGACAGCGGCGCGTTCGTCGTGGCGCTCGGCGCGTCGGCGTGGCTGCCGACGCTGCCCGACCCGTACGTGACGAATCATCCGCTCGGCGGGCGCGATGGCCAAGGCGTCCCGACGCACGGAGGCGGGTCGCTCGATCACCTCCCTCTGGCCGTGGGCGCCGCGGCGCCGTCGCTCGTCGCGGCGCTGGTGTCGTGGACCGCTCCGCCCACGCCGTCGCTCGCGCTCTTCGGAGCGCTCGGCGCGCCGGTAGGGCGGCGCGCTTCGCCGACGGCCGACCCGGCGCGCCCGCTCCAACAAGACCCGAGCCAGATCCGCGTGCCGGCGCAGACCGCGGAGGGCTCGTCGCTCGCGCCGTCCATCGGTGTGATCGGCCCGCCGACCCACCTTTCGCCCCCTCAGCCCGACGCGTCTGCCGCGCCGGTCGATCACACGGAGGCGTTCGCCGCGCGCGCGGCGCGCGCTTCGTTCGTCGGCGGGGGGTCCACCGGGCTTCGCCTCCTCGACGTGTCGACGAACAAGGACCTCCTCGGCGTCGAGCTCGTGGCGCGGAGCGAGGGGGCTCGCTTCCAGATCCGCGCCCTCGACGTGTGCACGCCGGCGACCGGGCTCCAGGTGTTCGCGCTCCCGCAAGTGCACTGGGAGCCGGTGCGGACGCTCGACCGCGATCAAGACGTGCCGCACCTCGGTCACTTCCCGACACCGCTCGCGTCGGTCTCCGACGGCGGCGCGACGCGGCTCGCCGTGCAATCGCAAAGGCTCGTGCCGGCGATACCGGATCTCGCGGTCGACGCGGTGCTCGCGGGCTTCCACACCGGAGAGCGAGCCGCGCTGCTCACGACGCTCCCCTTCGGGCTGCGCGCGCTCCTCGAGCTCCGCCCGCGCGCCTCGGGCGGGCGCGCCGCGGACGTCATGGCGAAGAACCGGCCCGCGTTCGCCGGCCCCGGCCTCCGCGGCGGCGCGCAGATCGCCTTCGTGGCCGAGTCGGGGCCGAGCGGCCGCGACGACTCGAGCTACTTCGACGGCGCGATGATTCAGGTGCGAAACGGCGTCTCGCTCGCGGCCGGCGCGCCGCTCGATATCAGCGTCCTCGGCAGCGTCGTCGATCCTGCGGACAGCGTGCAGGAGATGTTCAACGACGAGTTCGGGCCCGGAGCGGCGACCGCGCGCGTACCGGTCACGCGGCTCGACGTCTCGGGGTACGGCGGGTCGTGCTTCAGCGATTGGCTCAAGAAAAGCGCCGCCTACGCCGAGGCCGCGAAGGTGCAGTTCCAGGTGGTCGTCGGGCGCGCCGCGCTCGAGGTCGTGAAGTTCGCGACCGTCCTCTATCCGTGGGGGATCCGCCTCACCCGAACGGTCACGATCGAGCGGCGCGGGGGCGGCGGCGTCATCCGCCGCGACAGCGGCTGGCAAGCGTCGTCACCCGGGCTGTTCCAGTTCCCCTCGAGCGCGCTCCCCGGCACGGACTACGTCGTGCACCCGGGGCTCCTGCGCGGGCTCTTCGGCGTGCGCAACATTCGATCGACCGGCCTCGCGCCCATCTCGTTCCCCGGTCGAAACGGGAAAAGGGTGACGCTCGCGCCGAAGTTCTTCGACGCGCGCGCGCGGATCGACGGCCTCGAAGGGGCGACCGAGCTCGATGCGGTCGGCGTCGTGGGATATCTCCAGATCGAGCCGATCGGCGAGCCGCTCCACGAGGACGACATCCGGGCGCTCCTCGATCATCAGGGGTCCGCGGGCGGTCCGGTCGACGGCGTGGTCAACGTCGGCGCGTCCGGGTTCCGTGTGCGCGCGACGCGCGTCGAGGTCGGGAGCGCGACGGGGAGCGGCGGGCGACCGGAGCTCGTCGGCGTCGTGCGCTCCGCGCCGGTCTTCAAGCAAGAAGGCGCCTGGTCGGCGGTGCGGGTGCCGGGGCCGAGCAACCCGCACGGCGACGCGGAGGCGGTGACCGCGAACGAGGTGCGCGGCTTGCCGGTGGTGCGCGAGGGGCTCCTCCTCGGCGTCTCCGGCGACGCGATGGTCCTCGGGCCGCAGACCGACCTCCGCTTCGCCGACGCGGCCGACGTGCATCGCCCCGACGACCCGGAGTGGGAGTACGGCTTCTTGCAGACGTCGCCCGCGCACGTGTTCCTGTTCCCGCGCCCGCACGTGGACCCGGGGGTCTCCGAGCTGCGCTCTCGCACGCAGCCGCGCTTCGCGGACATCTACGCGCGCTGCACCAGCAAGGGGGTCTTCCCCCCGGCGTCGAACGCGATCACGCTCCCGCCGAACGTGCTCGCGGTCGACGCGAGCAGCGGCGCCTTCCGCCTCCGCGACGACGTGAACATCGCCGCCCCCCGGCCGCCGCTCGTGGTCGCGCAGCGAGGCTCCGACGTGATGCAGGTCGACTACGCGGGCGCGACGCTGTCGCTCGCGATCGCGCCCACGAGCTGGCGGATGGACATGCCGGGGCTCGAGATGTGGACCGATTGCCTCGGCGTCGCGAAGGTCGCCGGCATGCGCAGCCGCCTCGTGGCGGGGACGAACGACCGCCCCGTGGTGCGCGACATCGACATGCTCCTCAAGAGCGAGATCGAGTCGGCGCTCACGTTCCTCACCGGCTTCTCCGCTCGCCCACAGATGGGCCCCGTCGATCTGGGCGCGACCAACAACGTCGTCGAGCACAAGATCACGCTGGGCGCCGATCACTCGTGGAAGATCCCTCCCGGCGAGCATCTCCCGCAGGTGAAGTTCTCGCTCGGCGGCAAGGCCGAGTTCGGCTGGTCGACCGACAGCGCGCCGCCGCCCATGGCCGCGCCGGGCACGACGTACGAAATAGGGCTCCTCCTGACGGCCGGGGTCGAGGGGAAAATCCCGATTTACGCGCAGGTCGTCTATCTCCTCCTCGGCGCGGAGATCGAGATCGGCGGCGCCGTCGAGCTGAAGCCGATGGAGCCCGCCGAGCTGAAATTCGAGTTCGACCTGAAGGCGTTCATCGGCGTCGGCGTGCAGACGGGCGTCTTCGACGGCTCGGTGGCGATCGGCTACCACCTGGCGATCGACGGGGGCACCGTGAAGAACGGGATCTTCGGCAAAATCGAGGCGGAGATCGACCTCACGGTGGTGAAGGTGTCGGTCGAGGGCGAGGTCGGCGGCCTCTGGTACGACGACACATCGCACCCGCCGAACACGCACGCGTCGGATCTGGAAGGCGAGGTCCAGGTCAACGTCGAGCTCCTCTTCATCGCGTTCCACGCCAGCTACGAATACACCGAGACGAAGTACTTCAATTAGAACGTACTTCACGATTGCGGGGGCACCATGGCAGGGTTGTACCGACTCACGCTATTGCCGTATTTGCAGCGCTGGGACGCCGCGGCGCGGAGCCTGCGTCTCCACCTCGTCGCGTTCCCGATCGGCGATCCGCGCGCGTCGCTGACGGCGGGCCTCGGCGTGCCGGGGCCGGCGATCGCCGACGCGTCGCTCGTGGTCCGCGCGAACCTCTCGCACGCCGTGGACCAGCTCCCGCTCGTCACGTCGGTCACCGCGACGGCCGACGTCACGCTCGCCATGCCGGCCGGGCGAAGGGGCGTCTTCGACGCGCTCTACGACGTGTTCCGCCCCGCGACGGCGGAGACCGCGACGGCGCGGACCGGCGACAACACGCTCACCAAATACCTGACGAAGAGCTACCGCGACGCGTTCGCGTTCGTGCGCCCGAAGACCGAGCTCGCGCGCACCGACGACTCGTTCCGCTGCATGCTCCACTGCCCGCCGCCCGCGCCGCGCCCGCGCTCCCCGCCGCGCGATCCGAGCTGGGCCGAGGTGTTCACGAACACGCTGCGCGTGCCGCCCCTCATGCGCCGCGCCGGCCTCCTGCACACCATCGACGTCCCGCTCCCGGCCGACGATTTCTACGCCGGCGGCGGCTGGCTCTTCGTGACGCTCGCGCCGGGGAGCGACTACGCGAGCGCCGCGGGGATCCCCGGCTTCCTGCGGTCGTTCGCGACGCGCGTGCCCCCGCTCGCCGTCGCGCGGGCGCGCCAGGTCTTCACCGCGGTGCTCTTCCCGGTGTTCCCCGACGCGACCTTGGCGGCCGCGGCGGCCGCCAAGTACGACACGATCTTCCCCGAGGCGATCGCGTTCGACGACGGCTTCGGCAAGATCGTCCACGCGACGCAGCTCCGCGGGATGGATCACCTGGACGAGGACGGCTCCGGCCCGCCGCCGGTCGTCGACTCGGGCGTGCAGCTCGGCTGGGACGACGAGGACGTGCTCGTCGGACAGAATCGGCAGATCGGGCTCGAGCCGGACGGCACCGAGCCGGCCGAGGCGCCGCGCGGCGTCGCCGGTTATCGGGTCGACGTGCGCGCGCTCGGTGAGGCGGCGTGGACGTCGCTCAGCGCGGTGCACGCCGATCACGTCCGCGCGGGGACGTTCGACGCGGGCGCGTTCGACGGCGAGCTACGGACCGAGGTCCACCCGCGGAGGATCTACGAGCGGATCTGGCTCCCCGCGTACTTCGCGAGCTGGAACGGCGGATCGATGGTCGTCGCGACGTCGGACGACCAGGCGCTCCGCGGCCACCCCGCGCCGAAGGAGCCCGCCTTCACGCCGGCCGCGCTCGACACGCCGCTGCGCTACGGGCGCTCGTACGAGTTCCGCGTGCGCATGGCCGACGCGTCGGGCGGCGGGCCCGCGCTCGACGCCGCGCCGGCGCGCGACGGCGAGGCGCCGATCGCGCGCGTGGACTTCCGCCGCTTCTTGCCGCCGAAGAAGCTCCGGCTCATGGACGAGCGCACGGACGCCGCGGGCACGACGATCGTGCTCGAGCGCCCGCGGATCGACTATCCGGCCGCCGTCTACGCCGACGTCCCCGACGCGGTGACCAAGCTCCGGGCGATCTACGACGCCAACGTCGCGGCCGGCGCCGCGCTCTACGACGTCGCGCTGCCCGATCCCGACGTGGCCTTCGCGGAGCTCCGCGTGATGGTGAGGCCGCCGGCGTTCGACCGCGACGGCACCAGCGACGGGTGGCGCGAGATCTACACGACGTATCGCGCGTTCGACGCGGATCCTGCGGCGGCGCTCACCGTCACCGGGACGTTCGTCGACGTCGCGCAGATCGGCGACCTCGACCTGAGCGGGCAGCTCGGCACGCCGGGGACCCAGACCGGACCGCTCGTCCTCCCGACGGCGCGCGACGTCCGTCTCGAGCTCCGCGCCGTGGGGCGGAACGACCTGACGTACTTTGCAGACGATCGCGCGCGGAGGTCCGCGCCGATCCTCACCGAGCTGCACGGCGTCGCGACGACCGAAGCGAGCTTCTTCCGCCCCCAAGATCCGCCGAGCGCGATCCGATCGGTGTTCCTCCGGAGCGATCCGGTCCCCGAGGGGCCCGCGACGTCGTCGATCCAGGCGCAGAACGACCCCTCGTCGATCCTGATCACGAGGCTCGCCGCCGCGGCGGGGCTGGTCGCGTCGGAGGGCTCGCTCGTCGCGCCGCCGGGGCAACGCGTGGTCTTCGGGTGCAGCGGCCTCAAGCACCGGCTGTCGCCCGAGGGCGGCACGCTGACGTTCACCCACGTATCGGAGCTCGCCAACATCTGGATCAACGTGCTCCGCGTCGAGATCGATCGCGATTGGACGTGGAAGGGCGGCGCGAGCCCGATGCTCCTGGTGAAGCGGACGCTCCGCCTCCACCCGGGCGGACCTTCGCGCACCGAAGATCTCAGCACCGTCGAGCTGCCTCACACCGTGAGCGCGACGGCGGTCGACGGCGCGCCGGCGCGAGACCGCGTCGTCATCGTCTACATCGACGCGTTCAGCGCGCCGCTCTGGCACGATCGTCCGTACGAGCTCGCGGTGAGCTACGCCGTCCAGGCTCGGCTCGAGAACCTCGCGTCGCCGGCGACGTCGGCCGACACCGTGCTGCCGGTGACGACGCCTCCCCGCCAGATCCCGCAGGTGGTGTCCGCCGGGCACGCGCTCTCGCCCTACGTCACCGACGACCGCTACGCGGCGACCGCGCCGCGCGCGCGCATGCTGTGGCTCGAAATGGCGGAGCCGCTCGCCGATCCGCGCGACGCGTATTTCGTGAGGGTGCTCGCGCACTCGCCCGACCCGATGCTCCTCGCGTGCGCGGAGCCCGCCGCCGATCCGCCCGGCGCGGCGTCGCCGCTCGATCCCGAGCTCTCCCGCGTGATCGTCCCCGGCCAGGCCGACGACTTCGCCGGCCTCGCGACGATGCAGCGGCTCGTCCCGGCCGACGGCTCGTCGCGCCATTTCCTGGTCCCGTTGCCGCCGGGGACATCGGCCGGCTCTCCGGAGCTCTTTGGCTTTTACAGCTACGAGATCCGCGTCGGGCACGACGCCGGCACGCCCGAGAGCCCGTTCTGGTCGACCGCGCAGGGGCGCTTCGGTCCGGCGATGACGCTCGACGGCGTGCAGCACCCGGCGCCGATCCTCTCGTGCGTCGCGTCCCGCGTGAACGGCGGCGTGATCGCGAGCGCGCCGTTCGCGCAGCCGTTCTACGCCGGCACCAACGTCCTGCCGAGCCCGCCCAACACCGAGATCTGGATCGTCCTCTACGTGCAGGTGCACCAGGCGGACAAGGCCACGATGCGCAACGTGCAGATCGACGCGCGCCGCGGCTACCCCTCCGAACAGAGAGATCGCGCCCGCGGCCGGCGTCGCGAGGAGATGGCGGAGGCGCGCTGGAGCGACGACGCGCTGCGCGCCCTCCTCGCCGCCCTCGGGCTCGACGAGCACGCGCCGCTCAGCGCCCTCGCCGTGGAGCTCTTGCCGGAGCCCAACGGCGGCTTCGTCGACCCGCTGGGCGGCGATCTGGGCGACGTGCGGATCCTGCGCACTTCGCCCTTGGCGCCGATTCAATCGGTGTGTTGCTGAGGTCGCGCCGTTCGCGCGCGTTCTTTTCGCCTTTCGCGTGTCGTCGACCTCGTCACGTCGACGTGGTGCGGCGAAAAGCTCGCGCGCTATCGAAGCTCCCGCGGGAGAACGATGACCCTCGCCATCCGAGCGAGCTTCTCCCGCAGTTTTTTGAAAACACTGCCGTTGCACCAATCGGGGGCAGGTCGAATTTCCGCGTGGGCCGGGTTGTCTCGAAGGGGCGGGCTGTCCTTCACGGGGCAGTGATACACGTCGATCACGTGTTCAATCGTCTGCTTCGGCGCGTTCGGAGGACCCCCCTCAGCCGGGGGGACCTGCCCCGAGATTTTCTGCGCTCGGACCTCTCGCGTCTCAAGCGACAATACACCATTGTCGTGCCCGTCCTGAGTCCACTCCGTCCCCGCCTCGCCGCAGAGGCTCGCGAGGTCGACCGATGGCTTCCCTCCAACATCGGCGAAGGCGTTACTGCTTACTCGGAGCTGCTGCGTTTGATCTCGCGTCACGTGCCCCGCATCGGCTAGAGCGCGTCGGAAGAGGGTCTCTCCGTCCTCTACTCGCTCGATGGGCATCAGGCCGATCACCCATTGGAGAGAAGCCACTGCCACGTCGAGAGTGCCTTATACGGCGAGTCGAGCAATGCGTGCTCCATTTCATCGAAAATGTCGGCCCCCCATACGCGCACGAGCTGCATCCCCCCTTCGGCCGCGTAGATGGTGAGCTTCTTATCACCGCTCCACCACTCGAACGCGACTTCGTTCTCGGGGGTTATCGTGATGTGCGGGGGAAAGAACGGCTGATCGCTCACCGTCAGGAGCTGCGAGAACGTTTCCATCCACCAGCCTCCCCGCGTAAGCGCGAGGCTCAGTTGAGTCGATTCGGCACCGCGCAGAACGCGCAACTGCTCAAGGACGTTGCTGCCAATCGCGGCTGCCGCGCCGTTCGCCTTGCCGTGCCGATACATCGGCGCGGTGAGCTCGTTCTCGAGCAGAGCGATGGTGCGCCGAACAGGCGCTGCCGGCAACGCGGTACCCACCTCCTGGGCCGAGCCCGCGGGAACCAAAGGGGGCGCCGCTGGCGTGCTAACCGAGATCCGCGTCGTGCTGTTCACGGAATGTCCCCCTTGGCGGCGAGTTCGACCGTCATATCCCTAAGCTCGGACACGAGCCGTGCCACCTCCGGTAACTCCTTCGCAAAGTCCTGGGCCGTGCTCACGTCCGTCTCAAGGCGCGCCGCAAAGGTTGTCTGAGCCATGATCTGGCCACCCGTGACCTGAATGGGTAACGTGATCATCGCCTGCACGGACCACTTGGTAATGCGGTTGACCTGAAGACCATCGACGATCTTTGAAGGCCGTCGCCGATTGATCTGGTAGACGAGCTCCGTCGAACTGTCGGGTTCAATGCGCAGCGCAGGAAGAAACGGCGCGAGGGCGCGATAGCCTTCCTCCCGACTCGGAACCGGCTGAAGAAAGACGCACCCGAGCGCAACGCGATGAAGCGACAGACCGTCCTTGACGGCATCGGCGACGGCATCGGCGACGGCATCGGCGATTTGCGGCACTAGCGCTTCATAGCGCCCGAGCGTGACTACCGACGGGGAGAAGAGTTGCGGCTCCGGGCTGGTAAGCATGACGTCGATCCGCCCGGGCTGAGACGCCACAACCAATCGACCGTCGAGATATGGACCCTGGACTTGGTGAAAGCCAGCGGCCGGCTTCGACGTCATCTCCTCTGGTTGAGCGCCCACAACCTGCCGCCAGAGTTTCGCAACCGACTCAGCCTTAGGCGCAACGAGGGGAAATCCAGTGATGCGGACGCCCTCTGCAAGCCACGTCCCGGATCCCATTGTCGAGGCAGCTGTCATCTGATAGGTCCAGAGAGAATACTAACACCGCGCCGGGTGGACCAACACTGCTCGGCACGCGATCGTTCCCGTGATTTTCCCGCGATTTTGACCTGGACGGGCGCTCAGCGGAGCTATACCCGCAGTCCCCTACCTTCTCCGAACGACCCGCTGGACGGTGCGTTCAGCCTGATGGATTCATCCGTGACGAGGCGCAAGACCACCTCGTGCACCAGCGGCACAAGCTCTACTCCAGCAGCTGGGACTGCCGAAAGACCCGGACGACGGCGTCGCCGACGACAGCGAGCCGTGATGGTCAACTGTCCCCCCGCTCGACGTCGCGCCCCCGCTTTGCACGGCCTTCTCGCCTAGCCCTGTTCGGAGAGGACGATGCTATGTCGGCGTAGCATCGTCTCCTGTTCGGAGAGGACGATGCTATGTCGGCGTAGCATCGTCTCCTGTTCGGAGAGGACGACGCCATGTCGACATGGCGTCCACCCGTGATTCGTGAAGAAAGCGCCGTCTCGACGCCTCTTTCGCCGTCTTCAGGAATGCGCGCCCTCTCCGATCAGTTGCTCCTATCCGTCGCACATCAGCACGCCCGCGTACTTGGCCAAGAGCGTCTCCGCGTGCTTCCACGAGCGCCCGTCCTTCCGCGGCGAGGCGGACGATGAGGAGCCGGGTGAGATCCGTTCGGCGGATGTACTCTAAAGCCACTTCATCACCACGCCGGGAGGAATGACGATGAAACGTGCCGATCTCACCGAGAAGCTGCTCGACATCAAGCGCGAGAAGGGCTGGACCTGGAGAACCGTCTGCGAACAGGTCGGCGGCATGTCGCCGGTGATGATCGTCGGCGCGATCCTCGGTCACCACAAGATGACCAAGCCGCAGGCCGCGGCGGCCGCCAAGCTGTTCGGTCTGTCCAAGACCGAACAGGCGATGCTCAACGAGGTGCCGACGCGCGGCGCCGGCACCCCGATGCCCCCTACGGATCCGCTGATCTATCGCTTCTACGAGGTGGTCATGATCAATGGCCCCGCGTGGAAGGCGCTGATCGAGGAGGAGTTCGGCGACGGCATCATGTCGGCGATCGACTTCGACATGACCATCGAGCGCCAGCCCGATCCGAAGGGCGACCGCGTCAAGGTCGGCATGACCGGCAAGTTCCTGCCCTTCAAGTATTACGGCGCGACAGGCGACGCGCAGGCGTACGGCTACAAGGAAAAGTGAGCGCGCCGCGCCACCGCTGCGGGGCTACCCGCGTGTACTCACGCCGTACCGGCCGGCCCGAGCGACGCCCCCGAGCCGCCGCGACGGCTCTCCTGCGCCCCCGATCTCGTCGCCGCGGCTCGCCGCCGGAAGCGCGGTAACATCGCGCCGATGCGCGCGGTCGCGGTGGCAGCATGGCTCGGATCGATCGTCCTGGTCGCGTCGCCGGCGCACGCGGCGCCGCCCAGCGCCGCGACGACGCCCGACGCGCGCGCCGCGCCGTCCGGCGCCGACCGGTGCACGACGGCGTACGACCGCACCCAGCGCCTCCGTCAAGCGAGCCGACTCCGCGCCGCGCGGAGCGAGGCCCTCGTCTGCGCCGACGCGGCGTGCCCCGCCGTCCTCCGCGACGACTGCACGCGGTGGGTCGACGAGATCCAGCGCGCCACGCCGACCGTCGTCGTGCGCGTGGTCGGCGCCGACGGATGCGATCTCGTCGGCGCGCGCGTCGCGATCGACGGCGAGGACGCCGGCGATCGCTCCCAGGGGATCGCGCTCCCGGTCGACCCCGGCGCGCACCGGGTCCGCGCGGAGCCGGCGGGCGCGGCGCCGATCGAGCGGAGCGTCGTCGTCGGCGAAGGGGAGCGCGATCGCCGGATCGATCTCAGCGCCGCGCCCGCCGGCGCGACGTGCGGCGCGCCGCGGCCCCTCGCGCCGGGCGATCGCCCCCGCCCGGCGCCGGCCCGCCCGACCCCGCCGCTCGCGTACGTCCTGGGCGGCTTCGGCCTCGCGAGCGTCGCGGCCGGCGCCGTCGTCGCGGCGACCGGCTTCGCCAAGCGGAGCGATCTCGGCGGGTGCAAGCCCGGCTGCAACCCCGACGACGTCGACGCGATGCGCCGCACGTTCGTCGTCTCCGACGCGCTCGTCGGCGTCGGCGTCGCGTCGCTCGCCGCCGCGCTCGTCCTCTACGTCACGCGCCCGGTCGCCGCGCCGGCGTGGCCTTCGGGCAGCTTCGGCGCGCTGACGTTCTAGGATTGAGTCAGAGCGTCCCGCTCCCTGGAACGTCCTGGGCGCGCGCACCTGCACGGTGCCGTAGCGCGACCGCTCTCGCGAAACGGCTTGAGTCCGTCACGGCGACGACCGTATCTCGACCAGCCGAATGCGGTGCCAGCACGGCCCGGCCTCTCGCCTACGCACTCGGATGAGCTGAAGGATTTACCTGGACGAGCATATTGCGCGCTCTGATGATGAATGCCGTCGGCCGTCGATCATGGCACGCGATAACATGTTGATAAGGGGGGTCGATTGAGACTCACGGATACGCTCGGCTTCATCTTGCCCGCGGCGATGGCATCGACGGCGTGCTGCCACTATCCGACGGCGAGCGCCGTCCCCGGGGGAATGGGCGCTTATGCGCGGTCGATCCCGGCGGCGAACGGTCCGCCCATGACGGCCGCCGGCCTGAGCGACACGCCGCCGAAAGGCTGGCCGCCGAACGTGCTGTATCCGGATTGCACGCCGGGGCAGGACGAGGTGGCGCAGTTCGAGAAGGCCCTCGGCGTGACCTCGGTGGGGTGCCCGTTCCAGGAAGCCGCGGTGGCCGGCGTGAGCACGCAGGGCGCGGCGAGCTCGCCGGCCGCGCCGCCCAAGGGCTACAACGTCTACTGCTACCAAAAGCAGGACGCGCTCATCGCCGTCGAGTTTTCTCAGGTCTTCGGCGACGCGACCACGGGTTGTACGCATATCGTCGGGCTCGGCGTTTATCACGCGCAGACCCCCCAGGGGGGGAAGTAGGGGGAAGCGATGTCCGAGCTGTCCACGGCCTTGGCGGATGTCGGCGTAAAGCTCTCTCCTTTGCAACAAGACGGGAGCGACGTCGCGCTCACCTGGGACCCGGCGGTCACCGGCCCCGTCTTCGGCGACGAGGTGCTCGTCGCGCTGCCGGACATGCACCTGGCGAGCGGCGCGGACGGCGATATCTTCCGCGGCTTCGACGGCTCGTCGCTCGGGCGGCTCCAGAAGCTGCTGAGCGGGCTACTCGCGGTCCGAGGCGGATTCCCGAAGCTCTCCCTGGTCCAGATGGGGGACCTGTACGACGTGTGGCGCGCTTATCCTCAATACAAGGATCACCCCACGAGCGATTATCGCGTCATCGAGAAGGCTTATGGCTCCGCCCTCGGGATGTTGACGCAGCAGCTTCAGGCGCGGATCTGCGTCGGCAACCACGACGCGGGCCTCGGCCTCTTTCCCCCGGCGTGGGCGCGCGGCCCGAACGGCGTCACGGACCAACTGGCCTACGGGCACACGTTCGGTTCCGGTCGCGTGCTCGCGTTCCACGGGCATCAAGCCGACCGGATCGGCGCGGCGATGGCCGCGCAGGGCGGCAGCGCGGTGGTGCAGGTGGCCACCGAGGTCGCGAAGCTCGCGAATCCGCTCGTCCAGCTCGTCGAGCGCGGGATCGATCTCCTGGGCGATTTCTTCGGCGACACCCCCATGTCGCTCTCCGACGCCCTCAACGCGCGGTGGGCCGGGGCCGACCCGCCGTCGGACGCGCACGGATTTCAGTCGCCGCGCTGGTGCGACCGCGGCGATCGAGATCACCTTCAAACGGTGGTCGGAGCGCTGCCCAACGCGGCGGACATCCGCATGGTGTTCGTCGGACACAGCCACCGGCCAGGCATTTCGGCCCTCCACGTCCCCGTGCCCGGGCGGCTCGTTCCGCTCGTCGACGTCGGCTCGTGGGTGTGGGGCAGGAGCCAGATCGCCCTCGCCTGCGAAGGAGAGGTCCGCTTGTGGACGATGGCCCCCTGATCCGTCGCACGGGTGCCATCGCGGCGCGCGTCGTCATCCAGCTCCTCGCCGTCTCGATCCTCGACGGCTGCGCCGTCGGCGGCGGACCCATGACCGGAGTCATGGCGGAGACGGGCGCCGTCAACGCCGGCGGCAAGCTCGACGCGCACGTCCATTTCTCGGAGTCGACCGGCGTGATCCTCGGCGTGGAGCAGCAAGTCGAACGGAGGGTGGCGCCGGGCTCGAGTGTGCAGTGGCGGACCTTGGGCAAGCTGGGTTACGGGAACCTGATCACGCCGTCCCGCGTGCTCGGAGAAGAGCTGTTCTTGGTGGGGGGCTTCGGGCGCGCGCCCGATCGGGACGGTCGCTTGGCGTGCGCCGTCCTCGCGGGCGTGCAGCTCGCCGCTCCGCTCAGCCTGGCGAGGCGGCGCGAGCCATGGCAATCGGACGACTATGCGCGGACATGGCTCGAGCTCGTCCCGGACGTGACCGGCGTCCTCGACGTGCCGACCGGCGGGGCCACGGCGAACGTCGAGGTCTCGGCCGCTCTGTCGTTGCGCGTTCACCTTTACAGCGCGGTGCTGCCATGATGTGTCGCCTCTTCGCGGCGATCGTGCTCGTTGTCGCGGCGGCCGGGTGTCACCCGCTGGAGCTGGCGCCGCCCGCGTCCCCTAAGCCGAGCTCCACGCACGCGCCCGCGCGCTCGCTGCGCGTAGGCGTCGCGCGGGCCGAGGTGACGCCGCCGCCCGGCGTCAGCCTCTTCGGGCACGGCCCCGAAGGGCGCGTCTCCGACGGGTACTGGTCGCGGCTCTATTGCCGAGTCTTCGCATTCCTGCCCGACGATCGGACGCCGCTCGTCCTGAGCGTGTGCGATCTGGGCGCGATGGGCACGCTGCTGCAGCGGTCGGTGGTGGCCAAGCTGGCCGCCATGAACGACCCTCGCCTGAACCTCCCCGCCTCCCGCCTGATGCTCACCGCCACGCACACCCACGCCGGGCCCGCGCACTATCTCGAGGGCGACTTCTACGGCGGGCTCATGAGCAGTCGCGCGCCCGGCTTCGACCCGAACATGGTCGAGTTCCTGGCCAGCAGGATCGCCGCGGCCGTCGCGAGGGCCGTGCGCGACGCGAGGCCGGCGCGCCTGTCGTGGGCGCATACGTCGACCTGGGGGTTCACGCGCAATCGCAGCCTGGTGCCGTTCAACCAGAATCATGGGGAGTACGCCCCGGACGCGGCGTGCGACGCGGGACCCCCGCCGGCCGGCCTCCTCGCGGACGAGCGCGCGATCGATCCGTGCCTCGACGTGCTCTCGGTGGCCGAGGTCGACGCGCAGGGCGCAGCGGTCGGGCCGATCGGCAGCGTGAGCTTCTTTGCCATGCATCCGACCGTGCTCCCCAACACCAATCGCCTGATCGGCGCCGACGTGGACGGCGTCGTCTCCCGCGCCGTGGAGCGGGAGATGCGCCGAGACTGGCTCGGGCGAGCCCCGGCGCAACCGGGCCCGCGCGATCCGGTGCACGCGATGGTGAACACGAACGAAGGGGACGTCTCGCCGAAGTGGTCGTCGGGCAGCGTGGACGAGGCGATCGACATCGGAGAGCGCCTGGGCGCGCGGATCTGGCGAGCCCAGCAGACGGCCGAGGAGACCGCGCCGATCATCGACGCGCGCTACACCATGCTGCACCTGCCGGGGGCGCGGCTGTTCTGGACGAAGGCCTCGCTGTGCAAGGTCGCGGAGCTCGGCGTCGCGGCGCCCAAGGGCGCCTCCGACCACCCGACCGCGCTCACGTTCGTGGGAGACTTTCGGGACGAGAACCTCGCCGAGGGGACCGAGGACGCGTGCTCCGCGCCGAAGCGGCCGTTCTTGGATTTCGTCCAGCGCCTCGCGAGCGGCGCCGGCTCGTTCCCCGAAGACGTCCCGCTCGCCGTCGGGCAGATCGGCGACACCCTCATTTCGTTCGTCCCCGCCGAGATGACGGTCGTGGCGGGCAACCGGCTCGCGCGCGCGGTGGCGGCCGAGGCGGCGGCGCACGGCCTCGGCGCGCGGCGGAGCCTCGTGGCCGGCCTCGCGAACGGCTACGTCCAATACGTCACGACGGAAGAAGAGTATCGGCTACAGCACTACGAGGGCGCGTCGGACCTCTACGGCATCTCGACGGCGCCCCTCCTCGCGGAGCGGTGCGCCCTGCTCACGCGCGCGATGGCAGGGGTGGACGTGTCGGCGTGGCTGCCCGACGTGGATCGGGTCGGCGGATATCGCTATACCGTCGCCGCCGAGCGATCTCGCCTGCCGACCCGCGACGGGAAGCCGTCGATAGGGGAGATCGAGGGCCGGAAGATCGACGGCCTCTGCCGACTACCGGGCGCCGACCTCTCTCTTTGCCTATCATGGAAAGACGCGGCCCCCGGCGTCGTCCCGCCCGTCGACGGCTCGCCGTGGATCACCCTGATCGACGAGGCCCTGGGCGCCCCGGCTCACGACGAGTCCGATCCGCTCGGCGTCGTGGACGATCGCGGCCTCGATTTCCAGACTCGCGTCCACGATCGCTCCGGAAACGGCTACACCTGGACCACGGTGTTCTCGCCGCGCGCCGCGGCCCTGCGCGCCATCGGGACCCACCGCGTCCATGTGCGGATCGGGTCGGGCTCCACGCAGCTTCGCTCCCCGGTGTTCACCGTCGCGGATCCGCCTCGCACGTGCGATGAGCGTGAAGTCGTGGCGTGCGGCGTCGGTCGCTGATCCCCTTTCGCGTGGCCCGGCAGGTCCGTCTCACCCACCGGGCGAGGAGCGCCGTCGGCTCGCCGGAGCCAAAATCGGGTCTTCGAACACCCAAAATCAGCTCCGCGGAGTCGACACATCGGTCCTCGAGCACCCAAAATCGGTCTCCGCGGACCAAAATTGGGTCCTCGAGCACCCAAAATCAGCGCCCGGGAGCCGCGCCTGAGGGCAATTTCCCCCTAAAATCAGCTCCTGGAAGGGTAGCGAGCGTCGATGGCTCGTGGATCACCCTGATCGACGATCCCGTCAGGCGTCCCTGACTTCGAATCGTTCCCAGTCGAGAGCGCGGGCCGGGTCCGCCTCACCCTCGGGCGAGGAGCCGGACGCTCGGGTGGCGCGACCGACCCGAGATCTCTCGGCGAACCCCACCTCGCCTCCGCCGATCGGCACCCGACCTCTCCGAGCGCTACCTGCGCCACGACGAGAGCTGCACCCTGGCGCTTGCCCCGAGCGGTGATGGGCGTTAATCACGACACATGCCGTCTCGTCGCGTCGCCCTCGCGTCCCTCTTCGCCCTCGGCCTCGTCGCGTGCGGCGCGGCGTCGTCCTCCACGCCGCCGGCCGCTCCCGGCGCGCCCGCGGGCCCGACCGGCCCGGCCACCGGCGCCCCGACGACGCCGGCCGCCGGCGCGGCGGCGGGCGCGACCGCCGGCGCGCAGCCGCTGAAGGCGCCGGGCGACGCGAAGATCGGCGACCGTACGAGCTGCCCCATCTCGGGCGAAGAGTTCGTCGTCACGGCCGACTCGCCGAAGAGCGAATACAACGGCAAGACGTATTATTTCTGCTGCCCGCACTGCAAGGCGAAGTTCGAGTCGAGCCCGGGCAAGTTCGCCAAAGGCGCATAGCGCGGCCACGCCACGCGTCCGCGGCGCCGAGTCGCCGGCCGGCCACGCGTCCGCGGCGCCTGATCGCCGGGGCCACGCGGACGGCGCGCGCCCCTACGCGTCCGCGGCGCGCAGCGCGAGCCCGCTCGCGACGGAGATCATCTCCCCGCCCGCCACGATCTTGTCGCGGCCGAAGCGGGCGTCGAAGAGGGCGCGGACGGCGGGCACGAACGACGTGCCGCCGGTCATGAACACGCGATCGACGTCGGACGGCGCGGCGCCGGCCTGGGCGAGGAGCCCGTCGACGCACTCCTCCATCGCGGCCGTCTCTTCGGAGATCCACGCGTCGAACTGCGCGCGCGTCAGCGGGTGCTCGATGTGGACCGGATCGTCATCGAAGACGAAGCGGGTCGCGTCGGCCGACGAGAGGGCGACCTTGGCGCGCTCGACGGCGCGATAGAGGTGATACCCGAGGTCGCGGTCGACCACGTGGAGGAGCGCCTCGAGCTTGGCGCGCGCGGGGCCGTCGGACTGGTCGACCATCTCCTCGAGGAGCGCCATCGTCTTCGGCGCCTTCAAGAACGACAGGTGGTGCCAGCGGCGGAGCTTCGTGAAGAGCCACACCGGCACCTCGAGCTCCTTGCCCGTCATGGAGCGGTAGGTGGCGCCCAGGCCGAGCGACGGCGACACGAGGTGATGGAGGATCTTCGCGTCGAGCGCGTCGCCCGCGATGCCGACGCCGCCGTTGCCGAGGATGCGGCGCGCGCCCTCCTCGCGCGCCTTGGGCCCGACCTCGATGAGCGAGAAGTCGCTCGTGCCGCCGCCGAAGTCGGCGATGAGGACGCGCTCGTCGTGATCGAGGCGCGACTCGTAGTAGTACGCGGCGGCGACCGGCTCGTACTCGAAGACGACGTCGTCGAACCCCGCCGCGACGACCGCGCGGCGCAGCCGATCGACGGCGTACGCGTCCTCGGCCTCGTCCTTCGCGCCCGAGAAGCGGACCGGGCGCCCGACGACGATCCGCGGGCCGAGCGCGCCGAGCTCGCGCTCCCCGAGCGTCTTGATCGCGCGGACGAGGAACGACAGGAGATCCTCGAGCGTGTACGTGCGGCCGAAGACGCTGGTCGACTGGAAGCCGCGATCGGCCAGGTACGACTTGAGCGACTGCACGAGCCGCCCCGTCCCTTCGGCCTCGAGGTACTGGTGGATCGCGTCGTTGCCCGCGGCGGTGGTGAGCGTCCGCCGCGCGTCGCCCGCCTCGGGGTGGAAGTACAGGATCGAGCGGAACGTGTCCGCGAGTGCGTCCTGGTTCGGGTAGCGCGCCAGCGTCACCCGTCCGTCGTCGCCCGCGACGCCGATCGCGCTGTTGGTGGTGCCGAAATCGAGCCCGACGCTCCTCCGCATCTTGCCTCTCCTCGCAAGGGTGAAGAAGCGCCGTGGGGGTTACACGGCGCGCCCCGCGAGGAGCGCGGGTGCGCCCTCCGCGAAGGGGAGGGCGTACGTAATCGTTGTCGCGACGACGCGCAAGCCGCATCGACGCGGCCCGCGACCTACGGACCGACGTCGGGGCTCGGGATCGGCGTCGGGATCGGCGAAGGACGGGCCGCAGAGGCGGAGGGGACCGCCGAGCCGGAGGGGACCGCGGCCGCGTCGGCGGAGGTCACGACGACGGCGACGGGGCTCGTCCCGGAGCTCACGCCGGTCGTCGCCGACGCGCCGGCGTCCACGACCTGGCCTCTGTCGTCCGTGACGATCTCCACGTTCACCTCCACCTGCGGCGCGATCAGCTGGGGCAAGGGGAGCGGCGCGAGGGACGGCGCGGTCGGCACGTTGCCCGTCGTGGCGGGGGCCGCCGTCGCGGCGGGCGCGGGACGGCGGGGCGCCGGCCCTTGGGCGATCGGCGGCGGCGCGCTCTCGTCGGCGGCCGCGCCGAGGCGAGGATCGGGCGGCGAGGTGGCCGCCGCGGGCGCGCTCGTCTGCGCGGTCGCCGCGGGCGCGGACGCGGACGGCGCGGTGTCGATCGTGGCGGAGGTCAAGCTCACCGCCGCGTCCTCGGGCGTGGCCTCGTCGGCCGTCACCCCGGTGCAACCGCGCCCGAGACCGCAGCCGGCCTCGGGCGAAGAGCACCCGACCACGAGAAGCGCGAGCCCTGTCCATCGTTCGCGATTCATGGGCGAGCGTCACGCAAATGCCGTGCTCGACCGCGCGCGACGCCGAGCTCCGTCCCGCGCGATGCGACGCCGCGCGGCGTACCCGTCAATCGGCGCGCGCGGACGCCTCACGTGTGGCATCGCCGACGCTCATCGCGAGGCGCAGCGCGAGGGCGATCTCGTGTCGCGCGGCGTCGCGCTCGACGTCGGTGCGCATGCGAAGGACCGCGGACGGGTGATACGTCACGACGAACGCGCGGTCCTTCGGGCCGCGCAGGACCCGGCCGAACGCCTTCGTCACGCGGAACGACGCGCCGAAGAACGCCTGCGCGGCCGTGGAGCCGAGGCACACGACGACGCGCGGCTCGATCACGTCGAGCTCGGCCTCGAGCCACGCCGAGCACGCCGTCACCTCGCCGTAGGAGGGGCGCTCGTGCATTCGCCGCTTGCCGCGGGGCGTCCACTTGAAATGCTTCACCGCGTTCGTCACGTAGACGAGCGCGCGGTCGAGCCCCGCCTCTTCGAGCGCGCGATCGAGCACCGCGCCGGCCGGCCCGACGAACGGCGCGCCCTCGATGTCCTCGCGATCGCCGGGCTGCTCGCCGACGAGGACGTACCGCGCGCTCCGCGGCCCCTCGCCGAAGACGGTCTGCGTAGCGCGCGCGTGGAGATCGCACCCGCGGCACGCGCGCGCCGCCTCGCGCAGCGCGGGGAGCGTGCGGTGCTCCGGGAGAAAGGACGATGCGCCTCGCTCGTCACGTGTGCCCGTCGCCATGCGCTCCGCCTTGCATCCCGCGGGCCGCGCGGGCCAAAGCGGATCACGACGCTGCGGCTCGGCTCCCGCGCGATCGACCGCGTGGCCGCTACTTCGCCGGCCGCGAGCCGCTCGCTGCCGGCGCGTCGCGATAAGGCGCCGCGCTCGACCCGGCGAGCGGGCGCGAGGTGACGGGCGGGCTCGAGGTGAGGGCCGGGACGTTGGCTCCTCCTCGATCGGGCACGGCCGCGGAGGGGCGCGACGGGCGGAAATGGAGCGCGGTGACCACGACCCAGGCGACGCACGCCGCGCCCGCGAGGCCGACCGCGATCCCGATGATCCACCGCCGGGCGACCGCGGCGCCGCTCTCGCCCTGCGGCGAGTCGTAAGCGACAGAGCCCGTCCCGGCCGCGGGCGCGTCCGGCGGCGCGGCGTGGACGACGGGGACGTGCGCGCCCGGCGCGCCCAGCATCGGCAACGTGCGAAACGCGGCGTCGAGCGACGACCGCGGGGGCGGCGAGGCCGCGGCCGGCGCGGGCGCGGGACCGGGACCGGGCACCGGCGAGCCCGCGGGCGGCGTCATCCGCGGGTCCACCCCCTGCGCGCTGATCCGCGCCGTCGCCGCGAGCGCGCGCTCCGGCA
>Ga0105247_10000760_pt1 | contig 24880 bp, 27 predicted proteins | sample KBSS24metaG_FD_81519 | JGI IMG/M metagenome (GOLD analysis project Ga0105247, IMG submission 81519) | Switchgrass rhizosphere microbial communities from Kellogg Biological Station, Michigan, USA - KBS S2-4 metaG | ecosystem: Host-associated > Plants > Roots > Rhizosphere > Soil | place...
GCAGGTGAAGACCCGATCGGCTAGTGTCAGATCGCTGTTGATGGCACCGCAGGACGGGCATAGCTTGCTCGAGGGATACCAGCGATCCGCGATAACGAGTTGGCCGCCGCGCCAGGCCTGTTTGTAGCCCAGTTGGCGGGCGAACTCGGCCCAGCCCGCATCGGAGATGGCGCGGGCGAGGTGATGGTTGGCCAGCATTCCGGTCACGTTCAGGTCTTCGAGGACGAGCCGGTCGTGGGTCTTGACCAGCGCGTTGGAAACCTGGTGCAGGAAATGCCGACGCACATTCGCGACGTGATGGTGGTGACGTCCCAGCTTGGCTACGGCGTCACGATGGTAGCGTGATCCTTTCTGCTTGCGCGACAGCGATTTGGCCAGCCGCCGTTGACGTTTCATCCCGGCCGCCAGCGCCTTGGGCGCATTGGCGATACGGGCGACCTCTTTGCCGTCGTCGTTTGCGACGACGGCAAAAGCCGACAAGCCACGGTCGACGCCGACCCAGCCACCGTGATCGGTGGCGTCGCGAGGCGAGTGCTGCTGGACGGGGTGGAGGTTGGCGGCCTCGGCATTGAGCGAGATCCACCAGCGGCCCGCGTGGTGGCTCACAGTGGCGAACAGGATCTTGGCGCGGTCCTTGGCGAGCATCCGCCGCAGCGGGCGGGTGTCGTCATGCACGCCGATCTGGCCGATGCCGGGCAGGGTGACCGAGCGGGGGCGGTCGTTGTCGCCGACGCGGATTGCTGACGGGCGGCCCTTGGGCCGCTTGTTGCGCAGTCGAAACGACTGCGTCGCACCAGTTTTCTTTTGGAACCTGGGAAAGCCGACCCGCTTGCCTTTGCGCTTGCCGGACCGAGAGTCAGCCCAGGCTGCCAGCGCTCGCCCGCAGTCCACAGCGGCTTCCTCGAATACCTGCTGACACACATAAGAGCGCCAGGGCAGGCCGGTTACCACCACCTCGGCGACGCCATCCGGATCGACAACCATTAGCCGGCCAGCGTCCTCGGTTTTCTTCCATCCGTTGAACACGTTGATGAGATCAAACCCCGTCCATGGCATCGCAACGCTGCTATCGGTTTTCCGCTGGGTGAGAGCGGTTTTCACCGTCGCAAGGCACTGGTTGAACGCAAAGCGGGCTGCCCCGGCATGCCGGGCCAGTACATCGTGCTGCTCGACGGTGGGGTTGAGGCAGAACTTAAACGTGGTATGGCGAGACATCACCGGTGAGCATGCCACCACCCTCCGACAACGCCCTGACGTGCGGTGAGGTGGGCTGCACCATCACCGCACGCCGTCGGAGCGTTGCGCTATCGCTCAGCCCATGTCGACCCAAATCGTCATGCCTACCGCCGCCACCGCCAGCGCGGCGAGGAAGACCGTGTCGACGGCGCCCAACCGCGTCGTCTCGGTCCTGCCGACCCGGAGCTCCCTGGCGATCAGGAAGAGCGGGTAGGTCACGCTGATCGCGATGGCGAGGCCGCCCACGATGTACGCCCACACGAACCTGACCCCGTGTTTACGGGCCTCGATGACCATCAGGATCGCCGCGGCGAGCAAGAACAGCACGATATCGACCGTCAGCGACCGCGAGGCGGGCGTGACCTTGGAGTCGTTGAAGAAGTCGAACAGGAATCCGCCGGGGTTGTCGAAATAGGCGGCGTTCTGGCTCCAGGTCGCGATCAGTGCGGCTATCGCGATCGCGCCGTAGACGGCGCAGAGCACCTTGCTTGAGGTGGGGAGGGCAATGGGAGGCTGCGATGCGGCCTGGGTCGTCGTCATTTCGGCACCGTAGAGCCCCAAGACCCCCGAATTGAGACGTTTCTGTGACCCGTGTGGCAGATGGTGAATATGGGGCCTATGCGACTAGGCTTGGGGCATGCCCAGTAAGACCGGCGCCCGTTCGAGCAGGTCAAAGGCCGGCTCGCGGGGCGGATCCCGCCCGGCGCCCCGTCGCAAGCCGGCTCGACGTCACAGTCCGTCGGCCATCTCGTCGGCAGGGGCGACCGTCGGTCGCGGTGTCCGCGCCGGGTGGTTGCTGCTGGCCAAGGGCGCCGGGTCCACGGCCCGATCGGTGGGCCGCGCGCGCGATCTCGAGCCCGGCCACCGCCGTGACGGCATCGCCCTCGCGCTGCTTGGTATCGCCGTGGTGATCGCCGCCAGCTCCTGGTTCGACGCTGCGCGTCCCGTCGGCCAGTGGATCGACACGTTTCTTCGCGTGCTGATCGGGTCGGCCGTTGTGCTCGTACCCATCGTGCTCGCGGGGATTGCCATGGTGCTGATGCGCACGGAACCCGATCCCGAGGCACGGGCGCGGCTCATCCTCGGCGCGACGATGATCACGCTGCCCCTACTAGGGCTGTGGCATCTGTGGGCGGGATCGCCGATTGACCCGGCCGGGCGCAAGCACGCCGCCGGATTCCTCGGCTTCGCCATCGGTGGTCCGCTATCAGATGGGCTGACGGCGTGGATCGCCGCACCGCTGCTGTTCATCGGCGCGCTGTTCGGCCTGTTGCTGGTGACCGGCACGACGATCCGCGAGGTGCCGTCGACCGTGCACCGGATGTTCTCCGCGCGCGCGTTCCACGGTGAGGCGTACGACGACGAGTACGACGAGCCGGGGCGTAACACCGAGGCGCCCGAGGACTTCTCGGACGGCTATTACGACGATCCGTCGGCGTACGGGGGTGACGAGCCGCAGGCGTGGCCAACCGGCACACCGATGGAGAACTACCCGATCGACGACGAGGCTCCCACCGTTCCGGAGCCGACGGCCAAGGCGCGCAAGAAGCCCGCCAAGAAGCAGGCGATGTCATTGGATCGGGTGGTGGACGGCCCGTACACGTTGCCGCCGCTGGAACTGCTGAAGGCGGGCGATCCGCCGAAGCGGCGCACGTCGGCCAACGACCGCATGGCGGAGGCCATCACCGAGGTACTGCAGCAGTTCAAGGTGGACGCCGCGGTGACCGGCTGCACCCGCGGTCCGACCGTCACCCGCTACGAGGTCGAGCTCGGCCCAGGCGTCAAGGTCGAGAAAATCACTGCGCTGCAACGCAATATCGCTTACGCGGTGGCAACTGAGAGCGTGCGGATGCTGGCGCCGATCCCCGGCAAGTCGGCGGTCGGCATCGAGGTGCCCAACGTCGACCGTGAGATGGTGCGGCTGGCTGACGTGCTGACCGACCCGTCGACGCGCGGTGACCATCATCCGTTGGTGATCGCATTGGGCAAAGATATTGAGGGCGAATACATCTCGTGGAATCTTGCGAAGATGCCCCACCTGCTGGTCGCCGGCTCGACGGGCTCGGGTAAGTCAAGCTTCGTCAACTCGATGCTGGTCTCGCTGCTGGCGCGGGCTACTCCCGACGAGGTCAGGATGATCCTGATCGACCCGAAGATGGTGGAACTCACGCCGTACGAAGGCATTCCGCACCTGATCACGCCGATCGTCACGCAGCCGAAGAAGGCAGCAGCGGCGCTGGCGTGGCTCGTCGAGGAGATGGAGCAGCGCTACCAGGACATGCAGGCCAGCCGGGTCCGCCACATCGATGACTTCAACAAGAAGGTGCGCTCGGGTGAGATCGCCACGCCGCTGGGCAGCCAGCGCGAATACCGGCCATACCCGTACGTGGTGGCGATCGTCGACGAGCTCGCCGACCTGATGATGACGGCGCCGCGCGACGTGGAGGACGCGGTCGTACGGATCACCCAGAAGGCGCGCGCCGCGGGCATCCACCTCGTGCTGGCCACCCAACGGCCGTCCGTCGACGTCGTCACCGGCCTCATCAAGACCAACGTGCCGTCCCGGCTGGCGTTCGCTACGTCGTCGCTCACCGACAGCCGCGTGATCCTCGATCAGCAAGGCGCCGAGAAGCTGATCGGCATGGGCGACGGGCTGTTCATCCCAATGGGGGCCAACAAGCCGATTCGGCTGCAGGGCGCCTACGTTTCCGACGACGAGATCCACGCCGTGGTGCAGGCGTGCAAGGACCAGGCGGAGCCCGAATACACCGAGGGCGTCACCAAGGCCAAAACCAACAGCGAGCGCACCGACGTCGACCCGGATATCGGCGACGACATGGACGTCTTCCTGCAGGCCGTGGAGCTGGTGGTGTCCAGTCAGTTCGGCTCCACGTCGATGCTGCAGCGCAAGCTGCGGGTCGGCTTCGCCAAGGCTGGCCGGTTGATGGACCTGATGGAAACCCGCGGCATCGTCGGGCCCAGCGAGGGTTCCAAGGCCCGCGAAGTTCTCGTCAAGCCAGACGAACTCGCGGGCACGCTCGCGTTGATCCGCGGCGGCTCGGACGCCAACGGCGGCGACGAGGACGACGAGGTGGACTAACCGGCACCGAGGCCGATGTCGCCTTGAATGCCCACCCTGACCGGCGGTGGCGGCGGGAGCAGCGGCGGCTGGACTCCGACGCATTGACCATCGATCACAGCCGTGCAGAGGCTTCCGCTAGGGCAGTCGGTCATCACAATCGGGCCGTTGTCGCATTGCGGTGGATCGGCCTGGGCCGGTGCCGACGCGATCAGATTCGTCGCAGCCACACAAACGGCGGCTGCGTAGACGACAACCCGACGCCGCACGTTTGTCACGGTACGCCGTAGCGCGTCGACTGCGTTCGGATGTTGCCGAGGAACCCAACGCCTGCCGCATCAGTACCTACGATCGCGGTGTGCCAGGGAGGATGGCGTTTCGACACGCGCGGTCTGCGCTGTCGCGGGAGTTCGCCGCGATCCGCAAACACGAACCCGACCTTGACGCTGGGCACATCACTATCTTCAGCATCCAATTGCTGCTCGGTCTGGTCGGGGTCCTCGCCATCGGCGTGCTGCCATTAATCGTCGTTCGCAGCAGCGCCGAGACCGATTCAGTGCTGGTCCCACTGGCGGGTTCATTCGCGCTGACCGCGATCTGTACCGCCGTCGTCGCCTGGCTGACGGCCAACGTGCTATCGAGCTTGATCGTGATGGTGCTTTACCGCACGAGCCCGCGGGCAGCGTCTCAGCTCGTGGTCAGGACCATGGTCGAATCCTTCTACCGGATCGAAGACCTCACCGGGCGCATCGCGCTGCTCGCCGTTGTGGCGGGGTTGTTGTCGCTGGCGTTCGGACTGCCGAATCGGCAAGGTGAGGATCACGCCAACAGCGTGCTCGACGACCTGCTTACCGCCCAGCTGGCCTGTCTGTTGGTGGCGCTGTCGATCGCGTTCGTCGTCGAATCCATCCGTTGTGCCGCCGACATCGTCGATGATCAATCACTGTTGCTCGCGTGGCCGTGGGCATTGCTCATCGCCTCGTTGGGCTGGACATTGGCCACGGTGATCGGCCCCTTCGAGACGACCCGGATGCTCGCGATCCTGCTGAACGACTGGCTACCACCCATGGTTTACGGCATGCCGCGGCAGCAGCTCATCGACGAACTGTTGCCCTCCTCGGCGCGGTGGTGGGTCGCCTTGGGCCCGCTGCCGTTAATCGTCGGGCTCTGGGCCTATCTGGCATGGCGGCAGAACGGCCTCGTCCACATGAGGAAGTTCTTTGCCGACGACGAGAGCGACCACTGAGCCGCAGTACGACCTTGTCGCCCCGTCATGACCGACCATCGGCCCAGCCGACGGCACTCGGGATCGAGCCCTGCTCGACCGCCCGCGCGAACTGCGCGTGGTCTCGTTCATTCTGGTCGGCGTACTCCGTCGCGAATGCCACGAACGCCTGTTCGACTCTGGCGCTGGTACCGAGGTAGTCGTCGATGGCGGCGGCATCACCACTGCGCGCGTGTGCGCGGGCCAGCACTCGCCCGCATGCCGCGGCAAACTTCGCCAATCGGTCGGCGATGGTGTCCCCCTTCGGGATGACCTTACCGTCGCGCAACTGACGGACATAGAAATCGTGCCCGTCATTGGTTGTCCACCCCACGAACATATCTGTGGCGCTCTGAATCATCCGCTGCCCGTTGATGACTCGCTGACCGTGGTTATCGTAGGGACTGGCGCCGAGGAACCGCTCGTACACCGAAGGAACCGCCTGCTTGATCTGCAGGAAAAAGGGGTCGCCAGTGCGTCGCTCAACCAGCAACACCAGGTACACCCGCATACCCACGCTGCCGACACCAACAATCTGGCGAACCATGTCCGCGATGTCGAAGCGCGTCAAGAAGCTCCACAGGGGGTCTGACACGGATCCCCGATACGCGGCCACGATCGCTTCGGGGTCGGTATCGCCCACTCCCGCCACGTGAGTGCGAAACGGTGGATCCTCGATGATTGTCCGGCGGCCATCGACCACCTGGGTCAATTTCGTCGACGCCCCACGGCTGGTGCGCCTGTGAGCCCTGCGTTCGATCCAGCTTCCGACTTCGTCGGCGTCGTACGGCGCTAGATAGCCGATCAGGTCATCGACATCGACCCGGTCGTACCAGATGTCGATCTCGGGCATCCTCGCGTACTCGCGGAGCTTCCCGGCGTATCCGCGGTATGCCGACGAAACTGATTCTCGCGCAGCGGCTTCCGACAGCCCATTATCTCGGGCCAGGACCACCAGCGAGGCGGCGAGTCGCTTTACGTCCCATTCGAACGGCCCCGGAAGGGTTTCGTCGAAGTCACGCAGGTCGAAAGACAGGTTCCGTTCAGGTGTGCGCCACAACCCGAAGTTGAGTACGTGCGCGTCACCGCACAATTGGACGTTGATTCCGGTGTTCGGTGTCGACGCAAGATCCGCTGCCATCACCGCAGCGGCGCCGCGGAAGTACGTCCACGGGGACGCCGCCATCCGCCCGTGCCGGATCGGTACCAGATCCTGTGCGCGAGTTTCGCTTTGCGCGAGGATGGTTGCCAACGCGTCGTGCCCGCGGTGAGCGGGATCCCAGTCGGCCAGGGCGCGGCGCGGCACGATCTTGCGCGCGGAACGGCCCTCGCCGCCGCGCTCGGGCCAGTGTGTTGTGTCGCGGTCATCGATGAATCGACTGCCCGGCCCCAGTGGCATCGCCGGAAGCTACCACACCAAAAGGGGCCTCAGAGCGTCAACAGCATTCGGGTATTGCCGAGGATGTTGGGCTTGACGTAGGACAGATCGAGGAACTCCGCGACACCGGTGTCGTAGGAGCGGCACATCTCCTCGTAGACCTCCGCGGTGACGGGCGTGCCCTCGATCTCCTCGAAGCCGTGCCGGGAAAAGAACTCGACCTCGAAGGTGAGCACGAAGATCCGCTCCAGGTGCAGGTTCCTGGCCACGTCCAGCAGTCGGTCCACGATCGCGTGGCCAACACCTTTGCCCCTCACATTCGGGTGAACCGCGATGGTGCGGATCTCGCCGAGGTCAGACCACAACACGTGCAGCGCGCCACAGCCGATCAGCTCGCCGTCGAGTTCGGCGATCCAGAACTCCTGCACCGCCTCGTAGAGCGTCACCAGGTTCTTTTCCAGCAAGATCTTGCCGGAGTAGATGTCGACGAGCGCCTTCATGGCCGGAATGTCGGACGTGCGGGCGCGCCGGACGACAACCCCGTCGGACGTTCCACTCACACGTGCGAGGGTATCGGTTTGGGCAACCGCTATTCTGTTGCGGTGTCGGGGCAGCCAGATATCGATCCGGTGGTTCCGCGCGCCCGGGTGGCGAACATCGCGAACGTGCTCACCGGTGTGCGTCTGGTGTTGGTGCCCGTGTTCCTCGCCATGCTGTTCGTTGGTGACGGCCATGAAACTTTTTGGCGGATAGCCGCATTCGTCGTCTTCGCGGTCGCGGTGATCACTGACCGGTTCGACGGCGCGCTGGCGCGCAGCTACGGGATGGTGACCGAGTTCGGCAAGCTGGCCGATCCGATCGCCGACAAGGCCCTGATCGGAGCCGCGTTGATCGGGCTGTCGATGATTGGCGACCTGCCGTGGTGGGTGACGGTCGTGATCATGGTTCGTGAGGTCGGCATCACCGCGTTGCGATTCGCGGTGCTGCGCCGCGGTGTCATCCCGGCAAGTCGCGGAGGCAAGCTGAAGACCCTCGTCCAGGCCGTCGCGATCGGTCTGTTCGTGTTGCCGCTCTCGGGAGCATGGCTGACCGGCGCGTGGGTGGTGATGTGGGCAGCCGTGGTGCTGACGGTGCTCACCGGCGTGGACTACGTCGTCTCAGCGGTCAGGGATTCGCGTGGACGACCCGCTGGTCACTGAGGACGCACGCGCACTCATCGCGGACCTGACGGTGCGCAGGCAGAGTGTCGCCACCGCCGAGTCGCTGACCGCGGGCCTGCTCGCCGCCACACTTGCCGGGGTGGCCGGCGCCAGTGTGGTGCTGCGCGGCGGCCTGGTCACCTACATCGAGGACACCAAGATCGCGCTGGCCGGCGTGGCCCCTCAGTTGCTCGATGCGGTCGGGCCTGTCGCAGCTCCCACAGCGCGCGCCATGGCCGTCGGTGCCAGGCAGCGCTGCGCCTCGACCTGGGGCGTTGGGCTGACCGGGGTGGCAGGCCCCGAGCCGCACGGCGGCCATCCAGTGGGCACGGTGTTCGTCGGTCTCGCCGGGCCCATCGACACCGAGGTCGTCGAGCTCTCGTTGTCAGGGTCGCGCTGGGACATCCGGTTCGCGGCGGTGCGTGAGGCCATTGCGAGGCTGCGCGCGCTCGTCGAGCGACAGTAATTAAGCCATCCGGGAACCAACCCGCCTGCGCTCAGCGTTGCTCTGATAACCAAGCCCAGCGAGGGAGGAGAGCACGATGACGGCATTGCTGCGCGAGGTGATCGGCGACGTGCTTCGTCGTGCCCGCACCGAGCAGGGCCGCACCCTGCGTGAGGTGTCCGATACGGCCCGGGTCAGCCTCGGCTACCTGTCGGAGGTGGAACGCGGCCGCAAGGAGGCGTCCAGCGAACTCCTGAGCGCCATCTGCGGCGCCCTGGACCTCCCGCTGTCTCGCGTGCTCTCCGACGCGGGCGAGGATATGGCGCAAGCGGAACTCGCCGCGCTCGCACGTGCCAGCGCGGCCAACATCGACGCCACGACGAAGGTCGTCATCCCGCAGGTCGTCTCGCTGGCGGTGGCCTGAGCCCAGCCCGCGGCCCGATCTTGGAAAACACCCGCAGGGGTGTGGTGATCTGCGCGAAACCGATAAGTTGGCACCAGTGCAATTCAACGACACGAAGGCGGAATGAACCGATGGCCAATCCGTTCGTCAAGGCGTGGAAGTACCTGATGGCGCTGTTCAGCTCGAAGGTCGACGAGTACGCCGATCCGAAGGTGCAGATTCAGCAGGCCATCGAGGAGGCCCAGCGCCAGCACCAGGCGTTGACGCAGCAGGCGGCCCAGGTGATCGGCAACCAACGCCAGCTCGAGATGCGGCTGAACCGCCAGCTTGCGGACATCGAGAAGTTGCAGGTCAACGTGCGCCAGGCGCTCACACTTGCCGATCAGGCCACCGCGGCGGGAGATGCCGCGAAGGCCACCGAGTACAACAACGCCGCCGAGGCGTTCGCCGCACAGCTGGTCACCGGCGAGCAGAGCGTCGAGGATCTCAAGGGCCTGCACGACCAGGCCCTGCAGGCCGCTGGTCAGGCCAAGAAGGCCGTCGAGCAGAACGCGATGGTGTTGCAGCAGAGGATCGCCGAGCGCACCAAGCTGCTGTCCCAGCTCGAGCAGGCCAAGATGCAGGAGCAGGTGAGTGCCTCGCTGCGGTCGATGAGTGAGATCGCCGCACCGGGCAACACGCCGAGCCTCGATGAGGTGCGTGACAAGATCGAGCGTCGCTACGCCAACGCCATGGGTGCCGCTGAGCTCGCGCAGAATTCGGTTCAGGGCCGGATGATGGAGGTGCAGCAGGCCAGCGTGCAGATGGCGGGCCATTCCCGGCTGGAGCAGATCCGCGCGTCCATGCGTGGTGAGCAGTTGCCCGCGGGTGGCACCCCCGCCGTCGCACCGGCCACGCCGGCGACCAACCAGCAGGCGACGCCGGAAAATCCGCTGTCGCAATAACATTCGTAAGGCATGGCAGTGAATTCGAACGCGGGTCGACCTGAGGCTTGGCGCACGCTGGTGCAGCGTGGCGTGGACACGGCCGCCGAGTGGTCGGATGTGCTGGCCGAAAAGCTCAATGCGGCAGCCGATCCGCGCGCCAAGCTGGTGCGCAAACGGCGATGGGCGCTGCGGCTCGGCCTGTTCTTCGCGGTGTCGAGCGTGTTCTGGGTCGGAGTGACGGGCCTGCTGGCGTCGTGGAGCACCCCGGTGTGGGCGCTGTTCATCCCGGCGCCGATCGCGGTCGGCGCGGCGTTTCTCGCGACACTGGCTTTCCTGCGGTACCGCTGGCTTCGGGGGGAACCGCTGCCGCCGCCACGGCGCGCCGGCCGGCGATTGCCGCCGTGGGGGTCGGCGGCCCGCCAGCCGATGGCCGCCCTCGCCGCGTCCGAGCGAGGGTTGTTCTCCCTGCTCGGGGTGATGGAGCGCGGTCGCATGCTGCCCGCCGACGAACTGCGTGAGCTGACCGCGGCGGCCAACCAGACTTCCGCCACCATGTCGGCCACCGCCAATGAAGTGGTGTCGATGGAGCGTGCGATCAGTTCGGCGCCGCAGTCACGTTCGCACCTGGCGCCCACGATCACCGCGTTCACCACCCAACTCGACCACGGTGCCCGTCAGTACAACGAGATGGTCACCGCGGCAGCCCAATTGGTGTCAGCGGCCAACACCGGCTCGATGTCCAGCTCGCCGATGTCGCAGCAGCGCTACCGCGACGAACTGGTCAACGCCACCGACCGGCTGATGGGCTGGGCGCAGGCGTTCGACGAACTCGGCCACCTGCGCAGGGCCTAGACGTCGTGCGAGCTGGACGGTCCTGACCGGGGGCCGTATTTCTTGATGTAAGCGTCGTGAATGTGCGCGTTTTTCTTGCGTTTCTGCTCGTCGGCCAGGGCCGGATCCAGACCGTGTTTGCGCAGCATGTGGCGGCGCCACACCTTGTTCAGCGCGTGCGAGAAGAACACGAACGGAATCAGGATCGGCAGCGTCATGGACAGATGCACGTCGAGCGCGGCCGGAATGAACCAGAACGGCACCATTATCAGAAATGCCGGGATGAAGACCCGGACCATCATCCGGATGGTCGCGCCCTTGCCTGCGAGATCATCGCGGACCCAGTCGCGCATCGAATCGGGCAGCCGACCCCCGTAGCAGTAGCCGATGTACTGCAACAGGTTCGGTTTGGTGGGCGCGTTCATGCTGGTCAGCGTACCGCCTGACTAGTGGCCGTCCGCAGTCAGTCCGCAGCAGCGGGGCGCCGCTTCGCAAGCGCGGTGCTCGCCGCCAACCGAGCCGGGTCATCGGCATCCGGCCACAGTCCGGCATAGACGTCGAGGGTCATGCTCGCCGTACCGTGCCACATCGCTGCCGACCGTGCGGCCGCGGGGCACGCGGAAGCGTCGCCGGCGTTCCCCCGGCGCCCGCCCGGCACATGCCAAGCTCAATTACAGCGGCTGCACCATCGTCGCCACCGAGAAGGCGAGCGCTACGTCGTCGACTGCTCGCTCTCGACGTCAAGTTGCCGGTGCATCTGAACGAAAGTGGTCGTGAAGCCATCTCGCTCGTAGAACGCTCTCGCTACCTCATTGCCGGCGACCATTTCCAGCGCGACTGTCGACGCCCCGGCTCGACGCATCTCCGAATACGCCGCGTCCATCAACAGTCGTCCGACACCCCTACCGCGCATCTCTGGCAGGACGTAGAAGCTGTCGATATGGCCGACCCGCCCAGTCGCCCACATGAAGTGCGGCTCATCATAAAATCCGACTACAAAGCCGACGGGTCGACCCGCGTCCTCGGCAATGAACGCAAACGGGTCGGCGCTGGTAAGCCACTGGCGATACATCTCCCGGACGATCTCGGCACTCGCCGACTCGGAGAGCACATCCAGACCGGGCACGACCACTGCGACCGATGCCTGGTGGCGGTGCAGAAGCTTCCAGAACTCGACCAACTGTTCTAATCGATCAAGCCCGACCCGCACGATCGCAATCTCGGTCATGATGGCAGCGTAGAGCCTCGATCTGTCGACCCGGTTCCACTCCGAACATCGAGTGAAGTGTGCGTGGATGCGGGTAAGAAGGTATGAAGTCGCGGGTACCACAGTGGCCGCTGCGAGACGTGTGCAGCGGACCCGGGACTGTTACTGAGCACCCAGGCCGCCCAATCCGACCAGCCACCCAGCGGCTGGTCGGCGCCGGGCACCCGGGCTGCGACCTCGAGAGAAGCCTCAGCCGCGTCGCACATCATCTCGCACATTGTCTGCGCCCTGACAAGCGCGAGCGGATCCGTAGGGAGGGGCGCGCCAACTGCGTGGAAAACGGTCGAACTCATTCGGTGACCGCCGAGTCCGCAGCAGAATTTTTGGGAACTTCCAGCAGTCAACAGTGTCAACGCTGTAACCAGCCAAGGCGTTTACGTACCGTCACAGGTTGCCGCAGCCAACGCCCAGGTAGCAGTAGCCGATGTACTGCAACAGGTTCGGCTTGGTACGTGGTGTTCCGGCGGTCACTACAGCGTCGGTCTCAAGGACCGAAACACGGTACCGGCAAGCCCTCTCAGGGTGCCCTTGGCGATGTCCAACAAGTCGAAGTAGTCACGCCACAACGTGATTCGCCCCGCGTGCACTTCGAACACCCCGCACACCCAGAACCAAGCGCAGCGGGCCGATCACAATCGCGTCGGTGCGCTCGGTCAGCACGGTGTCGCCGTCCGCGGCCATGCGGTGGATCTTCACCTCGAACCCGACCCGGCCTTGTCCTCTGCGAAGGATCTTCACGATCCGCGCACGGCCATGCAGTGTGAGCCACCCGACGTTCTGCCACACGATGGTGTCCGCGAACGTGGAGTCGACCGTGTCGAAGTCTTCGTCCTGAAGGGCGTAGAGAAAGGTCTCGACGGTGCGGGTGTTGTCAACGTCCGACGTCACTCGGGAAGCCTGGTCGGTCATGGCTGCCAGCGTAGTCGTCACTGTGGCAGGGTAGGCGCGTGCGTGTCGCTGTGGTTGCCGGACCGGATCCCGGGCACGCCTTTCCGGCCCTTGCGCTGTGCCGCCGGTTCCTGGCCGCCGGGGATACCCCGACCCTGCTCACGGGCACCGAATGGCTGAACGCGGCGCGTGGGGTAGGGGTGGATGCCGTCGAGCTCGAAGGACTCGACCCCACCGCGGCTGACGATGACACCGACGCCGGCGCGAAGATTCACCAGCGAGCCGCACGGATGGCGGTGCAGAACGTTCCGCGGGTGCGCGACTTGGCGCCGGACGTGGTGGTGTCCGACGTGATCACCGCCTGCGGAGGGCTGGCCGCAGAGCTGGTCGGCCTGCCGTGGATCGAGCTGAACCCGTCGCCGCTGTACCGGCCGTCGAAGGGCCTGCCGCCACTGGGCAGCGGGTTAGCCCCCGGCGTCGGGGTCCGCGGCCGCCTGCGTGATTCCGTGATGCGGGCGCTGACCGCGCGGTCATGGCGCCAGGGTCTTCGTCAGCGGTCGGCGGTCAGAGTCGAAATCGGTTTACCTGCGGTCGATCCCGGACCGCTGCGGCGTCTCGTCGCCACCCTGCCCGCCCTGGAGGTGCCGCGGCCCGACTGGCCGGAAGAGGCCGTGGTGGTGGGCCCCCTGCACTTTGAACCGACCGAAGCGGTGCTCGAGATACCGCCCGGATCAGGCCCGGTGGTTGTCGTCGCGCCATCGACCGCGACGACCGGTGCACTGGGCCTGACCGAGGTGGCGCTGGAAGCGCTGCGACCGGGCGAGACGCTGCCCGACGGGGCACGTGTGGTGGTGTCTCGGCTGGGTGGATCAGATGTGGTGGTCCCGCCGTGGGCCGTGGTCGGCCTCGGCCGTCAGGACGAGCTGCTGCGGCACGCCGATCTGGTGATCTGCGGCGGCGGGCACGGCCTGGTGTCCAAGGCACTGCTGGCCGGCGTTCCGATGGTGGTCGTGCCCGGGGGCGGCGATCAGTGGGAGATCGCGAATCGCCTTGTGCGTCAAGGCAGTGCACAACTCGTCCGGCCGCTGACCACGGAGGCGCTGGCGACCGCCGTCGGCGAGGTGTTGTCGGAGCCGCGGTACCAACAGGCGGCTCGACGGGCAGGCGCCGGCATCGCGGAGGTCGACGATCCGGTACGGGTGTGCCATGAAGCACTCGCCTCATCGGCGTAGGTTGGCTCGCGTGCGGTTGACGGAATTCCAAGAACTCGTCGAGGGCCAGTTCGGGCCGGTGCGCGGCGCGTCCATGCTCGTTGACCACGTGCTGACGGCGTTCGGCGGTCGAACCGCTGCTCAGGCCATCGAGGACGGCATCGATCCGCGCGACGTCTGGCGCGCGTTGTGCGCGGACTTCGACGTCCCGCGTGACCAATGGTGATTTGTGGAGTCTGAACGGCGCTCAGCGCGGTTGCGACTCCACAAATCGCGTCGTGTTCACCAGGTCGAGTGTGGCCTGCGTCGCCGCGGCCAATGCGGCACAGTCGGCGTCGGCCAGTGGTCCGCAGATCCAGTCCCAGTGTGCGGCGACCGTCTCACCCACCGCGGGCGGCGGGGCCAACGATGTGCCGTCCTTGCTCCAGCGGACCGTCTCGGCGAGCGGATCGCCAAGCGTCAGCACACCGCCGTCGAACATGAGCCGCTGCGAGACGATCGTCGCGTGTTCGGTGTCCACTGATTCAACTGTGCCCCAACGGATCCGGCAATCCTGCATCACCTTGACGGGAGTGGTCGGATCACGGTCGAGAAATTGAACCCACGGATACACGACGAAGACGTGAAAGCTGTGGTGCGCCAACGGATGCGCGGAGTCGCCGAGGCCGTCGAGTAATCCGGTGACCTGACCTGTGAACGACTTGCGAAGCCGGCTGAGTAACTCGACCGAGTCTACTTTGTCCAATAGCGGACCACCGACCCAATAATTGCGCACGACGTCCTCGTCAAGCGGATCCGCCTCTCCCGCCGCATCGGCGATGGCCTGCAGGTACGGCCACGCGCCGTCGAACTCCCGTGCATGTGAGCCGAGTTCGGTGTGCCCGGCATCCGCGGGTCCGCAATAGCCCAGTTCGTTTGGTGGGTACGCGAAGCTGGCGAACAGGGTGTGGCCGGTCATTCAGCAGATCCGCGGTAGCTGTTCGCCGATCGGCAGGTCGACCACCCTGGTACCGCCGAGCGCTGTCTTCGCCACGACCATCCCCGGATGTTCGGCGACGCAACCGCCGATCACCGCGGCGCGGGCGCCCAGTGGGTGTGCCTGCATCGCTGCGAGCACCCGATCGGCGTCCGCGGCAGGCACGAACGCGACGAGCTTGCCCTCGTTGGCCACGTACAGCGGATCGAGGCCGAGTAACCCGCAGGCATCGCGGACCTCGGCCGGGATCGGCAGCGCCCGTTCATCCAGGGAGACGCCGACGTGCGCGGCCTTCGCGATCTCGTTGAGTGTGGCTGCCATGCCACCTCGAGTCGGGTCGCGCAGCGCGTGAATGTCGGCGCCGGTCTCGATCATCGCCGCGACCAGGCCGTGCAGGGGAGCGGTGTCACTCGCGACCGTAGTGGCGAATTCGAGCCCCTCCCGGCAACTCATCACCGCCACCCCGTGCACGCCGATGTCGCCACTCACGATCACGACGTCACCGTCGCAGGCACGCTGGGGACGAATGTCGGCGCGTTCGTCGACCACGCCGATGCCGGCGGTGTTTATGTAGACCCCGTCGCCGTGACCCGAATCGACAACCTTGGTATCGCCGGTGACGAGCTTCACGCCCGCCGCCAGCGCCGCGGTGCCGAGCGCCTGCGCGACACGTGCCAATTCGCCGAGGGGAGTGCCTTCTTCGAGGATGAACGCCGTCGACAGCACGGCAGGCTGAGCGCCCGCCATCGCGAGATCATTGACAGTGCCGTTGACCGCGAGGTCCCCGATTGTGCCGCCGGGAAACACCATCGGTTTGACGACGAAAGAATCCGTCGAGAACGCAACCCGGGTACCACCGATGTCGACGACGGCCGAGTCGCCCATGCCTGCGTCGGCCGCAGGCCCGAATGCAGGCAGGAACAGGTGCTCGATCAGCTCGCCAGACATGGCACCGCCACCGCCGTGACCCATCACGATGTTGGGCGAGTCACGCAGTGGCGCCGGGCAGACCCACGCCTCCATATCGATGGTGGTGGGTTCATCAGGCATGCGAAACCTCTAGCCGGCGGTACAGGTAATAGGCCGCACACGCCCCTTCGGACGAAACCATCGTCGCCCCAAGCGGATTACGCGGAGTGCACAGTGTTCCGAATGCCTCGCATTCGTGCGGTTTGATCAGCCCTTGCAACACCTCACCGGAGCGGCAGACCGCGGATTCCTCGGTGTGGATGTCGGTGACCGCGAACCTGTGCTCGGCGTCGTACTCGCGATAAGCATGCGAGAGGCGCCAGCCGCTGCTGGGAATCATGCCGATGCCGCGCCATGCTCGGTCGGTGACCTCGAAGACATCGAGGAGCATGGCCTTGGCTGCGGGGTTGCCCGAATCCCGAACCGCGCGTGGATAAGCGTTCTCCAATTCGTGGCGTCCCGACTCGAGTTGCAGCACCGTCCGCCGGATCCCCTCGAGAATGTCGAGTGGTTCGAAGCCGGTGACGACGATCGGTATCCCGTACTTGTCGCACAGCGGGGGATACTCGTCGGTGCCCATCACAGTGCATACGTGCCCGGCAGCCAGGAACGCTTGCACCCGGCACGTCGGCGACTCCATGATCGCCGAGATCGCGGGCGGTACCAGGACGTGTGACACCAACAGCGAGAAGTTCTTGATGCCAAGGCGTTTGGCCTGGTAGACGGTCATCGCGTTGGCTGGTGCGGTGGTCTCGAAGCCGATTCCGAAGAACACCACCTGCTTGTCGGGGTTCTCGCGCGCGACCGTCAGGGCGTCCAGCGGTGAATAAACCACGCGCACATCGCCGCCCTCGCTCTTGACCTGGAACAGGTCCTTCTCGCTGCCGGGTACGCGCAGCATGTCGCCGAACGAACAGAAGATCACGTCGGGACGAGATGCGATCTCCAGCGCCTTGTCGATGATCTCCAGCGGAGTCACGCAGACGGGACATCCGGGTCCGTGGATCATTTCGATGGTGTCTGGCAGCAGCTGGTCGATGCCATGCCGGATGATCGAGTGTGTCTGGCCGCCACACACCTCCATGATCGACCAGCGCTGGCTGGTCGTGGCCTTGATCTCGTCGATGAGCTTGCGGGCCAGCTCGGGGTCGCTGAATTCGTCGAGATACTTCATGACTTCACCTCAGAACTTCCGTTGGATTGCATCGAGCCGTTGGGGTTTGCAACGCCTGCCTGCTTTGCGGCGAGCTCGAACCCGTCGGCGAACTCCTCCTTGAGCACCCCGAGGTGCTCGAACTCGGCTAGACTACGTTTCGCCGATTCCTCGTCGAGCCGTTGGATTGCGAAGCCCACATGGACCACGACGTACTGACCGACCTCGGCGTCAGGAATGTACTGAAGACAAACGTCTTTCTTGATGCCGCCGAAGTCCACCACAGACATCAGCGTGCCGTCGCGGTCCTCGATGCTGATGATTCTCCCCGGTACTGCCAAGCACATCGGAGTTCTCCTTCCTATGCCGAATTCCCGACGAGGAGCTGACCGAGCGCGATGCCGCCGTCGTTCGGCGGCACGTGCCGGTGCGTGAGCACCTCAAAACCGTTGTCCCGTAGTGCAGCCATTGCGAGTCGTAGCAGCAGGGCGTTCTGGAAGACTCCGCCGGACAGGGCTATCGTGCGGGTTCCCTCGCCCTTGGCGATCGCGAGGCCAACAATGAGGTCGGCTACCGCATGGTGGAACCGCGCGCCGATCACGCCGGCGGGCACATCGCCCCGGATATCGTCGATGACCGCGTTGAGCAGCGGCCGAGGGTCGATGATCGTTGGCAGCCCGTCACCGGCGATGCCGAAGACGTAAGACGCTGCGCCACAGTCCACCCCGCGCGCCAGGCCCTCCAGCTCGATGGCGGCCTGCGCCTCGTAGGCCACCACCTGCCGAACGCCGATCAGGGCCGACACCGCGTCGAACAGCCTGCCCATGCTGGAGGTCGGCACGCAGCCGAGGCCTGACTCGAGTTGATGACGCAACACGCGTTGCTCGTCGGGAGGGCAGGCAGCGACCGGCGGCAGATCCGTCTCCCAGTCGATTCCCGCCGCCCATAGATGGGCCAGCGCCATCCGGTAGGGGCGCAGCACAGTGATGTCGCCGCCCGCAAGTGGCACGTAGGCGAGTTGTGCGAGTCGTTGGTACCCCTTGTAGTTGGCGAGCAGCAACTCGCCACCCCAGACGGCGGAGTCGGACCCGTAGCCGGTCCCGTCGAAGGCGAAGCCGAGCACCTGCTGCGATCCGTCCAGTCCGTGTTCCGCCATCACCGCCGCGATGTGTGCGTGGTGGTGCTGCACGGTGCGAACCGGCCGGCCGCCTGCGTTGCGGCGTGCCCAGGCCGTAGACCGGTACAGCGGATGCGCGTCGGCCACAAGCACTTCAGGATCGACGGCGGTCAGTTCCTGCAGGTGCCGCTGTGCGGCGTCGAAGGCGGACAGCGTCGCGAGGTCGTCCATGTCGCCGATGTGCTGGCTCAGCCAGGCGTATTTGCCGTCCGCGACCGCCATCGTGTTCTTCAGGTCCGCCCCGACCGCCATGGCGGGTGGTACAGACACCGGCAACGCGATGGGCAGCGGGGCATAACCCCGCGATCGCCGGATCGGCAACTCAACATTGTCGATCCTGTCGGCACTGCCGACAGCCACGATTCGGACGACGGAATCGTCGCACGGCACCAGAATCGCCCGATCGTGCATCAGCCAGCCGTCGGCCAGGTGCGAAAGCCGTTCGAGCGCATCGTCGTCGGTGAAGCAGATCGGCTCGCCGCCGAGATTGCCGGATGTCATCACCAGCACGGTCGGTCCTGCGGTATCGCCGGACAGCCCGAGCAGCAGTACGTGCAGAGGTGTGTACGCCAGCATCACACCGAGGTCGGGGTTGTGCGGCGCCACTGCCTCGGCGATCCGCGCATCGCGACGGCGGGGCACCAACACGATCGGTCGCTGCGGGCCGGATAGCAGCCGACCAGATGGGTCGTCGACGTCGGCGATCGCGCACGCCGTTGGCAGGTCGGGCACCATGACGGCAAACGGCTTGTCGCCGCGTCGCTTTCGCCGTCGCAACTCGGCGACCGCCTCTTCGTTGTCGGCGTCGCAGGCCAAGTGGTATCCGCCGATCCCCTTCACTGCGAGGATGCCGCCGTCGCGAAGCAGCCGCCGGGCACGGGTGAGCGCGGTCTCGCCGTCAGTGAGGCCACCGTCGCCGTCGCGGTAGTGCAGCGTCGGCCCGCAGTTCGGGCAGCACACCGGTTGGGCGTGAAAGCGCCGATCGGCGGGGTCGGCATATTCGCGCGCGCACTCGGCGCACATTGTGAACGACGCCATCGTGGTGGACGCGCGGTCGTAGGGTAGGCCGGCGATGATCGTGAAGCGCGGGCCGCAGTTGGTGCAGTTGACGAACGCGTGGCGGTAGCGCCTGTTGGATGGGTCGCGTTGTTCGGCCGCGCAGTCTGCGCACATGGCGACGTCGGGGGAGGCGAGCGTGCGGCCGCCGTCGGACCGGGATGTGTCGGCGATGGTGAAGCCGGTGCCACCGACCGGTGGGATATCCTGTGTCTCAATCGATTCGATGACCGCCAACGGCGGCGGGCGGTCACGCATCCGCGCGAGGAAGCGGTCGACTGCGGCAGGATCACCCTCGACCTCGACGATGGCGCCGGAGGTGTCATTGCGTACCGACCCGGACAATCCGAGGGCGGCGGCGGTGGTGTAGACGAACGGGCGGAAGCCCACGCCCTGGACCACCCCATATACGCAGGCACGCAACCGGCGCCGGGTCGTCATGGCGACGTCTCGATGTCGCGGCCTCTGCCCATCAGTTCGAGGCCTTCCATGGCCGCGTCGGCGCCGGCTTTGTCGGTCTTCTCGACGACGAAACCCATGTGGATGATGACCCAGTCGCCGGGTGCGAAGGTCTCCTCGGGAAGCATCCCCACGTTCACCTTCCGGTGCTCACCCGCGACGTCGACGAGTGCGAGCTGGTCGCCGTAGCCCTCCAGCATGCCGATGACTTGTCCCGGGATACCCAGACACATGGTCAGCTCTCCTTGACGGGTTCGAGCAGCCGCGATATGACGTCCTCGAGCGCCTGCACCGCTTCTGGGACCGCGGCGGCCACCTCGTCGGACAGGCCGATGCCCTCGTCGACGTTCGCGGCCTCGCAGCCGATCACCACGGTGTACGGCGGCGTGCCGCCGAGCGCCTTCAGGCTCGCGAACACCGCACCGGGATCCATTGCGTGTGCGTCGAGACCTGCTGTGGCGGTGAGACTTTCATGGTCGGCCTCGAAGACGTGAATGGTGCCGGGTGCTCCGCGGCTGGGGATGGTGTCGACGAGGACGAGTGCTTCACACCCGTCGAGCAGGTCATAGGCCAGGTGCATGCCCCTGATGCCGTAGTCCACCAACTCGACTCGCGGACCGGCGAGTCGATGCGGGACATGACGCATCACCTCGGGACCGAAACCGTCGTCGCCGAGGAAGATGTTGCCGATCCCAGCTACCAGAATTCGAGACGTGATCCCACCTCGCTCACCGTTACATCCGGCGCATCTTCATGTACCGGCGCGCGTCCGGAAGGTTGACGAGTCCAACGACTACTCCTGCGGCAACGACGACCGCTATGACGGCCACGGCCGTCCATCCCACTACTTCCATTTCGAACTCCTTTCGGTGAGTGGTTCAACTTCATCAGGCGCGAAGTACAGGTAGCGGCCGTACCAGTCGTGCAGGTCGGCCGCCGGATCATCCTCGAGCACGACGCCGACGTGCTGGTCGCCATCGACGTCCTCGTGCACCGAGGTGACGCGCGCGATCTTGTCGGCGTAGAAGAGGTCCTGAGCATCGGCCCTGCGCGACGGCCGCAGCCGGACACGGCTACCCCGGGTCACCCGGGTGCCGTTGACGAGGATCGCGTCGAGTTCAGGGCGTACCGCGTTGTCCGCCAGGGGATCCCACCAGTCCACGTCTGCGGGGACCTCCGGAATCAGGCCTGCGTCCTTGGCGGACGCGTGCGGATTGCGGAGTACGCCGTGCAGATCCAGCATGGCCTCTGGCGACATGGAGTCGCAGCGGTCGATGATCTGGGCCGCCAGCGGATCGGTGGCGCGTGCCTGTGCCTTTTCCTCGTCGGTCATCGTCATGATCCGCAGCGTGAGGATCTCGTCGATCTCGGTGGAGTCGTACAGCGCGCCCTTGCTCTGTTCCGCGATCTCGGGATGGTCGTACAGGATGATCGGCGACACCAGTACCAGGTTCAGATCGCCGGGAGGCCCCGCAAGGACGGGGAAGCAGCGGTGCTGCCTGCAGCGCGCCACCGCCGCGGCGGCGGGATCCGGCGGTTCCAGCAGCGATACGAACTCTCCGTCGGAGACTTCGATGAGCAGATGCGTGCCGATCAGCGAGGTAGCGATCGCCTCGTCTTTGTCGGCGGCAGGTGGAGCGGTGTTGCGCACCTCGAACGAGAGTCGCATGAGGTCGCCGTCCCGATCCGCGAAGATGTCGAGTTGACCGTGCAACGCACGACGCGTGCGCACCAGTCGCCCGCCATCGAGCATCTCAGTGTCACTGCCACCGGGCACCGAGATATCAAGCGTGCGAGGCAGACTCGTGACGGCGAACCGGTCTATCGTGATCTCGCGTTCGACCGCCTCATCCCAGCTGAGCCACCTGGTCGACTCCGTTGAAAGTTCGTCGACCTGCTCGAAGCGGCCGCCGCCGACGTCGCGCTCGGCCGTTCGGTGCTGCAACTGCAGGAACCGCGCCACGCCCGAGAGTGAAGGGACGGCATTCGACCGCACCAGCACCTGCGCGGACAGTGTGTCATCCTCACCGATGCCGGTGTCCGCTGCGCCCTGCGGCCCCAGCACTCCGAACTGCCAGCGCGACTGGTTCTTTCGCGAGTTGGCGCGGTACGGGTAGAGCAGGTAGCCCTCGTACAGCACAGCGTCGGCGACGGCGCGTGCATGGTCCCACCCGGTGGTCATGAGATCTCCCGCGTCGCAGTGTTCTCCGCCAGCAGCGAGGTGATCGCTTCGTCGAACCCAAGTAGCCCGCGTGAGGAGCGGTACACGGCCAGCGCGTCGATGGTGTCGCGGTCCAGCCGCACCCAGCCGGTGTTCGGGAAGTGTTGTTGGATCAGATCACGCCAGACGGACACCGGCATGTCGAAGCGCTCCTCGCGGTCCCACGGCACCTGTTGGACGGTGAAGCCGCTAGCCCCACGACTGAAAACCGTTCCGCTGAACAGAAACTGGAGGGGGATGGTGCCGTCGCGCAGTGCGTGCAGGTACTTCGCGACCGCCACCTCGAAGTCATACGTGCACTCGAGGGGCAGGTGAACCTGGGTGGTGCCGGTGAATCCCGGCACCATCGCGGTCGCATGCTGCCACAGGAATGAGTGTTGAGTCGCGGTCCAGCGCTCCCGTGGCCCGAACAAGTCGATGAGCTCGGCGGCCTCGTCGTCCGTGTACTGGCGCCGCGCAGGCTCGATGCGAACCTGACAACGCAGTGCGATTGCGTGCACGGGTTCCTCGCCGACCGAGGCGATGCCCACCCGCGCCATCAGGATCGGCGTCACCGCGTATGGCTCCGGTGCGACGTCGAGGACGGCGAAGGTGATGTCACTCACGCGCGATCCACCACCCGGCTGCGGTCGTCCAGCATTTCGAAGAACTCGTCGATGTAGTTGCGGACATCTTGGCCGCCGTCGAAGCCTCGCCACATCATCCTCAACCGGCCGACGAACTCGTAGCAGGCATCGATGGGGACCAAATAAGCCTGCGGAGAAGCTGCATCATCGTCGGGTATCCGCACGAGCAGGGCCTCGGTGTCCGCGGCGATGGCGTCCACACGTCCGTCAGCGGTGCGGATGTCGTTCCACGCCTGCAGATCCAGCTCGGATTCCGTGGCGCCCGCAGGCCCGGGGTAGAACGCCACCGTGCGGTCGAGCGTCGAGTTGTGGAAGAAGAAGGCGAGCCCGACAGGGATCTGCAGCGCCTCCCATGCGCGTCGGTCCAGCGCGAAATCCGGGAACGCGAGGTAGCGGTCGGGGATGGCGCGGAAGCGCAGCTCGGCCTCAGTGTCGGTGAACAGCAGATAGCAACCGCGGCACACACACATCAGTTGTCGGCCTTCGAGATTCACCACATGCTGGTGCTCGTCTGCGATCGCTTCCGAACACATCTCGCAGCGTTCACCCGCGGGCTGCGGGGCTCCGCGGCTGGCGCGGATGCGGGCGAGGACGTCGATGACGTTTCCGTTGCCGTCCATCACGCCACCTCCTCGGGAATGGCCATCGACAACACACCGTCGCGTACCAGCATCGGCAGCGGCTCCAGATGGCTGTCTCCACCGACTCCGGCACCGGCGTGGACGGCGTCGAACCCTCCGCCGCAGCCGGGACACCGCAGAACCGCGCCGTGCAGTTGCGCGCCGGCCAACGTGCCGAGGCAGCTGGGGCATCGGTCGCGGTACGCATAGATTCCTCCGCCCACGCGGCACACCAGCGCTGTGACACCCGCAACGCGGAAGCCGCCGACCTCGCCGTCGGCCAGTTGGGCGAGCTCCGGAACCGGCTGCCAGGCGGTCCTGTGCCCGTTGGCGTGCACGTGCGCGAGCAGTGACTCGGCCGGTATCACCCCGGAGCTCGTGTCCTTCTCCGCCGCAACGACTTCGATCGAGGAGATCTCCGGTGCGGCGGCACGGACCGCGTCCTCGACGGCCAGCTCCAATGTGACGGACGACGATGGACAGCTCTTGCAGCTGCCCTGGAACTGGAGGCGGACCACACCGGTGTCCACCCCGAGCAGCGACACGTCCCCGCCGTGCGACCCGAGGTACGGCCGCACGCTGTCGAGCGCGTCGGACACCCGCCGCTCGACGTCGAACGGATGCAGCCCGTGCACCAGTAACAGGCTGGCGACGAGGTCGTCGGCCGCGAACCGGTCCGCGAGGCCCAGGTCGGCGGCCAACGCCACGTCCATCATCCGCATCAGCACCGCTCCGTAGAGGTCGGTCACCTCACGGACGAGTTGCTCAGCACGCTCCCGCGCGACGGCACCGCCGGATGACGACGCGTCGAGCAGGGTTTGTATGCGCTCGCCCGCCGTGCGCCACTGCGCGTCGTCCTGGGTTTCGTCCGGGCCTGGCAGTGTCGGCGGGGCCATACCCTATTCCCCGGTTACTGATTGGGTGGGGGAGTGCAGTAGATCCAGCGTCTTCCCCTTGCCCAGGTACATGTGCACCCCGCAGGGCAGACACGGGTCGAAACTGCGCACCGTGCGCATGATGTCGATGCCCTTGAAATGCTCTCTGTCGTTCTCCTCGAAGATCGGCTGGCCCTGTACCGCGTCCTCGTACGGCCCCGGTGTGCCGTAGCTGTCCCGCGGGTTGGCGTTCCACGGTGTCGGCGGATACGGGTGGTAGTTGGCGATCTTGCCGTCGCGGATCACCATGTGATGCGACAGCACACCGCGTACCGCTTCGGTGAAGCCGCAGCCGATGCCCTCGTCGGGCACCTCGAACTTCTCCCAAGTCTTTGTGCGGCCTGCGCGAATCTCCACCAGCGCCTTCTCGGCGAAGTGAAGCGCGCATGCCGCGGCATAGGCCTGGAAGTAGGTCCGGGCGCGGTTGCGCTCAATGGTGTTGCTGCCGTACTGCGGAACCTTCCATTCGAACGACACCGGCCCCTTGAGCGCGGTCTTCGGCAGGTTGATCTGCACGCTGCTGCCCGTGGCCTTCACGTAGCCGATGTCGACCAGGCCCGC
>Ga0105247_10000761_pt1 | contig 24873 bp, 22 predicted proteins | sample KBSS24metaG_FD_81519 | JGI IMG/M metagenome (GOLD analysis project Ga0105247, IMG submission 81519) | Switchgrass rhizosphere microbial communities from Kellogg Biological Station, Michigan, USA - KBS S2-4 metaG | ecosystem: Host-associated > Plants > Roots > Rhizosphere > Soil | place...
AAAGGGCAGTAGTAAGCAAACAAACTGCACGAACTCCTTTCTCACCACATTCGACCGATAGCGAACGACACAGTGCTTCCATAGCAGCCCATGCGGGAATTAAACCTCCGGAGAATGGCAGGCTCAACCGACTTGCATTTGGTGTGTGCATAAGAATAACACCACCGCCTTGTTTCATCATTTGACGTGCTGCTGCTTTTGAAGTAATGAAATGAGATTGAGAATATATTGTAACAGGGAGTAAAAAATCTTCCAAAGAAAGTTCTGTAAGCGGAATACTTTGAAAAGTTTTTTGTCTAAACCCGATGGCATTGAAAGAAATATCTACTCTGCCGGCTTTCCTGATTACTTCATCAAGATGATTATTTACTGCTGACTCATCGAGTGCATCTACCTCAGCTATCTCAACTATCCCGCCATTTGATATAATTTCATTGGCAACAGCTTTCAGCTTTGATAGTGTTCTCCCGACAAAGAAAACTTTTGCTTGTTCTGCTGCGAATGCTTTTGCAACAGTGCTTCCTACAGCGCCATCGCCATAAACAACTGCAATTTTATTTTCAAGCTTTTTCATTTTTTATTTTTATAAATGAAGTAAAGTTTATGACACAAAGCTATTGTCCAAATAACATTTGGATGGGGTGTGAAATGGACTTTGTGACGGGTTGATTTGGACACAATATGTTTTTATATTTGTCAAAAGAAACCAGATGAAACATCTTACTATATTAGTTCCCGATGGAGAAAATAATCTCAGCAGCATCGTAGGCGTTTATAAAATATTTTCAAGAGCGAATAAATATTGGAAAGAAACCGACAGAAAAGAGTTGTTTAAAATTGAATTAGCTGGTCTTTCAAAAAAAGTAGATTACTATGATGGTTTGTTTACCGTGTCACCGCATACTTATATTTCATCCATCACTAAAACGAATCTCATTATCATTCCATCTCTAAATCATAATTATCAAAAAGCGGTGAGGGGAAACCAACTATTGATTAACTGGATAGAGAAACAATATAAGCATGGTGCTGAAGTAGCCAGTATATGCACTGGTGCATTTTTATTGGCAGCATCAGGTTTGCTGGATGGAAGAACCTGCTCCACCAATTGGGCTGTAGCTGATAACTTCAGGAGCATGTTCCCGGAAGTGAACCTGCAAATCGATAAATTAATTACCGATGAAAACGGAATTTATACAAGTGGTGGCGCTTATTCCTTTCTGAACCTGGTGATTTATTTAATTGAAAAATATTACGACAGGCAAACGGCTATTTTTTGCTCGAAAGTTTTCCAGATTGAAATGGATAGGCAAAGCCAATCGCCATTCATAATATTTAAAGGCCAGAAGTCGCATGAAGATGAGGTGATTCAGAAGGCACAAGCTTATATCGAAAGTCATTGGGATGAAAAAATATCTGTTGAAGAGTTGTCGTCAAAATTTGCGGTAGGGCGAAGAAATTTTGACAGAAGATTTATAAAAGCAACTGGTAATACACCTGTTGAATATTCGCAACGGGTAAAAATTGAATCAGCAAAAAAAGCATTTGAAACTACCCGTAAAACAATTAATGAAGTAATGTATGAAGTTGGTTATTCCGATGTGAAAGCGTTTCGTGAAGTGTTTAGAAAAATTACAGGTATGTCGCCATTAGAATATAGAAATAAATACAATAAAGAGGCAATGGTTCAATAGAGTGTTTATTTTTTGATTTCAATAGTTGGCTGCTATAACATTAATACGATCATATATTCAACTTCCTTTATGGGAGCGGACAAAATTTACTTACTTACTTTTTAAGCTTTTTCGAAAATAGCTTAGATTTACCTCTCGTCAATAATCAAATCATCTATAAAAAATGAAACGAGTTATTTTAATTTTACTAACGATAATAGCTTTGCCGGCTTTCTCTCAAAACCTTAGCAAACGAGTTGTACATAACGATCCGGCCAAATATAGAATGCTATCGGCTGTACATGCCGGAGCCGGACAAATGAAGTTCGCCGGACTTATTGGAAGCCAGACCTTATCCACGAATCTTCTTTATCTCCATGCCGGAGAAATACCTGATAAAGCGGGCATAGGACAACATTTTCATCACACTATTGAAGAGATGTTTGTGATTCTTAATGGAGAAGCGGAATTCACTATAAACGGACGTACTTCCAAAATAAAAGGACCTGCTTTGGTACCATGCAAAATGGGAAACTCCCATGGTATTTACAATTCAAGTGGCAAACCGATTCGCTGGATGAATTTTGGTGTAAGCACCATAAAAGGCCGTGGCGATAATTTTGATCTTGGCGATACCCGTGTTGGTGCTCCTCTTGATCCGATTCCGCAATTTGTTTCCGGTCAATTGAAAAAAGAATCCTTACGACCAAATGCGGCTTACCCAGGCAACGGTGTACTTTACCGGCGCATATTCGGGTCTGATATTTTTTCTACCAATTGGGATCATGTCGATCATGTTCTTATTCCTACAGGCAGCACTGCAGGTCCAAGGCAACTGGAAGGAATTGAAGAAGTATACTATGTTGTTAAAGGCTCGGGAACAATCAGCATCAATTCAGAATCTGCTCCAATAAAAGCCGACGATGCTTTTTATGGTTCGTTGGGCGAAGCTGTAAAAATTTCTAACGATGGAAAAGATGATTTGGAATTATTGGTGATTGGTATCGCAACTTCCAAACAAAAAGATCCCAATCGTTTGAAACCTCTTACCAAACCAAAGGCAATGGTTTTGCAAATGGATTTTGTTGTTGCAAAAGAAAATGCAGAAGCCTTTGAGAAAATGTATACTTCTATCTACGTCCCTGCTATGACAGTGCAACAAGGCTATCTTAGTTCCAAGCTTCTTCGTATGTACAGCGATAGCCTTGCAAAAAAAATACAAGCTGAGCCTTCCACTTATAACTACCAGATTCAAATTTCCTTTGATACCGAAGAAAATCGCATGCGGTGGGTGGGCAGCCCTCAGCATCTGATTGCCTGGCCGGCAGCTACCGGTCTTGCCAAAGAATTTAAGTGGCGGGGTTATGATGTAATGGGAGATGATCATCAGTAATAAATTGACTAAAATAATAATCTGTAGCGGGAAGAATACCCGGTTATCTTAGTAGCTTTTTTGAATTTCTTAAATTTGATTTATGAAAAAGAGTATGCTTGCTATATATATGATGTTATCAATAACCTTGTATGCACAGGATAGTACATTAATCTTTATAGCGGCAGACCGGGATGTTTCGGAGGTATTGACCCCCGCCCGAATTTACCAATTTCCCAAATTTATAAAAGGTAGAATTTTATTCAGAGATGGTAACTGGTCAGAAGGTATGCTTAACTATAATTTTCTTAATGGTGAAATTGAATTTATTAACCCAGATAATGATACACTTGCTATAGCAAAAAATCAAATGCTGAACATCAAAGAAGTAACTATCGATGCACAATCTTTTGTTTATGATAATGGCTACATGGAACTGGTAGCAAAGACCAACCTGGGAAAATTATTTAAAAAACAAGTGTATATCGTGAAAAAAAGAGAAAAAATAGGGGCCTATAATCAGCCAATCTCCACTACTGCTACGGAATCTTATGGAAGTTTTACTGACAATTATGGAAATATTTATACTGGCCTGAAGATTAGGGAAAATATTACACTGGCATTGAGAACAGAATATTTTATCAGCAGCGAAATCAATCCTTTTTTGCCCGCTACCAAAAAAAATATGATGAGCTTATACCGTTCCAAGAAAGACCAGATAGAAACATATCTAAAAAAAAATCCTGTTGACTTTACGAATGGTAATGATTTGAAAAAGATGTTTGAGTCTTTATGATTTTCTTTCTCCTGCGTACTGATTTCTTCAAACTCTTAATGAAGCACGGAATCCTCTTGCAGCATAGTAAGATTCTGCACCATTGTGATACACAAAGACAGTATTGTAACGACGGTCACAAAAGAGGGCGCCACCGAGTTTTCTAATGTCAGCGGGTGTTATTATCCAGCTCGACGTTTTCAAATCGAATTCTCCAAGTTGTTGCAACTCCTGGTATTGTTCTTCCGTTAAAAGTTCAATGCCCATGTCGGCAGCCATATTGGTAGCACTATCTGCTGGTTTATGTTCTTTCCTTTTTTCCAGGGCTTCATGATCGTAACAAAGACTTCTCCGATCTTTAGGACTTTCTGCTGAGCAATCATAAAAAATATATTCACCGGTCTTGTTATTATAAGCAACGACATCCGGCTCACCACCGGTTTCTTCCATTACATTGAGTGACCATAGTTTGTCCGGATTCGCTTCCAGCTTGGCCTGTACTTTGGACCATTCAATACTTTTATGGCGTTTCATGTTTTTTTCAAAACGGGTTTGTAATGTTTTGAATAATTCTTTTTGTTGTTCCGGTGACAACTTTTTTTTCATATTATTTATTGATTTAGTTAAAACGATTAATCATCCAATCCTTTTCCATGTAGAATTTGCTTTATAGATTTTTCAACCCTTGCTTCACGGGTTTTAGATTGTTTTGGTTGAGAAAAATAAAAAATGTATGCCCTTTGCCGTCCCGGCGTCAATTTTTCAAACGCAATTTTCAAGGCTTTGTTTTTATCTAATTTCTTTTGGAACTCTCCAGGAATTTTAAAATCTGAAGTCTTTTTCAATTTTACTTTCAAACCAGCTCTTTCCACTTCAATAGCTTCATAGATATAAGCTTTCAAAACTTTTTCCATCTTGGGTATTTCCTTAACATTAGTGAATCGGATCTGCCGGGCCGATTGCACATTCTTAGTTTGCTGGACCAGGATTCCATTAGGGTCATTTAACAAAGCACCTTTGAAGAACAAAAGAGCACAATATTCTTTAAATCCATGTATTAAAACAACATTGGTATTTTCAAATGTATAGCAAGGACAACCCCATTTCAATTCTTCAACCAGGCCACAGTCAAGAATGATCGTTCTTAATTTCTCGTGTTCTTTCTGCCACTTTGCGTCTTTCGCAAAAAACCAATCGACCTTAGGGTTCATGCTACAGAATTATTTAACCTGTTAACTGAAATAATTTTTCTATCCGAAGGTCTGAAATACCAGGATACTAAAATCAGAATTAATAATAACAACGAAGGAAATATTTCATTTAAGGAATTACCTACGGAGACATGTGTAAATATCGCTCCTGTCATCATAAAGAAAAATCCTTCATAAGCCCATTCTTTTAGTAAAGGGAATTTAGGAATAAGCAATGCTATAACTCCTAAGATCTTGGAAATACCCATTATTGTTACAAAATAGGTGGGATAGCCTAAATGAGTCATACTATCAAGGCTGCCGGGGCCATCACCTTTTAGTTTGAATAACTGCACTACCCCGATTGATATCATTCCTAATGAAAGCCATAAAGTGGCGATCCAATAAATGATCTTATTTCTTTTTGTCATAGTTGTTATTTTAATTTGTTTACAATTTCCTGTAACCTATTATGCGCCATATTTATACCTTGAGTAAATGGCATCTGCAGCATCTGGTCTCTTTGGGCAATGGATTCAAAAATGGTATGGATCGTTAGTTTGCTTGTGTCATCAGTAAGCTGTTCAAATGTCAGGACCTCAAGCTGCACGCCAAAAGGCGTATTCTCAAATTCAAAAGTTCGGGTGATCTTACTGTTCGGGCTAAACTCGTGAATCACTCCATTAAATCCGTATTTGTTTCCCTTTGGATCGGTTGTTTCAAATCGATAGCTTCCATGTTTTTTGTTTTCCAGTTTCAGCACTTTTGTTCCCATCCATTGTTCAACGATTTCGGCCTCCTCATATGCCTTAAATAATAACTCTAATGGCAGATCGAATTCTCTTGTGATCACTAATTCCTGTTTGCCGTCTTCGGCATTGACCTTTGTTTTTTGCTCCATAGCTTTTATTTTTTTGATTTATATTTTTTCATTACGGTTTCTAATTTGTTAAACCTGTCATCCCAGATCTTGCGGAATGCTTCAATAAAGTCGGCTAGTTCTTTCATTTTTTTTGCATTGATGTGATAGTAAACCTCTCTTCCATTATACTCCTGTTCAAGCAATTCACATTCCGTAAGTATTAGTAGATGTTTTGATACTGTTGGTCTTGCTGTGTCAAAGTTTGCCGCAATTGCCCCGGCAGTCATAGATTGCGAAGCCACCAACAGGAGTATAGCTCTTCTTGTAGGGTCTGCGATGGCTTGAAATACATCTCGTCTCAAATTCATTGTGTAGCTATTTGGCTACAAATATATGCGTAGCCATTTAACTACGCAAATTTTTTTTGAATATCAAGTGGTTTGTCTTTTTTTTAAAATGATACCGCTTAACGTTATATAAATTATGAACTCTTTTTCCTCCGTATCTTTCCTTTTAAAATCAGATACCCGATGCGAAGGTTTTTATTTATCCTTTTTTGCCTTTTAGCTTTTTTATTTTTAGAGGCTCAGCAATTCGGCGGTAATCCTCCATCTGTTAAGTGGAAACAAATAAATACAGATGCTGCAAGAGTGATATTCCCTGAAGGAATGGATTCAGCAGGACAAAGAGTTGCTTCTATTGTCAATTATCTCGCAGCTCATTCTTCGGTTGATACAGGTTTATCATTAGGCAAGCAATTGCATAAGGTGAATATCGTATTGCAAAATCAAACCATAATTGCTAATGGATATGTAGGGCTTGGCCCTTTTCGCAGTGAATTTTTTTTAACACCAGAGCTTAACAATTTTGATGAAGGCAGTATTCCCTGGTCGGATCAATTGGCCGTTCATGAGTACAGGCATGTAATGCAATACAATAACTTCCGCAATGGACTTAGCAAACTGATGTATCATTTGTTTGGCGATGATGGATTATCTCTTGCTACCAATGCTGCTGTGCCTGATTGGTTCTTTGAAGGTGATGCTGTATATAATGAAACGATCACGACCAACCAGGGTCGTGGAAGGCTGCCGTTTTTTTTAAATGCTTACCCATCACTGTGGCAAGCAAACAAGAAATATAGCTGGATGAAATTGCGCAATGGATCATTGAAAGATCATATCCCCAATCATTATTATCTCGGCTACCTGCTGGTAAATTATGGCCGTGAAAAATATGGACTTGATTTCTGGACAAAAGTGACGCATGATGCCAGCGCCTATAAAGGATTGTTCTACCCGTTTCAATCTGCCATTAAAAGATATGCCGGTATTGATTATAAAACTTTTTATAATGATGCATTCAATTATTATAAGAAGCTGCACGTCGAAAAGCTCAGTAGCGATATACAGTTGAACGGAGCGACGCAAGGGACGATGCCCAATGGACGGGACGCTGGTAACATGCTTCGCCAAGCTCAGCATGACATTACACCCGTCAATAAAAATTATGTAACCAATTATTACTTTCCTTATGGCGTCGGAAAAGATTCATTGTTGTACCTAAAAACAAGTTATCGTAAACGACCTGCATTTTTTATAAAAGATAATAGTGGTGAACATAAGCTGCGGTTGAGAGATATTTCAATCGATGAGCAGTTCAGCTATCGCAATGGGAAGATTGTATATGCTGCTTATGAAAATGATGCCCGTTGGGCATGGCGGGATTATGGCGTGATAAAAATGCTTGATGTGGAAACAGGCCGGCAACAAACGGTCACACACCACACAAAATATTTTACTCCTGATATTTCCGATGATGGTAAAAGAATAGCTGCTGTGCATGTAGATGCAAATGGGAAAAGCGAACTGCATATCATTGATGCTTCGAATGGGTCAGTATTGAAAGTGATAAGATCGGGTGAAATAAATTTGTTTACTGACCCGAAATTTATTGATGATAATACACTGGTAACTGCTGTTCGTCTATATGACGGGAGAATGGCTTTGGCAATGGCTGATTTGCAGATGGGGAGCACTGTGAGGTTGACACCGCCTTCTTTTAATGTGGTTGGTTATCCATGTGTAAATAATGGCATGATATATTTTGCCGCTTCTTATGGAGGCAATGATGATGTGTTTGCATTGCGATTGAGCGATAAAAAAATATTTAAGATAACTAATGGCCCTTTGGGTAATTATTTTGTAACCCTTCGACAAGCCCAGGGCGACACAATAGTAACATGGTCGGCATTTACAGCCGAAGGATACCAGCTAAAACAAATGAGTGTAAAAGATATTGCCTGGAATGAAGTGAGTGTGGCTGAAGAAGAGGCGCTACTACCTAAATTCAATGTTAGTTATTCAGATAGATTGAACGATCTTTTGTTAACCAAAGTACCGGCGGGAAATTACCCGGTGAATAAATATAAAAAGGGAACGAGGTTGATAAATTTTCATAGCTGGCGACCCTATTATTCCGATCCCGAATTTAGTTTTTCTATATATGGAGAAAATATATTGAACACTTTGCAAACGGAGTTGTACTACTTGTATAATCAAAATGAAAAAACAAATGCTGTGGGAATGAGGGCTGTATATGGGGCATGGTTTCCTTATTTAAATTTTGGTACAGAGTACACGTTTGACAGAACAGACATAATAGCAAATAAAACCAGGCATTGGGATCAATTGGATTCATATATTGGTTTGAATGTGCCGCTGAGTATTACAAGTGGTACGACTTACAAAGACTTCAATATCGGCAGCTATTATGTACAGCGAAATGAATTCAATAAAGGTTTCTTTAAGGATTCAATTGGCAATAGTTCATACTCTTATCTGCAACATTTTATTTCATGGAGCCAACAAGTGCAAAAGGCCAGGCAGCATATTTACCCCAGATGGGGATATGCTCTGTCTGCTATTCATCATCATGCCATTACTAAATATGATGGTTATCGTTTCATCGGCAATGCAGCCGTGTATCTGCCGGGATTTTTTTCAACGCATAGCATTGTATTGACTGGCTCGTTTCAACAACGTGATACTGTTCGGGCGTTATTCAGCAGCCTGATTGCCGATGCAAGAGGATACTCAGATTATTATCGAACTACAGCGGGATCAAGGATGTGGCGTCTATCTGCCAATTATCATTTGCCGTTATTAATTCCTGATTGGGGATTTGGAAATATTTTATACCTGCAGCGTATCCGGGCTAATATCTTCTATGATCAGCAGCGATTATATTCCAATAACAAATTCAATACAGCTGATCTTAGAAGTGCCGGAGGAGAGTTATATGTTGATACAAAATGGTGGAACCAATATGCACTTACTTTTGGAATCAGAGTGAGTCATTTATTAAACAATGATCCCAGGGCCGGACTTGCAAAAGGAAGCAATGTATTTGAATTTATTTTGCCGGTGAGTATAATACCGAGATAGTATTGAGTATTTAGTTCCAATATTTGGACTGACCTTCTTTATCTAAGTCTCAATGCTAAGTATTAAGATCTGATAAACTTTCTTCAATCGATCGGATCTTTGCTTCGGCATCGGCTTTTTTCTTTCTTTCAACTTCCACTATTTCAGGTTTTGCATTTTGAAGAAAGCGTTCGTTGCTGAGTTTTTTATCTACAGACTGTAAAAAACCTTTTAGATAATCAAGGTCCTTTTTCAGTTGTTCTTTTTGAGATGAATTGTCCAGAATTCCAATCGTTTCAATAAAGAATTTATCTTTCTGTACCATTACGGTAATGTTATTGGCAATTGGACTTTCATTATACGAAATCGATTCTGCATTTAGCTGCTTGAGTAAAATATTTTCTATGTTTTTATAATTACCCTGATCATTGGTAAGAATGTGCAGTTTAATACTGTCTTTTGGCTTTAATTGATTACGATTCTTTGCATCACGGATAGCAGTGATCACCTCTTTTAATAAAATACCCTGAACAAGAATTTTTGAGTTTTGATCTTTTATTTTTACTTCTTGCTTTATGCAAATATCATCTCCTTCTTTTCTTTCTGTTAATTGATGATAAATTTCTTCTGTAATAAACGGCATGAATGGATGAAGTAATTGCATCAGCTGCTCAAAGAATATAACCGTGTTATCGTAAATTTCTTTATCAATTGGCTGTTCAAAGCCGGGCTTGATCCATTCCAGGTACCAACTGCAGAAGTCATCCCATATTAACGAGTAGATCGTTTTTAGTATTTCACTAAGGCGGAAGTCTTTATATTGTTCTTCTATTTGTATTCTTGCTTCATTCAATCTATTTTCAAACCAATCAACAGCAAAACTATGAACTTTGGATTCTGAACTCTGAACTCTCAATTCCCAACTCTTAACCAACTTCAATGCATTCCACATTTTATTAATAAAAAATCTTCCCTGTTCATTACCAGCATGGTCCCACATCAGGTCATTACCAGCTGGAGATGCGATCATAATGCCGAAGCGAACGGCATCGGCACCATCTTTATCGATCATTTCTAAAAGATCTGGTGAGTTGCCTAATTGCTTACTCATTTTTCTTCCAATCTTATCACGAACGATACCCGTAAAATAAACTTCACTAAATGGTTTTTCTTTCATGTATTCGAAACCGGCCATTATCATTCTTGCCACCCAAAAGAAAATGATCTCAGGAGCTGTTACGAGTGTATTGGTAGGATAGTAGTATTTAATGTCTTTATTCACGGGATTACTGAATCCTTTAAAAACTTCGAAAGGCCATAACCAACTGCTAAACCAGGTATCGAGTACGTCTTCATCCTGCATTAGTTTCTTGTTCCTTGTTCCTTGTTCCTTGTTATGCAGCTCTTCGAGGCTTGAAGCAACGTAAACATTACCTTCTTCATCATACCATGCAGGAATTCTTTGTCCCCACCAAAGTTGACGGCTGATGCACCAATCTTTAATATTTTCCATCCAATGCCGGTAAAGGTTTTTGAACTTGGCAGGGAAAAATTTTATTTCATCGTTAACTACAGCAGTAAGAGCAGGCTTATATATCTTCTTCATATCGACCCACCATTGCAGACTCAACCTTGGCTCAATAACAGAATCTGTTCTTTCACTGTATCCAACTTCGCTTGTATAATCCTCTGTTTTTACCAAATGACCTTTAGCTTCTAACTCTTTTATTATTTTTTTCCTTGCTTCAAAACGATCTTCACCAATAAATATCTGTGCGGTTTCATTCAATGTGCCATCTTCATTCAATATCTCTACTATATCAAGTTTATGTTTTTGTCCAAGCTGGTAATCATTTACATCATGAGCCGGAGTTACTTTTAATGCACCGGTTCCAAATTCCATCATTACATATTCATCAGTTATGATTGGAATGCGGCGATTGATCAGCGGAACAAAGGCAAACTTTCCATGCAGGTGTTTATAGCGTTCATCAGCCGGATGCACACAAATGGCTGTATCACCCATGATGGTTTCAGGACGGACAGTAGCTATAACAATGGAGTCAGATATAGGACTGAGGTCAGACTTCTGACTTCCGGTTTCTGATTTCGATTCCTCAATGAAATATTTCAAATAATAAAGCTTCTGGTTGGTTTCTTTTCTTATCACTTCTTCATCACTCAATGCCGTTTTAGCTTTCGGATCCCAATTGATCATTCGTTTACCGCGATAGATATAACCTTTATTATAGAGATCAATGAAAACATTAATAACTGCGTTATAGTAGTCGGGATCCATTGTAAAATTGGTACGATCCCAATCAGCACTGCATCCCAGTTTTTTTAATTGTTGTAAAATGATGCCGCCATATTTGTCTTTCCATTCCCACGCATATTTTAAGAAATCTTGCCTGCTTAGCGATGATTTGCTGATTCCTTTTTCACGAAGCATTTGTACCACTTTTGCTTCCGTGGCAATCGATGCATGATCAGTACCAGGTACCCAACACGTATTTTTACCCTGCATTCTCGCACGGCGTATCAATATATCCTGGATGGTATTATTAAGACTGTGACCCATGTGAAGAACACCTGTCACATTTGGTGGAGGCATCACGATAGTATAAGGTTCCCTGTCGTCAGGATCACTATGAAAATAATTTTTATCAAGCCAATGCTGATACCATTTCTGTTCTGCGGCATCGTGGTTAAAGTTCTTGCTCAGTTCCATAAAACCGCAAATTTACCGCTTTTGCTTAGATGTGAAATCTTAGAATATATGTTTCGTGGAGTTCAATGATAATTAGCCCAATTGTTTGCTACGATCAATCTTGAGGGTGTCGCTTATCTTTTGTTTTCTGCCAGCAATCGAAGAAATAATTTTTTTATCAGGCTCTATTACCATTTTCTTCTGGAGGATCTTTTCGTTTTGCCTCTTTACTAATATAATATTCGCCTTTATACACTTCAATAATGCCATGGTAAATTTCTTCAAGTGAGGATGTTTTTGTTATATAACCTCTGGCGCCAAGCTCAAGTATTCTGTCTACATTAAAAGGCTGGTTGTTGATTGATAAACCGATTATTTTAATAGAAGGATTTATTTTTAAGATCCTCTCTGTAACCTCAAATCCATTAAGGGGCGACATATTGATGTCGATAAGCATGATCTCCGGGGATAGTTTTTGAGCCTGCTCTATAGCCGAAGCTCCATCTTCACATATAGCAATTAAATCAAACTGTGGATTATTTTCAAAAAGCAGCTTCCATGACTCACGAATCAATTTATGATCATCTACCAGGATGATCCGTATCGGGTCGTTACTCATTTTAAAATAAGTAGTTTAAGCTTTGTGCGATTTTATCCATAAATACCTTGCCATTAAGGAAAAGCATTGGCTGTTCCCGTCCTTTTTTAAAAAAATACTTTACGAAGAAGGGGCTTGGGTCGGATTTCATTTTCAAAATCACATTCACATGTAAATCGGCAGTGACGTACAATTTTTTTTGTAGCTGACAGCTTATAAGAATAATTTCAGGGTACGGTTTAAAAATCTATATAGTAAAAATACTGAATAACTAAAGTAATATTACTTAGTGAACTCACCAAGTGTTTTTACTGATTTTTTTTAAAAAGTTGATTTGAGTGTCTTTTATTATCGGCAATGAGCGGCATAAGATTTAAAAATTATATTCGTAGAAAAATATCTTGTGAAAAAATTTATAAGTGTACTTATGACACAATGTTTTATTTTTCCCATTTTTTCGCAACAGGTCATCAATCTTGAAGAAAATATTCCCTATTCGTATAACGGGCTCGAGTATGGTTTTTATGTTACTAATGAGGTTTCAAAAGAAGTAAAAGGAGAAGACTATTTCAGGTACGAAATAAATTTATATGTAACAAACAAAAGCGGCTGCTTAAAACTTATTCCTTTTAGGCCAACAAATTCCGGAAGCAACAATAACAATGATGAAGTGATGTTGGCAGAATTTAATTGTACCAATGCCACAGGCAAAAGATTAACAGCAAAAAAAGGCACTGTAAATGCCAAACCCTGGTTTACCAACGTAAAAATGCCAGATGAAACAGTAAAAGAAAAGTATAGGATGATGAGTGTACAGGCAGGTTATGCTATCCGCAACGGGCAAACACTTGCGCCACGCATTATCGTTATAGTGCCAAAAGGTGAAAGGCCCAAAATGAATTCCCGTATCAGTTACCTGCCGGAGATACAATAACCATTTTAAAATTTTGCATAAAAAATTATGAAAAGAGAACTGGCCTCATGGCATAGCCCTTCGCTTAATAAAGAAATGCCGATAGCGACCTATGGAGATTATGGGTTTGCTCTTTTATTAGTGCCAACGGCTGCAGCTGATTACCTGGAATACGAACGTTTTCAATTGATGGATAGTATTCTCCCATTTATAAATAGCGGTAAGGTAAAAGTATTTTCCATCGATAGTATTAATAATGATAGTTGGATGAATAATCATATCAATCCAAGAGATAAAGCCATACGCCACCAGCATTGGAACAACTATGTATTTAATGAGGTAATTCCATTTGTTCGTAACCGCACAAGCAACGAGACCCCGATAATTACCTGCGGGGCTTCCTTCGGCGCTTTACATAGTATGAATTTATTTTTAAAACGGCCGGATATTATCAATGGAGTAATAGCTATGAGTGGTGTATATGATCTTGCTGAATATACAAAAGGCTATTTTGATGATGATGTATATTTTAATAGCCCGGTGCACTTTATGCCCAACCTTACTGACCATAATATCCTGGAGCAGATCCGAAGCAGTAACCATATTCATATCCTGACGGGTAGCGGCTCTTATGAAGATCCGGGTGCAAGCGGCAGATTCGCTAAAGTACTTTATGATAAAGGCATCTCGTATGAATTAGATGTATGGGGTCAGGAATGGCCGCACGACTGGAATACATGGCGGTCTATGCTTCCTCATTATTTGGGTTCGAGATTTTAACAGTTATAAGTTTACCAGATTATTTAGCCTTTGAACAAATTCTTTTCTTTCAATCATTCTTGCTCCAAAACTTTCCAGGTATTCTGTATAAACCTGGCAATCTATTAATTCAACAACTTCTTCTTTTAAGTGCATTACATATTTGGAAAAAGCAAAACGAGAAGCATTGCTGATCTTGCTAAACATACTTTCTCCAAAAAAAATCTTACCGATTCTTATCCCATAGAGCCCGCCTACCAATTCGTTTTCTTTCCACACCTCTGCGCTATGAGCATAACCCAATTCATGCATCCTGATATAAGCTCTTTCGACTTCATCTCTTATCCAGGTGCCTTGTTGTCCCGGCCTTTTAATTTCTTTACAATGATAAATGACCTCTTCGAAGCTTTTATTTATTGTAAAATCAAAATAATTTTCTTCCAATAGCTTTTTAGTTGTTTTATTCACTTTTAATTCTTGCGGAAATAAAATAAATCTTGGATTGGGACTCCACCATAATATATGCTCTCCTTCATACCAGGGAAAGATCCCACTTCGATAAGCTAGCAATAATCTTTCCGGTGATAGATCACCGCCCATAGCAAGCAGGCCATCTGGTTCTGCCGTTTCAACAGGCGGGAATAGCAATTCTTTATCTAACACCCAAAGAGGCATAAGCAATAATTAATAATAAGAATTTGAAATTAGAATAGGAAAGGATAGTAAGGTTAAGCCATTACTTCGACGGTGGCATTGATACCCCGGTCCGTAATAGCATCGCATTGAGGTTTTAATTCATCATAACTTCCTTCTTTTACTGCATATTTACCACGGAAGTGAATAAAATAAGAACATTGCTCGGCTTGTTCATAACTATGGCCGCACACTTCTACCAATGTCTCAATCACCCATTCAAAAGTATTAACCTCATCGTTCCAAACTATGAGGCAACAAACTTCTTCGAATTCCGTAGCGATGCTGGTCTCTTCGAACAGTTCAGTGAGAATATCGTTTTTTGTAGGTCCCATTGCTTCACAAAAATATAGATTATTATTTGTTGTGGTATCGTAAATCTACATTTTTAGTTTTTGTACTCTTTAATTTAAATCAAATATTATGCAAAAAAGTAACCGGGACTGCTGCCGTATTTCTATAAGATTGAAATATGAGAGGTCTATGATGATAAACTTAAAAAAGTTTGGTAGAAAACTCTGCCAACTTATCTTTGCACTCCCCATAAAAAAGGGAGTTTAGCTCAGCTGGTTCAGAGCATCTGCCTTACAAGCAGAGGGTCGGCGGTTCGATCCCGTCAACTCCCACAAATTCCTCCTCAAACAGGAGGAATTTTTAATTTATGTCTTATTGCGAATATGTTTCAAAGGCCGGAAAAGATTCTGTTCATAAATACTATCATGATAAGGAATATGGCTTTCCTTTAAAAAGTGACGATGAATTATTTGCACGGTTGGTATTAGAAATAAATCAGGCCGGGTTAAGTTGGGAAACTATATTAAAGAAAAAGGACAACTTCTTTAAAGCTTTTGACAACTTTAATATTGATAAAGTTTCCAAATATTCGGAAAAGAAAATAGAAAAGCTTTTGCAGGATGCGGGAATTATCCGCAACAAGCTGAAGGTTCATGCTACCATCGACAATGCAAAAAAAATAAAAGTTATTCAAAAAGAGTTTGGCTCTTTTAAAAACTGGCTGGATCATCATCATCCCAAAACAAGAGAAGAATGGACCAGGCTTTTTAAACAAACTTTCCGATTTACAGGAGGGGAGATTGTCAACGAGTTTTTATTAAGCACCGGCTATTTGCCCGGAGCACATACAGAAACCTGCCCGGTCTATAAAAAGGTTTTGAAACTAAAACCGAAATGGTTGATTAAGTAAAAAGAAAAATTCAAAAGGGGAAAATACAATCACACAACCTTTTTAATCTTTGAAATTTAATTGGGTTGTACTGCGGGAAGACGGTACAGTTGGCCGTCCAAAACAAAGAGTTCATCAATTTCAAGGTCCCAGAATTTATACAGCGGAGATTTTTTCAGGATCTTTTCTATGTCTTTTTTGGTTTCTGCATTAATGGTGATCCATACTCTCTGTGTTTCCATACTCACTGCATACTGATCGATCGTGTTATTATTGATAAGGTAATTAATGTAAGTGCGGTGAGGTGGCACAAGGTCCATGAACTCATCACTCATTTCAAACTTTATAGTTACCTGGTATTTTTGCATCTTTATTAATGACAAATTAAAAATAGGAAAGTTGCACGAATCGGAAAATTAATTCAGATCATGAAGTAGTTTTTTGTTTTTGCACTTCATCCTGCTATTCAATTTGTGGCCTATTTTTCTCAAAATAATTTAAGATATGTTTTTGAGTAAAATAATTGGTAGATTTAACGAAGTAGAAGGAATATGCGTCAAGCCATGATTGCAAACCCAAACTTAAGAAGGGGCATTGCAAAATTTTTTTTGCTCTGTTTTTTTTGCAATGTCCTGTTCATTTCGGCTTTTACACAATCAAGAATTTATGGAACAATCATTGATTCCACAGGAAAGCCTATTATTAATGCAAATGTTTTACTTCTAAATTTCAAAGACTCTGTGCTAGTAAAGGGAATTCTTACTTCCGAAGGAGGATTATTCAGTTTTGAAAATATAAAATTAGGCGAATATTTAATTACAGCTACACACACAGGTGTCAGGCCAATATATACTAAACCATTTCAGGTCAGCAATAAACAGGAAAATATTGATATGGGTACGATCAGGGTTGAAGAATCTTCTATAGTAATGACTAACGTGACAGTGACTGCAAAGAAACCATTGTATGAACAGAAGATCGACCGTTTGGTAATTAATGTTGCTGCAAGTATTACTTCAACAGGAAGCACAGCATTGGATGTATTGGAAAGGTCGCCTGGAATTATCATAAATCGTTTGAACAACTCTTTATCCATAAATGGAAAGGGCGGCGTAATAGTAATGATAAACGGGAAAAGAAATTACATGGATATCTCTGCCCTGATACAAATGCTCGCAAATATGCCATCAAATAATATTGAGCGCATTGAAATTATTACTACGCCGCCGGCCAACTTCGATGCAGAAGGTGATGCTGGTATTATTAATATTGTACTTAAATCAAATAATCAATTTGGCACTAATGGGTCCTATTCTTTAACGACAGGATACAGTAAAGGAGAGCAAAATCTTTTCAGCTTAAATATTAATCATCGCAAAGGGAAAATAAACCTGTTTGGAAATTATTCTTTTTCCCGTACCCGTTTAAAACAGATCCGGACAAATTATCACGCAATAACAAATGCAGGAAAGTTTATGGAAGATTATACTGAAAGTAATCGTCATGCACTTACCTGGCAACATGATGGACAAGCCGGAATTGATTATGAAGTAGGAAAAAAAACTATCATCGGAGCGTTGGTTACGGTGAGCTACAGGCATTGGACGATGGAAGCGGGTAATTTCAGTTCTGTTTCCGTTGATCACAATTTGGATACAACAGTGCGAATTGCAAATCAAGAATTACACGTTACTCCTAACTATGGATTTAATTTGAACATGCAGCATACTTATAAGCCCGATGAAAAACTTACGATTAATCTTGATTACCTTAATTACAATGATAATAATCCAAACACATATAATAATTCATATTATGATCACAATAATAATTTCCTTAGTAATGAGCAGGTAGAGAGCAGCAAAAAAACTCCTTTAAAATTCTGGATAGCAGCAATAGATTATTCAAAAAAAATAAATAAGAAAATAAATATAGAAACAGGGGTAAAAGGCGCTATTTCCAAGCTTAGCAATGATGTAAACGTTGCGACTCTAATGCAAAATAATTGGATAACAGACACATCGCTTTCAGGGCATCATGATCTTCATGAAAGCATTTATGCTTTTTATTCATCTTTCAATATAGCTATAACAGAAAAAACATCAGTAAAACTTGGACTCAGATATGAATATACAAATTCAAACTTAGGGTCACTGACGCAAAAAAATATTATTAACCGTCACTATGGGGAGTTTTTTCCAAGTTTTTTTTTCCTGCATACTATCAATGATAACTGTTCGTACAATTTTTCTTATAGTAGGAGAATATGGCGTCCTGGCTTTTACGCCTTGGCTCCCTTTGTTATTTTTTATGATCCTAAAACGTTTCAAACCGGCAATCCTGCCTTGCAACCAGCATTTACCGATGCCATAAACGCATCTTATACTTTTAAAAATAAAATATTATCTCTTTCATATAGTTATACTGCGCACCCCACTTCCTTTCAGCCAAAAATAGATGAAGCTAAGAATAGACTTATTAGCTATCTCACTAATGCAAAGAGCAGTAAGTTTTTTTATGTAAACTTATCGTTGCCATTTAAATTAACCAAATGGTGGAATATGCAAAACAATTTTTCTCTCAATTGGGTTCAGTCAAATACTTTTTACAAAGCGAGTATCAGGTCAGAATCGAAAGGTTATTATTTACGATCCACACAGACCTTTACTTTGCCAAAAAATTTTTCTGTTGAACTATCTGGTTATTATTCTTCTAAAAGCAGCTGGGGAATATATCACTATAATGGCTCTGGTTCACTTGACGCAGGAATTCAAAAGAAGTTTACCAAGAAAAAATCTTTGCTATCCTTTAATGTCAGAAATATTTTAAACACGGAAGAGTTTAAGACTTATGTCAATATACCCGAGCAAAATCTTATACAGAGAACCAAGCAGATTTTTAGCTACACCTATTACGGTCTTACATTTTCACGCAGCTTTGGAAATGATAAAGTAAAAGGGAAAAGAGAAAGATCGACGGGAGCTGAAGAAGAAAAAGGAAGGGCTAATTAATAAAAAGTGGAACGTACTGGGTTCGAACCAGTGACCCCTACTCTGTCAAAGTAGTGCTCTGAACCAACTGAGCTAACGTTCCGGATTGTTAAAATACAGGTTCTTTATATCTTCCATTCCACTATCTCATTCTCCCATTCTTTTCTGTAAGGGGTAATTACCCGGATATAATTATCAGTGTATCCTTCCATCATGCCATTCTTATTGTTTCCTTCAAATAAAGCCTTGCGAACCTGTCCTGTATGCTGTTCTGTAAAATATTGCATCTTCATATAAGAAAGATTGCGAAGTGTTTTATTTCTTTCATGCCGGATATTAACAGGAACAACAGGCTTGATCGTTAAAGCATTTGTATTGTCTCTTTCTGAGTAAGTAAATACATGCAGGTAAGAAATATCGAGAGAGTGAAGAAAATCAAATGTTTCTTTAAAGTCTTCATCTGACTCAGATGGAAAACCAACGATCACATCAACACCTATGCAGCAATGTGGCATCAATGTTTTTATCAGGTTGACCCGTTCCGCATACAGCTCTCGTTTGTATCGCCTGCGCATTAATCCTAAAATCCTGTTGCTTCCACTTTGCAGCGGTATATGAAAATGCGGCATAAATTTATCACTGTTGGCAACAAACTCGATGATCTCATTGGTTAAAAGATTGGGTTCAATTGATGAAATGCGGTAACGGTGGATGCCCTCGACGTTATCCAATTCTTTTATAAGTGAAAAAAAATTTCTTCGTTCTTTCAGAGTCGATTCTCCCTCTCCACTTGTGGAGAGGGTTGAGGTGAGGTAATCTCCCAAATTCACACCCGTTAAAACAATTTCTTTCACACCGCTCCTTGCAATATGTTCAACATTTGCAATTACATTTTTGATTTCATCACTCCTGCTTTTTCCTCTTGCCAATGGTATAGTACAAAATGAACAGTTATAGTCGCAACCATCCTGCACTTTTAAAAAGGTCCTTGTCCGGTCATTAAATGAATAGGATGAATGAAAATCTTTTACCTCTTCAATATCGCAACTGCAGATCCGGGCTGAATCAGTTTTAGTTAATTCACGAATGTGTTGAGCAATATTAAATTTTTCAGCAGCTCCCAATACAAGATCGACACCCGGAATTTCAGCAATTTCTTTTGGTTTTAATTGAGCATAACAACCGGTAATGATCACCAGGCTTTCCGGTGATCTTCTCTGAATCCGCCTTACCAATTGGCGACATTCTTTATCGGCATTATCGGTTACAGAACAGGTATTGATCACATATACATCGGCCATGTCATCAAACTCTTTTTTCCGAAAACCCTCTGTTTCTAAAATGCGTGAAAGGGAAGATGTTTCTGAAAAATTGAGCTTGCAACCCAGCGTATGAAAGGCCACTGTTCTTGATTCTGCCATAGGGCTGCAAATTTAAGATTTTAGACCCCGGCAAATAAATAAAATTATTTTCAGTGCTGAAGGCTGGTTTGTAGATTGCACGTTCAGATAGATAAATAATGAAAAAGACGATCCCGTTCATTTTGATAATCGTAATGGCTCTTGCAGTTATCGTTATCAAACAATGTAAAAAGAATGATTTATCTGTTCCCAAGGAAAGAGGTGCAGCTTCATCTGAAAAGAATATAAATCGGGATAATGGCTTCGACAGACGAATATCTTATTTGGAATATAGCAATCATGCCCGTTGCAGGATGGAATGCCGGCACATTACACAAGCCGAAGTGGAGGATATTATGCAGGATGGTAAGATTAATTATAATAAAAGTGATTTGAAGAATGCCCGCTGTCCACGTTATGCATTAGAAGGTATCACAAAAGATAACCAGCGGGTGCGGATTGTCTATGCTCAATGTAATGAAAAAACAGAAGTGGTAACCGTGATCGATCTTGAAACTGAATGGCAATGTCATTGCCCCGGTGATGACGATCAATATAAAAATCGTAATTGATGCGATACATCCTCAAGCCTTTTCAATGGATCTATTGCATTTACGCATTTATTGTTTTTGATGTGATCATGCTATTGATATTTCCGTTTGTTCTTATTGCTTCTTTCTTTGGTCATATACGGGGTGGCAATATGATCTGGCGGCTTTGCATGTTATGGGGCGATCTGTGGTTCCCACTCATTTTCATATTTACTAAAAGAATCTATGAAACTCCGCATGATAAAACCAGGGCATATATTTTTGTAAGCAATCATATCTCCTATATTGACGCAGCCTATCTCGTAAAAGTATATCGTCAGCCCTTGCGGGCTTTGGCTAAAGTTGAAATGACGAAGATCCCGGTCTTTGGATTTATTTATAAAAATGCAGTGGTAACAGTTGACAGGGGTAATGCGCTGGATCGTTCACATAGTATCCGCATCTTAAAATCAATTATTAAAAAAGGTATTTCGGTAATGGTTTTTCCTGAAGGGACTTTCAATTTAACCAATGAGCCTTTGAAAGATTTCTATGATGGCGCTTTTCGGGTAGCTATTGAAACACAAACACCGATAAAGCCGGTATTGTTTCTTGATACCTATAGCCGGATGAATTATAAAACCATTTTCTCATTGACGCCGGGAAAATGTCGTGCTGTTTATTTGGAAGAAATATCCGTAGAGGGATTAACTGTAAAAGAAACGCAAATGTTGAAAGAAAAAGTTTATTCCATTATGGAAAATAAATTGCGGGAATATCACGCAAAATGGATAACTAAACAACCATAAACTTTTCACTAAATTGAATGTTGATTATTGAACATTAATTATTGATTATTCCCCGTGTTTGCTGAAATAATAATACCACTTGCACTTCCTAAGAACTATACATGGTCTGTTCCCGGTAATATGAAAGAACAGGTACAGCCGGGCTGTCGTGTGGAGGTAAATCTTGGAAAAAATAAAAAGTATGCTGGTATTGTAAAAAGATTGCATGATGATAAGCCGGATTTCTTTGATCCCAAGGAAATTTTAAATGTGCTGGATGTAGAACCGGTAGTATATGAGCAGCAACTGCAATTATGGGAGTGGATGGCTTCTTATTATATGTGCAGCGAAGGCGAAGTAATGGCCGCTGCTTTGCCTGCTCATTTTAAACTTTCCAGTGAGACTATCGTAGTATTTAATGATGAATATGGAGAAGATTTTTCAGCACTTGACCATGATGAATACCTCGTAGCCGAAGCGTTATTGATAAAAAAAGAATTAAAACTTACTGAAATACAGCAGGTGCTCGATTCATCTCATGTATATCCGGTTATTAACCGGCTTATCAGCAAAAAAGTTTGTTTTGTATGGGAATCATTAAAGCAAACCTATTCTGCAAAGAAAGAGACCTATGTTTTGCTCAATCCGCAATACGACAATGAAGAAAAACTTTCTGAATTGCTGAATAACTGGACAAAGGCGCCGAAGCAAATGGAATTACTGCTAAGCTATTTACATTTATTAAAAACAGAAGGAGAGGTAATAAAGACAGAGCTTTTAAAAAAATCAGGGGCATCGGATGCGCAATTAAAAGGCTTGATAGAGAAAAAAATCCTTTGGACAGAAAAAAGAACAATTGACCGCCTTCAATATTTGCCAAAGGATGTGAAAATAGATTTTGAATTAACAGAAGGACAGCAAAAGACATATCAGCAGGTCAAAGGATCATTTCAATCCAAGCCGGTTTGTTTGTTGCATGGGGTTACTTCAAGCGGCAAGACGAATATCTATATAAAACTTATTGAAGAATATATCCGGAAAGGAAAACAAGTACTATACATGTTGCCGGAGATCGCATTGACATCACAAATAATCCGGCGATTGCAAAAACATTTTGGCGGCTATATCGGTATTTATCATTCTAAATTTTCTCAAAATGAAAGAGTGGAGATATGGAATAAAGTAAAGACCGGTGAATTAAAAATCATCCTGGGAGCAAGATCATCTGTCTTTCTTCCATTCCAGGATATAGGTTTGATCATTTGTGATGAAGAACATGATACATCTTATAAACAACAGGATCCGGCGCCGAGATACAATGGCCGTGATGCAGCAATATATTTTGCTACTTTATTTGATGCAAAAGTTTTATTAGGAAGCGGCACGCCATCTGTTGAAAGTTATTTTAATACGACTACAGGTAAATACGGCTTTGCTGAACTCATGCAACGCTACGGTGATCTGAAGTTGCCAGCTATTGAAATAGTAGATACCAGGAAGATTGTCCGAAAGGATAAGTCGAAGATCACTTTGTCTCCGGCGCTTATTGATAGCATCAATGAAATAGTTGGACGTAATAAACAGGTAATTCTTTTTCAAAACCGCCGTGGCTATACTCCTTACCAGGTTTGCAATGTATGCGGATGGATTCCGCAATGTAAGTATTGTGATGTTTCTTTAACCTATCACAAGCTTACCAATAAACTGGTTTGCCATTATTGCGGCACTACCTATCCACCGGTAACGATATGTGCGGCTTGCGGCAATCATAATTTTTCCCAACGAAATTTCGGAACGGAAAAGATAGAAGAACAATTACAGGAAACTTTTCCCGATGCTAAGATCGCAAGGATGGATATGGATACAGTTCGTGGAAAAAATGCACACGATGTGTTGATACAACAATTTGAGCAGCGGCGAATTGATATCCTGGTGGGAACACAAATGGTAGTAAAAGGGTTGGACTTTGATAATGTCGATCTTGTTGGGATACTCGATGCCGATGGATTATTACACTTTGCAGATTTCAGGGTAAATGAACGAGCATTTCAGTTGATGGAGCAGGTGAGTGGCCGGGCTGGAAGAAAAGAAGAAACCGGTAAAGTGCTTATACAAACATCACAGCCCACACATCCTGTTTTACAATTTGTGCAGCAACATGATTATAAAAAAATGTTTGATGAAGAAATAGAAAAGAGAAGGCAATTCTTTTATCCCCCGTTTTCAAGGATCATTCATCTCGGCTTTAAGCATAAAATGAAAGATGTGGTGGAAAGATCTGCACAGCATTATGCAGATGCATTAAGAAATAAGCTTGCCCGTCCGGCAGGCGGGTATGGGCAATATATTGTTGGCCCTGCAGAACCGGTGATCAACCGCATTCGCAACCAATACTTAATGGAAATGCTTTTAAAATTGCCAAGAGATACAAAGTTTATCGCTCAGTGTAAAAAAGACTTATTGGAGCAAGTAGCTATTCTTCATCAGCAAAAAAGTTATAGAAGTGTAACGGTTATTGCAGATGTGGATGTGATGTAAGACGGTTCAAGCTATGATCCATGGAATACTGTTTTGACTGTACTTATAATTTTAATGTTATTTTGCTTATACAGGTATGCAAATTCAGGAAAATTTTTCGCTTAAACACTACAATACATTCGGCATTGATATAATGGCCCGCTATTTTTCAAATTTTTCAAATGCAGATGAGCTATCAGAACTCACGACTTACAACTCACGACTTACAACTCTCATACTTGGCGGGGGCAGCAATATTTTATTTACCAAAGATTACAATGGACTTGTTTTGAAAAATGAAATAAAAGGAATTGAATTAGTTCATGAAGATGCAGAATATGTTTATGTAAAAGCAGGAGCAGGGGAGAACTGGCACCAGTTTGTTATGTATTGCATAGGAAAAAATTGGGCAGGAGTAGAAAATATTTCATTAATACCCGGTAATGTTGGGGCATCGCCTATGCAAAATATAGGAGCTTATGGTGTGGAATTAAA
>Ga0105247_10000765_pt1 | contig 24829 bp, 24 predicted proteins | sample KBSS24metaG_FD_81519 | JGI IMG/M metagenome (GOLD analysis project Ga0105247, IMG submission 81519) | Switchgrass rhizosphere microbial communities from Kellogg Biological Station, Michigan, USA - KBS S2-4 metaG | ecosystem: Host-associated > Plants > Roots > Rhizosphere > Soil | place...
CGTCGGCTACCAGGCCTTCGGCGCGCTCGCCGACATGCCGGACGCGTTCTCCTTCCCGGACGGCGCGGAATGGTTCGGCGTCGACGACGCCGTCGACGAACCCGTCGACTGGTACGCCCGCCTGCGGGTGATCCCCAACGAGGAGGCCCGCCGGACGGCCCGGCGCAAGCTGCGCCAGCTCGTCGCGCAGAAGGACGAGTACGTCGGCGAGACCGCCGGGCTACCCACCAGCCTCGGCAACGCCATCGACGCCCTCGACGACGCCCAGGCCGAGCTGAGCTCCTCCTCCGACCCGATGCTCGCCACCACCCTGGTGTTCTCCGTCGCCGCCGACACCGCCGAGGAGGCCGACCGGCGCATCGCGCGGTTGCAGGCCGTACTGCGCGGCGGGGAGTATCGCCTGGCCCGGCCCATCGGGGACCAGGAGGCGCTCTACGAGGGCAGCAAGCCGGGCAACCCGCCGCCCCGGGCATGCCGCGACTTCGAGCAGATGCTCACCCCACGCCAGCTCGCCGCCGGCAACCCGTTCGCCGGCGCGGACCTCGGCGATCCCGCCGGTATGCTGCTCGGCTTCTCCCTGGACGGCGGCAGCGCCCGCCCGGTCCTGATCGACCCGGCCCGCGGGCCGGCCACCGACCGGTCCGGCTCCATCGCCATCACCGCGGCGCTCGGCGCCGGCAAGTCGTTCACGCTCAAACATCTCGCCTGGGGCGTGCTGGCCCGCGGCGGCCAGTTCGCCACCCTCGACCGCACTGAGCACGGCGAATGGGTGCAGTTCGCGCAGAACGCGCCGGGCAGCACCGAGGTGGTCACCCTTACCTCGGACGCCGCCGTGAGCATCGACCCGCTGCAGATCTTCACCGGTGACGAGGCGCTGCAGTTCGGTACCGGCTTCCTGTGCCTGCTGCTCGGCATCGGCATCCAGGAGACCGAGGGTGATGTGCTGACCGCCGCGATCAAGACGGTGCTCGGTGACCGGCGGCCCCGCGCCGCGAGCCTCGTCGGGGTATTGGAGGAGCGGGCGCGCGAGGACCGCGGCCGCCGGCTCGGCGACGCGGCCGAACTGGTCGCCGGCCGGCTGCGCGGACGGATCAGCGAAAAGCTCGCCCGGGTCGTCTTCGGCGACGCCCCACCCCTGCGGCTGTCCCGCGCCGACTCGGTGATCCTCTGGACTCCCGGCCTCAAACCCCCGCCGCGCGAGGTCCTGCTGAGCCCGGAGCTCGCCAAACGGCTGCTCGGTGAGCAGCTGCTGGCACAGGCCATGGTCTACCTCGCCGCCGCGGTTATGCGTAAGATCACCTTCACCGACCGCAGCCGCTTCGGCGCCATGTGCCTGGACGAGGCAAGCTTCCTCACCGCCAGCGTCGAGGGCGCCCAACTCTACGAGGAGGGCCTGCGGGAGTCCCGCCGAGCCAACGCCGCCGTCTGGGTCGCCGCCCAGGACGTCGCCTCCCTCGGCGAGCCCCGCCTGCGCGCGCTCATCCCCATCCGCATCGCCGGCCGCCAGGGCAGCCGGTATGCCGCCGAGCAGGCCCTGGAACTGCTCGGCATGGACGCCGACGAGGAGCACGTCACCGCCCTGCAGGAGATCAACCCGGACGCGGAACGCCAACCCGACCGGGTCGGCGAATGCTACCTGCGCGACCTCGACGGACGGGTCGGCTTCCTCCAGGTCGTCCCACCACCCGTCGCCGGTCTCACCGCCGCCTGGGACAGCAACCCTCGCGCCGCCACCCACCGCCCGACGCCGCTTCAGCAACCGATCTCCCCCGTCGTCGCGGCCAGCTATCCCAGGCCTGCCGCGAGGACCTCGACCAGGAATCCCGCCATCTCGCCCGCGACCATCGAACCTGCCGCCGTGGCGCCCGCCACTGTCGTCACACCCACCACCGTCGTCGCACCCGCCACCGTCGTCGCACCCACCACCGCCCACCCGGCGGCAGGAGCCGAGGCGACACCCGACGGCAGAGGCACCTTGCTCGCGAAGCCCCTTCCCCCCGCCTGGCACGTCACCGCGGGCGGCCGGGGATCGCCGCCGCGTCCGGGCCCACGATGATCCGCGGTACAGCGCGGCGACCAGGCGGCGGCTCCGCTGCCATCCGGTTCCATGGGCTGGGCAGGCTGCTCGGGCTCGCGACCCTGCTTGCCGGCGGACTACTGCTCGCCCTCACCAGCGCGACGCCTGCCCGCGCCGCTGCGCCCACCGCCTCCACCCCGACCGCCCCCACCCCGGTCACCGCCACCCCGACCACCGTCGCCACGCCAGACACCGCCACACCATCCACTGCCCTGCCACCGCCGCGATCCTCCGCGTCATCATCTGCGCAGAGCGGCAGCACGCCTCCTCCGTCGAATCCGACAATGGACACATCAGACGACGACGCAGACAGCAAGCCGCCCGTGGGCGTGGACGACGCGTTTTTCGGGGACGATCCGTCCTGCTCGCCGAGTAAGAGCCCCGACATTCAGTGTATCCCTATCGATCACTTCGACATCTGGTATGACTCCGGCGGCTGGTCCCCGTCCAAGTTCGACACCAAGGTCATCGGAACACTCACTCAGTGTATATTCGCGCTCGCCCGCGTCACCATACATATCGGAATCTGGATCATTACCTATTCCCTCCAGTTCGGCCTGGCGAAAGTCTTCGCCGAGCCAGCCGGGAGAGCCGCCTCCCTCTATCAGAGCAATGCATTGGTGAAGCTCGGAATTCCCCTGCTCTGCCTGGCCTCGTCCCAGATCTGGTCAGCGTTCCAGATCGCTCGCGGGCGACTGTCCCGGGGATTCGCCGAGGCAGCCACGAGCCTGTTCATCTCCACCCTCGCGACCGGCCTGCTCATGACACCGAGCCAGACCATCCTGGGCGACCACGGCCTGTTGAACACGACCAGGGACATCGGACTGTGTATCGCCGCCGCCACCACGACGGGCTGTGACACCGCCACGGGCGGCGATCAGGCCGCGATCGCGCGCCCCCTCGTCGCCGAGATCAAGGTCGCGTTCATCGTCGAGCCAAACGAGGTGCTCAACACCGGCCAGGTGCTCCACAAGAGCAATCCATGCTTCGACGCCTACCGACGTGCCATCGCGGATGGCCCCTGGAACACGAAAGGAGACCCCCGAAAGAACTATCTACGCAAGGTCGAGGGAGCGGGCCACGACGTCTGCGACAAGATGGCCGACTGGAACGAGAAGATGACGGCCGAACGTCTCGTCGGGGCACTTATGGTCGAACTCGCCGCCCTCCTCGTCTGCGTGCTACTGGTTTTTATCGGTGGTGGCCTGCTGGTGGCTCAGCTCGTCCTCATCGCCCTCGTCTGTCTGACCTTCTTCGCGGTCGCGGCCGGCCAGGCCCCCGGGCCAGGGAGGGCGGTCTTCTACTCCTGGCTGGCCAGCTGTCTCAAGGCGGCGGCAGCCGTCCTGATCGGCATCGTCTTCCTGTCGGTCTACCTGTACTTCCTGGTAGAACTCCTGCGGTCCACCGAGAACCAGCCCATGATCGTCAAATTCGGTCTGTTGGACCTGCTCGCCGCGACTTCGTTCATCTTCTACCGACGCATGCGCCGCGCCGGCGAGCGCCTCAACCGCCAGCTCGGCAGCCGGATGCAGAAATTCCAGCCCGGCGCGAACGCCCCGGTGGCCTCCTGGGCACGTCCCGCCGCGGCCGCCAGCGGTGGAGGTGGATCGGCGCCCTGGGAGATGGGAAAGGATTCCTTCGCGCCGCGGCCACTCGATGTCGCGGAACGCGCCCTCTACTGGCGTCGCGCCCTTCGCCGCAACGGCACCCGCTCAGGATCGACGAAGGACACGGGTTCCGCGGGCGGGAAGGGCCGACGAGGACGCCAGGCCCAACGTTCCGGACCGGTTGGATCCGCCCAGCGCGCGACCCGTGGCGGTCTCCACCTCGGTCGCAACGTGACCATCCACATGAGCGCGCCACGGGCGACCGAAAGCGAGCGGCTCCGACACGCGGAGGACGTCGGCCGCCTGCGGCGCCAGCGTGTCGCCCCTGATGCCCGTGCCGATGGGCGCGCCTCCAGCAGGAACTTCCGACGTTCGACCGCTGGGTCCTCCGCATCCGAGGAACTGTCCAGGACGAGACGCCGGACGCCCCCTGTCGCCGGCCAACGCCGGCACCAGCGACGGGAACAACAGCGCCAGGAGCACCAACGACGACAGCAGCGGAACCCCACCGTCGCGGGCCGCCGACTCGGGCAGCCGGCCGCCCGCCAGCGCCGGTCCGCTGGCACAACCGCCGCACCGCAACGGCGGAACCGCACGAACCGGAGGCGGTCCAACGGATCGGGTAACGGTGGTCAGGCATGACCATGCCGACCATCGTCGTCAAGGCGGCGAAGTCAGGAGTCAGCAGGTTCGCCCGCCGGACGGCGCTGCGTCCGGCTCGGACAGCTCAGCGGCGCCTGCCCGCTCCACGGCCCGCGACCGCGACCGCATCGGACAGTGCCGAAAACACCAAGAGCCGTCCATGGTGGCTGCTGGCGGTGTTGGTCATCGTGCTCGGCAACTTCACCGTCATCATCACGGGGCTGATCGTCGCGGCCGCTGCCGCCGCCCTGATACCCCACTTCCGCGGCGGGGGCGACTCCCTCGCACCCGCGCCGTCATCCGTCACGGGGATACCCGCCGTCATGCTTGATGCGTACACGCAGGCCGCGCGCGACTCCCAGCAATACGCGCCCGGCTGCACGGGAATGCGCTGGTCGATCCTCGCCGGAATCGGCAAGATCGAGTCCGGCGAGGCGGCCGGCCGCCAGATCACGGCGGGCGGTGACATCACGCCGCCGATCCTCGGCCCGCGCCTGGACGGCAGCAACGACACCCAGCGGATCACGGACACTGATGGCGGGCGCTGGGACAAGGACACCGTGCTCGACCGCGCAGTCGGGCCCATGCAGTTCATTCCCAGCACGTGGGAGTCGATGGGCCGTGACGGCAACGGCGACGGTGTCGCGGACCCGAACAACGCCTACGATGCCGCCGCGGCGACGGTCGTGCATCTGTGCGGCCGGGGTCCCACCAATCTCGGCGATCGCGCCCAACTATCCCGCGCGATCTTCGGGTACAACGCCAGCGACACCTACGTCGCGAACGTCCTGCAGGCCATCGACATGTTCGCGGCTCTCGGCGCTCCGGCCGACGACTCCGCCGCCTCGGACGACGTTCCCGGTTCCGTTCCCGCTCCACGCGGCGGCGACACCATCGCCACCATCATCGCCATCATGGCGAAGTCCGGGCTGCCCTACACCGTCACTTCCACGTTCCGGCCCGACAACTCCGACAGCCCGCACAAGAGCTACCACGCCTTCCGTGAGGCAGTCGACTTTTCCATGCCCGGCTCCGACAACCCGCAGCTGCTCGCCATCAACCAGTACTGGGCCCGTTACGCGGCCGGTCTGAGCGAACTGATCTACACCGGGCCCGGTGGCACCTGCGTGAAGGACGGTGCGGTCGTCTCCTGCACCGCGGTCTACGCGGCGGTCGCAGCCGAACACCACGACCATGTCCACGTCGCCGCGACCCCCGACATGCTTCGTCGCATCGGAGTCGAGACAGATGACGAGCCCTGACCCGCGCACGAGCGGGCGAGCTCCAACGGTCCTGCGCGTGGCCAGAAAAACCAGGCCGCGGAGGGGCCGGGAGCTACGAGGTCCGCTCGCATTGATCAGCCTCGGGCTCCTGCTGCTCGTCCTCGTCTCTGGCCCGGCCGGGACGTTCGCGACCGGGCGATCAGGCGGCTCGGACTCGCGTCAGGGCTTGGACTCACATCACGCAATGGCGCCGGTCTCCAACCCCGCCGCCGCGCGCCCGATGCCGCCCGCCTCGTCACCAGGAGCCGATGGCAGTAGCGGCGCCGACCGTCACAGCACGGGTCGTGCGGACGCATCGTCAGCGGCCGCCCAGCCCGATGCGGCACTCTCAGGCGACGGGCCGCCGAGCGACGCCGTCCTGCAGGCCGGCCTGGACGCGACAGCCGCGGCAGGCGTTCCGCCCAGCACAGCCGCGGCCGCGGTGACCGTGGCTCGCCAGGTGCTGACCGCGGACATCACCGGCGTCGGCCGAGCTGCCTTTCCCGGGTACTGGACGGCCGGCGCCTTCCAGCCGACCTACCACGCCGTCCACATCCAGGCGGCCGCCGTAACCGCCGCCGCCCCTTCACCCAGCGGCGGCTCTGCTCAGCTCGACGTCACCGTCCTGTGGACCGGCACCCAGGCCGATGGCGTCATCGCCGACAGCCAGCAGGCCATCGTCCGCCTCCGATCCGCCGGCGAGCGCTGGACGCCCGTACATCCCTGGGACAGCTGAGAGCTGTCCGTCCAAGCTGGACCTCACCGGCGCTCCGGGCTCTCGTTCACGGTCTGGACTTCCTGGACGGGCACGGCGGCGGTCCCGGTCGCATCGACGCCGTTCCGTGCCAGGCCCGTCGCCCGGCCGAGCTGCGGTGAAAAAGCCCGGCCCGCACGACCTCGAAGTAGGCGCGCCTCGCAACACGGCGCTCTCGCCGGCGAGCCGACCGCCAGCTACATCCGTTCCGGCGCCGCGATGCCCAGGAGGGTCAGACCGAGGCGCAGCGTGCTGGCTGTGAGCTGGCAGAGCGCTAGGCGGTTGGCCCGAACCGCGACCGGCGAGGACAGGACGGGACAGGCCTCGTAGAAGTCGGAGAACGCCTTGGCCAGTTCATACAGGTAGCCGCAGAGGCGGTGCGGTTCCAGCAGTCGGCCGGTCTCGGCGAGCACGTCGCCGAAGCCGTCCAATTGCAGCGCCAACGCGCGCTCCGCCGCATGCAGCGGCAGCATCGGATTGACGAGCGGAGCGGCGACCTCAGCTCCCTCGTCACCCGCCCGGCGCAGGATCGACTGGATTCGCGTGTGCGCGTACTGGAGGTACACGCTGGTGTTACCAGCGAAGGAGACCATCCTGTCCACGTCAAAGACGTAGTCCTTCGTGCGGCTGGTCGACAGGTCCGCGTACTTGACCGCGCCAATACCCGCCTGCTCCGCGATCTGGTCAAGCTCGGCGCCCGTGAGATCCTGATCCTTCTCCGCGACGGTGGCCCGCGCTTTCCGCGTGGCCGTGTCGAGCAGGTCCATCAGCTTCACCGTGTCGCCGGAGCGGGTCTTGAACGGCCGACCGTCCGGGCCGAGCACCGTGCCGAAGGCGACATGCGTCGCCTCGGCGCCATCGGTGAGCCAGCCCGCACGACGAGCGGCCTCGAAGACGAGCCGGAAGTGAAGAGCCTGGCGCGCGTCCACGACGTACAGCAGCCGGTCGGCCTTCAGGTCCACAAGACGGTGGCGAATGGTGGCAAGATCAGTGGTGTCGTAGCCGTAGCCACCATCGGACTTGCGCACCATGAGCGTCACCGGGTCACCGTCGGGCCCTGTGATCTCCTGGGAGAGGACGACCAGCGCTCCGTCGCTCTCCACGGCGAGCCCCAGCGTGGTCAGCTCGGCAATGACATCCGCGAGCTGGTCGTTGTAGGTCGACTCCCCGGCCGAATCGCCCGGCTCCAACAGCACCCCGAGCCGATCGTAGATCTCCCGGAACGCGAACTCGGACTCGGCGACGATTTCCCGCCACCGGGCGATGGTCGCCTCGTCCCCGGCCTGCAGGGCGACCACCCGGGCCCGGGCCCGGGTCGCGAAGGCCGCGTCGGCGTCGAACTCCCGGCGAGCCGCCTTGTAGAGGCCGTCGAGAGCCGGCACCGTCGACGATCCCGCCGCGAGCTGGTCCCGGTGCCAGGCCGCGCCGGGATGCTCGTCGAGGTACTGGATGAGCATGCCGAACTGGGTACCCCAGTCACCGAGATGGTTCTGCCGGATGACCTCCGCGCCCAGAAAGCTCAGAATGCGGGCCAACGCGTCACCGATGATGGTTGTCCGCAGGTGGCCGACGTGCATCTCCTTGGCGATGTTGGGCCCCGAGTAGTCGATGACCGTGCGCCGGCCGCGCTCAGGCCCGCCGATACCGAGCCGGGAGCCAGCCAGCCGAGCGGCCACCTGTCCCCAGATCGCCGTGTCGGCCACCGTGAAGTTGACGAACCCCGGCCCCGAGACATCGACACCGACCACAGCGGAACCGGTCGAGCCGCGCACCTCATCGGCGACCGCAGCGGCCAGGTCCGCAGGCTTCCTGCCAGCGCGCTTGGCCAGCGCCAGCGCCGCGTTGGACTGGAAATCCACGGCGGTGACCGCCGACCAGCTCCGGACGGTCGTGGGCCGTCTGACCGCCGCCGGGCACTGGCACGACGGAGACCCGAACATCCTGATCGTGATGGACGCCGGGTATGACATGACCCGGCTGGCGTTCGTCCTGGCCGACCTGCCCGTCGAGGTACTCGGCCGGATCCGTTCCGACCGTGTCCTGCGCCTCCCCACACCACCAAGACAGCCCGGCACCAGCGGCCGTCCACCCAAACACGGCCCCGAGTTCGCCCTCGACAGCCCCGCGACCTAGTACTGCAACGGCACATGTGTGTGGCCGCGTCGTTGGTAGTGGGAGCGTCGGGCCTTGTGTTGGCGGCGGCGTCGCCAGGTGGACCAGGCCCAGACGAAGGCGGCAGGGTGGAGCCGGTGGAGGAGGGTGGCGATGAGCCTGCGAATCTCGGGTACTGTCAGTCCGATCATGTCCTGACAGGCGGTGTTGCGGCCCCTTTTACCTGGTCGGCGCGGACGGCGGCGATGGTGGCGTAGGCGAGCATGGACAGGGTGCCCCATCCGAATGGCGAGGCCGAGAATCCACCACCGGCACCCGCCGCTGGTGGATTCTCGAACGCCTCCTGCGCCAGCACCCTGCGGTGCACAGATCCATGAGCAGCCCTGCGCCGCGAGCGCTTCATTGCACATTGTGACAGATCAGCTACGCCGGCACGGAATCCTGGAGTCCTCCTCCACCTCCGCTCGTACTGCCGCCAGAAAGTCCCGGCGGTTATCGTCGGTCATCCAGTCGTTACCAATTGACTCGACATGAAAGTCACGGCAGGATCCAAACATGTCACGCAAACGACTTCGACTCTTGTGGAAAGTGTCCTGCCACGACATTGCCGCAGTCAAGACCGACCAATCGGAGTAGAGATGTTGACGTGACAGCCAAAGCGCCGTCAGTTCTTCTACCACCTCACCATGACGCCACCAGCAGGGCCTGATTTCGAATGCGAGCCCATATCGCCCGACCAGAAATTCTACGAAACCGCCCAGGCCTTCCCAAATATCCGCCCTCTCCTGGCCCGAGATCTCACTCCAGTCGATCAGAAATGGCGCCACTCCCGCCGGCATCATGCGATCCCTTCCTCCGCCGCGAGGTTGCTTCTCAACCCAATCAGTTTGCGACTCCTTCACGGGCTGTCCGCCTTTCTCTAGATTCATCGCGAAGACTCGGCAAGGATATGTATCTAATCCTCACTGGCCGACACCAAATTCGACCGAAATTAGCCACCTACGACTGCTATTCTCAGGATCTCTCATCGAGCCACCTTGCGACCATCCGGCAGCACCAGCTTCGCGATCTTCCCCTCGACAACGGCCTTCCCGGACGCAATTGCCTTGCCATCAGGCCGGCGCCACCATGGAGTGAGCTTCACCTCAACAGGTCTGGCGGCACGCCCGACGACCACGGCGGTTCCGAAGGGCAGTGTCCTGACCTCATCCGGGGAAAGAACGCGGCGATAGTCTCCAGCACCACTTTTGGGTATTCTGATCTCACCCATTAGCCTAGAGATACTGTCCAGATCATCGATATTACCCGCCCCACCCATGATCACCCTGATTGCAGCATTATCCCACATAACCATCGCCTCGTGGTCGCCCCACCGGGCTCGCGCCTGAGACAACGACTGAAAGTAGACGTGTAGCGCGATGGAGAATCCGCCGGAGTCACCCATGTACGCGGGAAGATTGGGTAGCGGCGCGATGTGAGCCGCTTCATTCAGCTCTACCGTCAGGGGAGGGTCAAGCCTGCTCGATGGCATTTGTGATGCAAGTCTCCGCGCACCGTCAAACAGATCCTCCATCATTGCAGTAACGATCGGCGCAACGCTTCCGTTCTTGTCTTCCTTCCCGAGGACGTAGAGCGTGTTCCTGCCCGACAGAAACTTCTTCATATCGAACTTCTCGTCCTGGCCGGGTGAACAAGAGTCCAGCACGGCAGGGTCGGAGAAACAGGCGAGAGCTTGTACAACGGTAGACCACATTTGTGCTCTGGTACGCGAGTCCCGCGCCATGCAGGCCTCTAGCTCGCTAGCCCACCCATGAGGCGTGCTCCCATCTCGCTCGCTTTTTCTCAAGATCATGAGAGGTTCTGGACTGAGCGGCTGTGTCGACCACCTCATGATGTCTCGCACTGACCCACCACTTATAGCGGCCGTATGCAGATAGATGCGCATAAGACTGATCGCGACACTGACCAGGAAGGAGTCTTCGCCCCCCATCTCGAAGCCTGCACCTATGATGAGCGCCGCACCTCTCGAGCTGGCGATGAGGGGCTCCTCACACCCTCGAACGGGTGACCATCTGAGCCTCTCAGGCCAGCGGGTGAGGCCATTAGGGTCGAATACAAATATATCGCCAACCTCTGCGCGAGAACTGTATGTATTGGTGAATGCGTCGGCTCGCGTTGACGTTACAATGCACGGTCCAGGTGCATCGATCGTGAAAGGGGTGCAGAAATGTACATCTTTACCTTGGCGCGGCGGGGCCAAGATTATGAAGACATCTTCAATGGAACCATAAAGGCGCTGTCTTGATCTGACGTCTCGCCCCAGATAGAACCCGACCTCGCGTGGGTCAACCTCCCTTTTTCCGCGATACGAAGGCCGAGCGGAGCGCCCCTTTTTCTGTACAGCCTTGACTCCTAGGGTGCGCCGGATCTCCCGACCGGAAGCGAATCCGAGACGGAAAAGTCGAAACTCCCTCCGACGCCGCCAGTTCAGCCCCACACGAATGACGAATACAGTTCCAAAGACCTGAATCGACATAAGTATCACTATGGTGAGAACAAAGATCCAGTCCGGCCCTATATCAATCCCGTAGGTCGACTTCCAGGAGCTGGTGATGTGCCTCGGAGAGCGCACGGACTCGACAATAACGGGTTCCATCTGCAGGATCGAGAGATCCGGCCACTTACCCGTAGAAATTGCGGCCGATATTTGACCAGCGAGCCAGTAAAAGACAAGCCCAAGTATCAGCTCTCCGAGCGCGGCAGCGAGTACGACGTCCGATAGAGACCAGCCGCTTCCTTCAGAATTCCGCTGATTGCTGTCGACTTCCTGCGCCATTGTCCATCCCTGTGAGAGGTCTAGATTGTTCATCCCCGAGGAAAACCTGGGGTGCCGTCGTAGTCGGTCTAGACGTGAAGAACCGCCGAGATCTGCCATCCAGGGCTTAGAGGGTCTCGTGGAGAGGATGTGGATGTGGATGTGGATGTGGATGTGGATGTCCTGGATGATGGAGTTGAAGCAGCGGGGCCGGAAACGGCAGAAGTCGAGTGTGTGAAATTTCATGCGGTGTGAATGTGTCTACCGGAGCAGGGCGGCGCTTAGCCAGGAGCCGCGGCACAGGGTTCCATGCACGTACCGCGGACCTCTTTGACGTCGGCCTGGACAAGAATTTCTAGCGACCCGCTCACAGACACTGGCTCCTCAGCCTTCCAAGATCCTAAAGGGTGGCATCGTGGCGCATCCACGCGTGCCAGGTGTGACGGCTCAGATGGTTGGGCTCGTCTCCGAGATCAACTTGCGCCCGTGCCGATGGAAGGCACGCCCCACAGAGAGATCGCGACCACCGCCCAATGATCATGGAAACACAGATCGGCCCGCCATCCGGGGACGCCTACTCGACCGCCCACCGGGTGATAGACACGGGCGGAATGCTCGGGAAGCTGACGAAGTTGGTCCTGGAGACCGCGCTCGAGACCGAGATGACCGCGCACCTGGGCTACGAGGCGCACGACCCGGCCGGGCGCAACCGCGGCACTCGCGCAACGGCAGCCGGACGAAGACGGTCGTCACCGAGATCGGCCCGGTCGAGATCGACGTGCCCCGTGACCGGAACGGCAGCTTAGCCCGCAGCTCGTCGCGAAGCGGCAGCGGCGACTGGACGGGGTCGAGGACCTTGTGGTCTCGCCGGTCGCCAAGAGGCTCACGACCGGGGAGGTCCAGGCCCACCTGGCCGAGGTTTACGGCACTGAGGTGTCGCGCCAGACCATCTCCACGACCACCGAGAGGATCCTCGAGGGGTTGGAGGCCTGGCGCGCCCAGCCGCTGGAGCGTGGCGGCGCACCTGTAGTATCTTCAGCCCGTCATGCTAGATGAGCCCAGATCAACTAGCCCTCCAGAGCCCCTCGACATCGTCGGAATCGGCGCCCTGAACCTTGACTACCTGGCGGACGCCGCTGCGGACTCCGGGCTTCGCCGCCTCCTCCTCGACGGCCGGCTCCTTACGCGCAGCGGCGACTCGGTTCCCTTCATCCGGGGCACAGAAAATGCAGTCGACGCCGGGATCCTTCACGGCATCCTCGCGCATGCCGAGCCAACGTCGCTGACCGCGCAGTCGGGCGGCTCAGCATTCAACACGATCTATGCGCTCTCCCAGCTGGGGCTCGGCCTGCAGCTGGGATTCATCGGCGTGGCCGGCAGCGTCCCGCCACAGGGCCGGTCAGGCGTGGCCGACCTACAGCGTGCCGGTGTGGATACCGATAAGGTCGAGATCCGGGAGGACGCAGCGTACGGCGTCTGCCTGTCGCTGCTGTATGGTGGCGACCGGACATTGCTTACACACGCCGGAGCTAATGTCCTGATAGGCGACGTCATCGACCGGCGCTTCGACGAACTGCTCACCTATCTCCGCCGAGCCCGGGTAGTTCATGTCACATCCTTCTTCGACCCGGTCAGACCACCTAGGCTGCTGAAGCTACTCGCCGCACTACGCGGCGTCCACCCCGACATGACCATCGTGTTCGACCCCGGCTACGCCATGTCAGCGGAGCGGTCCGAGGCTGTCCTCGGTCTAGTTGCACTCTCCGACTACCTGCTGCTCAATGCCATCGAGATGACGCTTCTGGGCCGAGCCCGCAGCGACGAACACGCCGACGATGCCGTCGCGCGGATCCTGGACCTGTCTAAAGGGAACGCCTCCAAAGTCGTCGTCAAACGGCCTACAGGGATCACTGTCCACCGCCGGTCAGGTCACCGGACCACCACTCACCGCTACCCGCAAAGGTATTTAGAAGAGAAGGAGATAAGGGACTCGACAGGCGCCGGCGACGTGTTCGCTGCAGGGCTCCTCTCGATGCTCTGTGATGAGCCGCCCCGGCCAGACCTAGGAGTTTCACTCGGAATGCTGCTCGCTCACCACAAGCTACAACATCTCGGAACCAATGGACACGCCGGCTTCGCTTCGCTGGTTCGCCGTATCGCCACCAGTAACGGCGAGTCGGACACTGACCTATGACTGGCTCCCAGCGCTCGCCGCCGCCCCCAGACTTGGCATCGTCCAGGCTCGATTTCGCGAACCGCAGCTACCAAGCTCCGCTGTAGCACATTCATCATCGAGACCGGGTCGCGTGAAATGTCGTCTCCTGAAGACTCCAGGGGTCCTGAAATGAAAATGGCTCACCAGCGGCGATTCTAGCAACCACGGCAGGAAGCAACCGATGTTCCATCTCGAGAACACGGGCGGCGAGGCTGTCCACCGTATCTTCCGCAAGGACCGGAACGTCGGCGTGGGCGATTACAGGTCCGGCATCATACTCTGCATTCACGACATGGATAGTGGGGCCGCTCACCCTGACCCCGGAGGCGAGAATCGCCTCGTGTACTGCCGATCCAAACATTCCTTTGCCACCGAACTCGGGAAGCGGAGCCGGGTGAACATTAATGATCCTTCCATCGAATCGTGCCAGAGTCCGAGACTCGAGCTTTCTCAGATACCCGGCAGTGACAATCAGTCCGACACCTGCATCCTCCAGCGCAGAGCACATCGCGGCGTCGAGTGCGCCTACCTCCGGATGGGTCTTGCGAGAGAGATGCAGCGCAGGGATCCCCGCAGCCTTAGCAAATGCGAGCGCGGGCGCTCCACTGTTGTTACAGATGGCGAGCACGATATCAAATCCGGCACCCTCCTCGTCCGAGGCTGTCCGCAGCGCGCGAAGGTTCGAGCCCTGATGCGAAGTCAGAACCGCAACGTTCAGGGTCACAAGTGCACCTCTCACGATCGAGTCAACACACATGGCGACTGGGCCGCCAGGACAGATATCTCTATCCTACCCCATGCCATCAGCCTCCTCACCACCGCTCAAAGCTTTAACGGCATAGGCTGCGAACCGCGCACAGTTCTGCAGGGCCCTCACATCGATATCACGTATCTGCGGAGAGTCTCCCGTTCCGCCGAAACTCACGAAGAATCCCGCATGATTAACCCCCGAGGTCGGATTCGTCACCATCCCCCAGTCGTCGCCTCGGCTATGGTAAGCGCAGGAAGCCCGGACATCGATTCCCTTGGACCGGGCTCCCGGGATCACTTCGTCACGTAGTCGGGCAAAAAGGCGTGGAGGTACCGTGTAGCCGCGGCCGTCACCTGAATGTGGCACGACGAGGGCCTCGGACGGCGGCAGTAGAAATGTGGATCGCCCCGAGCGTCCTCCAAAAATACCATCGATGAATATCACCAGGGCAGAACTGTGAAACTTCCTCAGGAGCTGCGGAAAAGTCCGGCTGAAATAGCCGTCGGGAAGATTCTGCTCGCCGTCGGACAGCGTAACGGCGCACGGTACACCAAGCTCAAGTAGAGCCGCCATGGCGTGCAGAGCTGCAATGGCGCCGGCCCGATCGTCGATAGCCTTGGCGGAGATTATCCGGCCATTCTGCACGGTTTGCATTCTGTACACCGCTCGGTCTCCCAGTCGGACATCACCTGCATCTGAACATCTAAGACTATCGCCGACGACCTTTGCGATCCCGTGGGCCACACTCCCCGGACCGCCCCGCCTGACTCCAACGAATGTGAGGGGTAGTCGAGCCTCCTGGGTTCTGAAGCGGTGGCAGGGAGCAAGCATCGCCTGGCCGTCATAAACCTCGATCACGCTGAAGGAGGCCTCGTCAAGATGGGCAGCTAGTACGAATCTGGCGGAAGAGAGGTCGCCCACCACGAGGTTTCCAGCGACCGGCTCCGGTGCCGGCAACCGCAACCGGGCGCACTCGTCGGTGAGCACGGGAAGCAACAGGTCGGGAACAAACTGGTGTGGGACGTCCCAGGCAACCATTCTGACAAGCGATTCCAGCATTGCGTCATCTTCGAAAATCATCGGCCTCACTCTGTCACAGCTTCCCACGGCGATGGCGAGAAATAGACCTGGCGGAATGCGGTTGCGGTCTTCTACTAAGCAGGGGCACCTGACGCTCTGGGACCGGTGGCGGAATCCATCAACCTGAACGAGACAGGATTTTGTAGGGATTGCCGAGTCGTTGATTCTGCCGCCGGCTCGGGTTGTGCGGGTGCTGGTTGATCCAGACTCGCTTCGGTAGGGTTGGGTGGCACCGGGGGTAGGCCGCCGAAGCTTTCGGGTCAGGCGGTGTAGGCGGTGGCCAGGACGTCGGCGCGGACGGCGTGGACGGCTTTCGGTCTGGCCGTAATGCACGATCGTTGGGGGCAAGCAGGCCGATTCCGCTGTGGCGATGGTGGTTGTTGTAGTGGTCGAAGAAGTCCCGGCACCAGGTGCGGGGGCCTCGATGCTGTCGAATGTATTCGGGGATGTCCCGGGTCCAGACCTCGTTCGGTGTGTGCGCGACTAGTTTGGGTTTGACCCCGGGCGGGTGGGTGGCCTGGGCGCGGCGGTCACCGGTCTCGCCACGTTCGGCGAGCAGCCGGTACATGGTTCGCTGGGAGCACAGGTAGACGCCCTCGTCCAGCAGGACCGCCCATACCTCGGCGGGGCTGGCGTCAGCGAACCGCGGATCGCGCAGCACCGCCAGTACCCCCGTGCGCGTTCGGCTGGTTCTAGAGCCCGCGGGTAGCGGCGGTCTTTCCGGTGGACCGGGGCCGGGCGGGCCGGAGCGGGGCTTTCCGGTGCCGGCGGCAATGCGCCGCCCGTGACCTGCCGACCGCCATACACGCCCCGGTCGCACCGATCTCCGGCACGAGCGGCGCCAAAGCCCGAACGGCTGACGGAAGAGCCCGCGCCAGCCGGGTATAACGGGCCCTCCCCCAGCGGCATGGGTATGATCGGAGTGTGATGTGCCCTGTCTAATCCGGACAGGCGCTATTAGCCGATTTATGCGCCCACTTTATGGTGCATCCCATCGACGGAATCTGCAGAGCAGGCGCCGGCTCGCCCGCCAGCATCCCGATCGCAGCGAGTCTGAGGTCCTTTCCGGTTACTGGTTCACCGTTACCTGGACGGCTCCCGTCCAACTGACCTCGATAGTAGAGCCGCCTGTCCTTGTCGAACAAATAGAAATCCGGTGTGCATACCGCACCAAACTCGCGGGCCACCGCCTGCCCGACATCCACCAGGTACGGGAAGGTATAGCCTCGCCGGCCGACCTCATCTCGCATGCGCACAACGTCATCCTCAGGATAACGCGCGGGATCGTTACTGTTGATACCGATCGTGACGATACGCGAGGCCGCTGACTCCGAAGCGAGCCGCGAAATTTCATCCGCCACGTGCTGGACGTATGGGCAGTGATTGCAGAGGAAGACCACCAGAAGTCCCAGAGCTTCTCGGTATTGATCAGTTGCCACGAGATTCCCGAAGCAGTCAAGGAGCTTGAAGCTAGGCATAGGCCATCCGATTTGAGTCTGACCCGAACTCACCACGGCCATGACCTAGCACCTCCTCATAGTGTATGCCTCCAGAAGGTGGGAAAACGCCTCACTCAACGCCGCGTCCGTCGCCCTTGTCAGGTACCGAGGTTTTCCTGCGTCCGGCCCACCGGTCGCGAGAAAACTCCGCACGGATGCCATGTAAGTCTTCCGGAGGAAGGTCTCCACATTTATCTTCCTTATTCCAGCATCAATCCCCTTCTGTATCTCCTCACTTCGAACTCCCGACGAGCCGTGGAGTACCACTGGGAGTCCGGTCGCAACGGACACGTCACGCACGAGCCCAACGTCGATGTCCTGCTCGCGGCTTAACATTCCGTGGAGTGATCCGCAGTCGAATCCGAGAATATCCGGTCGAGTTTCCTCGGCAAATTCAAGCAAAGCCTCCACCGTAGGCGGCGCTACAGAGCCGCTTACCGCATGGCCATGGTGTACGTCATGGGCGTGTCCAAGTCTGCCGAGCACAAACTCCAGCGAGGCGCGGCCAGATAGTTCGCTCCGGAGCCTCCTTGCCGCCGGCAAGTACTCGCCATCGGGGATCAAACCTTCATCCAAGAAGTTTCCTGATGAGAATCCGGCGGCGACAGCCGAAATCAGCTCGTCCGGATTCTCGCAGTGGTCAAGATGAAGTGCGTAGCGAACCCCGTAGGTGCTCGCCAGCAAGCCAACCAGTCTGACCACAAGGTCATACCCAAAATACCGGGCAGCTGGTACCGTAAACGAGATGACTACCGGGCACCCGGTCTCAGCTGCAGCCCTCATGGCGGGCTTGAGTGTGTCAAAGTTTTCCACATTGAATGCACATAGAGCCTGCCGAGAAGAAAGCGTTGCAATAAGTTCGCTAACCGTTAGTGCCGAAGTCTCTGACACCGCTCTTCCTCTCTCCCTGCGTGAACACATGGACCCCGTTTTTGTTCGAGGTTGCGATCTGGATCCCGCCGCCGGGCAGGCGGCGGGCCGCGATCTGCATCCCGACGCCACTGGCGGCGTCAAGGAACTCTGTACGAGGCGGAATTGCAGGGTCACAGTGCACTCCCACCCGGAAGAGGTAGGGGGTCCCGGCAGGATCTTCATCCTGCCCTGGACCGTGCGCCTGCCACCTCTTTCCGCTGATGATCCAGGCAGCTACGCCCTCCTGCGGGAGTCCGGGGACCACAGCCAGTGCGTGCTGCTGAGTGACGGCCGAGCTGAGAAGGGATCGCTGGTAGATCCGCCTCGTCGGCGAACTCTCGAGGATGTCCCACCGCCAGAGCCCGCGCCCGTGCGGACTAGCAGCGAAAAGCGAGGCTGATTCGCCCAATTCCATTCGGAGATCCTGGACGTGGATGATGCCTACATCTCCGAGTCCCCGCGACTTCTTACCCTTCTCATCGACCTGGAACACGTCGCACCATCTCCATGGAGAACGGATGTCGCCTTCGCTGTAATAGAAACCTAGCGGCGTCAGGATATGGGGCGACCCACCAACATCGAGTGCGCCGAGCCCTAGACCATGCCAGCCGCCGCCCCGCTCGCCCACCGCGTGCTCGACCCAGGGCCGGCCGGGCTCAGGTCCGGGTTCGTACCAGGCCACACGGGGCTTGTCAGGTACTGCTACCAGCCCAGTAGTACCCGTCCTGTCGATGGACCCCCATGCGACCGACTCGTAGATCCCTCCAGAAACTGCCACGTAGCGCCGCCACCTGGTTGCTCCTCCCTCTGCCTCGAACCAGCAGATCGGGTCGCGGTGCATTCCAACAGACACGAGGCGGTCCGGACCGCCCTCCGGATTCGGTACTGCCCAGTCGTAGGTCGCCGCCCGATACTGCGGAGGGCCACCGCCGGCACGCAGATGCGCATGGGGATCAACGCGGTCACCACCCCCCCATGGGGGCAGCCAGGTAAGATTTACGTCACGAAATCGGTTGCCATCCAGACGCTCCGTGGACCACCAGCTGTCCCCGGCCACCAGCTCTTCTTGGCCGTCTCCGTCCATGTCGGCAAAGCAGCACCCTTCGGAGACAAACCGTCTGGTGAGGGCGAGGTGTGACCAGTGCTCAGTAGCATCGTCCACGTCAGGCTCACCTCTCGGGCAGGATGGCGGCGCCAGACTCGTTGAGTCTCACCAGTACTCGCGCGTTGGATGTAGGCAGTGTTGAGTCGCCGCTCGCAGCGTTTACCGGGTCGATGAAGCCAGCGCGGGTCCGCACATCCACGAGGAGAAAGCCGTCGTCGCCCTGCAGAACAGGATTCTCTAGAATACCAGGCCGATATCTCACGAGGGGATCAGAAGGCGAACTGAGCGCGGCGATACATACCAGACCTTGTCTGCCTATTCCAAACCGATCCGGGGCAAGAGGCTGCACTACGTCAACCAGCGCAACTCCGCGCTCGGTGAATCGTGAGATCTCGGCCGCTGTGAACAATCCGGAGATCGCGGCTCCATCTCCCCAGTTCCGGGCCTGGATGTATGCCCGCAGATAGCCGATGCTGCCGGCCGGATGGCGAAGGATTTTCTCGCGCGAGACCAGGAGTCCACACCAGCTTCGGTACAGCCCCGCCTGAATCTGCACCTCGGTCAGGCCCATGCGACCAAGCTCCAGATCACACTCCCATGGAAGCGTGACGGTCGCGTCACCTACGGCGAGAATTCCCGCCGCGAGCAAGGTGGGCTGGTAGCCGCTCTTGCTGCCGATAGCGGCTTCGTCCACCCAGGTCGCCCCCAGGTCGCGGAAGAGCGCGAGGTTGTCGCGGCGATGAAGTGTGGCCGACAGCCGGCAACGATCGTGCAGATGTTCCCGGACGAGGTTCTCCCACAACGTTGACTCATCAAACGCACAGGTCACGTCCCATGAGTTGCTGCCCAGGCTGATCACCGCCTGATCATCCGCGCAGGCAGCATCGAGAGGGTTTAGCTGAGTCGACAGGGCAAGCACGCTGTAGCAGCGTGGACCGCCTCTCGCCCCGTTCAGCGTGCCATCCAGCGGATCGCAGAAGACCGACAGACCGCTCGGGGCTCCTCCACCGGGTAGCGAGATCGGAGGTGAGCCATCTCGCGGGCCTTCGCTGCTCACTCGCCTCAACTTCTCCGCGTGGGGCCATGAGCGCAGCGCCTCTTCAACGGCGGCCGTTGCCAGGCTATCCATCCTCTTCGCGTATTCCGCACCGAGCCCGAAGAACGGGAACACAGCGCCGACGGCTTCGGCGACCGTCTGGCGAGTGAGAGCAGCGGTATCTGAGCCTCTCACGTCACCGCCGCCTGAAGGGTGCCGGAAGCCCCGTACAGGCAACCTATATTATCCGCCACGCCAGCGATGGCGGCCAAGATGCGGGCACATGCGGGTCGGTTCAGATCGTAGGTGGGCGCTCGGACAAGCCGCACGTCCGCCTGCACGAGCGTCCGGACGATGGCCAGACCGTTGTGCTCCAACGTCGCACCAGTCTCGACGCAATCAACAGCTACGTCCGCCAGGCGTCCGGGGTATGCCTCTGCTGATCCGCTGACGTGCCTGATCTGGTAACGCCCCTCTGGCAGATAGGTGCGGGCGAGTCGTACATATGGGGTGATCACGGACACCCGCTCGGGCGAAGCTACTCCCCGCTTGACGGATGTCCGAAGGTCCGTGACGCCCGACGGTGCCAGAAGGCAGATGCGCACATGATACCAACAAAGCGGGATCATAGGTACGCAAGTAGCAGCGCGTTCGAGCAGCCATTCATCAGAAACGACGGCGAGGTCGACCAATCCCTCGGCGACAACCTGTGGGATGTCCGGGATCTTCAGGGCAAACACCTCGAGATCGAAGTCTGGCTGGCGGAACACATATTGGCGGTCGTCAGGAGTAACAGTGATTCCCAGCTGACGCATCAGACGAACGCTGTCTGCCCAGAGTCTACCCTTGGGTAGGGCTAGTCTCAGCATCGGTGAAACCCACCTGATTCGTACGGCTTCAGAGCGCCGTGCACGTCGGCCTGCCGCAAAGCTTCGTGCCGAAGGGCTTGCGCCGCCGCCCCCGCAAGGTCCACCTCGCAAATGTTGGCCAGGCAGAGCAGCCAGCTGAACAGCTGGCCGAGCTCCTCTTGCAGCCGCACTGGATGCTCGCGGCGCCGCATCGCCTGCGACAGCTCTCCCAGCTCCTCGATCGTCCACGACAGCGCGCGATCGGGTTCGAGCCTCCCATAGACGGACAGCGCGGTTCGCTGGATCTCCCGCAATTGTTCAAGGGCGGCAGTCGTGTAGGACACAGGCGAATCAACCACTGCCTCGAGCGCGACTTTTCCGCTGAGCCAGTCGGAGAGAGCTGCACCCCCGACAAGGTAACCGGGAAGCGCGATCGCCAACTCATCGATGAATGTGAGGCTGGACCGATCGAGGTCCGGCAACAGCGGCCCCATGCTCTCGGGCCCTGCACCGGAGAGGCCACGGCCCGCTCGGAGGTGCGCCTTCAGTGTTGCGGGCGCGAGGTAACGGATGCCCGTCTCGACGCCTGGAACGACGATCCGTCTAACCTGCCAGCTCCGAACGCCGCCGATGGGCCCATCTCCGAGGACATGAGCCGGAACCGTGACGACTTCGACTGCTGCTCCGGCGACATAGACTAGCGCCAGCGGACCATAAATGGATTCCCCGCTGACATCGGAGGGCAGCAGGTCCCCGACAACCAGAGATGCGTCATTGGAGGAAGGAACGGGGGCGACCTGGGCTCGCAGCAGAAGGCAGCCGTGGCAGAGTGCCAGTGCCCCTAGCACGAGAGACAGCAGCCCCACCAATGACGGAAGCTGTGCTGTGTCGGGAAGTTCAGCGCAGTGAACCTCGAGATGCCCATCGGCACGTGGCCTCAGGACGGGGCGCTCAGGAGACAGAGCTGCCGGCGGTGAACAGACCTCGTCAGGGACGCCGCACCAGACAACGTCAAGCTGCGCTTGTGCTCCAGCGAGCGGCCATCGATATGAGTTCACGAGAGCACGGCCGTCTCTCTGCGCGCGTGTAGCTGTCGCTTGGCAGCGGTGAATCACCAGGGTCACCGATGGGGTGCGTGCAATAGGACCCAGTTCTTTCTCGCTCAACACAGCACACCAATCGGTAGTGAGCTGGCCGATATCCAGGCAGCGCCCAGATCATGGGCGTCGAGGTCGCGCAACAGTGCCACATGCCTGCTGTAGTCATCGCAATGCATGGAAAGGTGAGTTCGTATACGCTCTCCTATTTGCTCTGAAATACGTGTACCTGCATCTCCCATCTGGATTCGTTGGGCAAGTCTGCGTCCCCAGCAATTTAGCCGGAACTGCCGATCGCGGGCATACTGAGCGCGGAATTTGAGCGCTACCGGGAAGCGGTATATGAGCTCGTGGTGAAAAAGACCGTCTAGGGTCGAATGCACCTGAAGAGGGCTTGGAAGGCAGAAGTCAGGAAGGCCACTACAGGCGATGAGGCGGGGAAGGGAGGATTCGGAGGACAGGTATATATTTCCGGGGAAAAGCCCGGAGTCTCTGAACTGCTGATCCCAGTGTGCCAACGCAAGTACCACCAGCAGGACACCGGTAAGCTCATCGTGGCCATTCATTGAATGTGCGATCTCGCGAGCTGCGGCGCTGAGGACCTCCTCGACGTCTCGAGCAGGCGCCGCAGGATAGACATCAGCAAGCCCAGGTGCACCGTTCATATTGGTGGCACGCATTTCGATTGTTGCCGCGGCGAAGCGGCGACTGCCGCCTGGATGCAGTCCCCAACACAGGATCCGCAGATCCGGAGGAAGCTCTAAGATATCGGTCCTGATTGGATTCGCGAGCAAGATAGTCCCGCCCTGTTTGAAGTTTGAATTTTCGCTCACGGTGCCTGGGGCGCAATTTCCCTCAAGCAGTCGATCATTGCATCTGCGAAAGCTGTTGGTTTCCATCCCAGGTACACGCGGGCCTTCGTGTTCGGTATGTGCGCGATCCTGGTCTCGACCTCGAGCCGACGATCAAACGCCGCGCGCCCGACCAGCATCCGTGCGGCAGACTTCATCCGTGCAGGCAGGGCGGACTGATGCCTGGGCCAGCCGCGACCGGCAAGACGGTGATGGGCGTAAGCCCAGTCCCACCAGGTCAGGCTCTCGTCGTTGACAATATTGAAGGCTTCACCCTCGGCTGCTTCTGCATCGCCGGCCCGCACCACGGCGTCGATCAGATCCCGGTCATAGACGGGGAAAACACGTCCACCTCGACCAAGGACCGCTATGGATCCTTCCCGCGCTTGTTGGAGATAGCGCTGGGTCCAATACGCGGAGGTGGGACCGTAGACTGCTCCGGGACGGAGTATGGTAAAAGTGTTGCTGCCAGCGTGGCGGTAGCACTCCCGCACAGCTCGCTCACCTTCGGCTTTTGACTTACCGTAGTTGTCAAGCAGTGGAATGTATGGCTGGTCTTCGTGTAGGTCTCGCCCCCCGAATCGTCCGTAGGCTTCGATGGTGCTGATCAGTATAAGACGAGCGGCGTCGGCACCGAGGGCCGCAAGAGCGATTTTGCGCGTACCCTCGACGTTTACCCGTGATGCTTCCTCCCAGGTTGTCCGCCCCAGGCGAGCGGCGGCGTGCACGACGAGGGATCTGGGCCGGATGAGTCGTGACGCGACGCCATCCTGCGTAAAATCACCGAGAACCACCTCGAAGCCCTGATCCAGAAGCCGTCGCGCCTGTTGTCCGCTGCGGACCAGGCAGGTGACTTGCTCGCAGCCGACACGTCGGGCATAGGCCTTTGCGACGAGGCCGCCGACGTATCCACCAGCTCCTGTGACGACGACATGGTGGCCAGCCACGGGTCCGCCCTCAGCTCCGGATGTACCTCGACATGATCCCGTTCCACACATCCAGCATCTGGGCGTACGGACGCACCTCGTGGACACGGAGGTAGGTACAGCCGGCGAGGACTGACCACAGGGAGCCGACCAGGCTTCCGCCAAGGCGCTCACCTGGTGGCACTGGGCTCACGGCCTCTACGAACTGCTTCCGCGAGCAGGCACTCATGTGTTCGACTCCCAGCTCACTGAACTCCCGGAGATGAGCGAGGAGCTCGTAGTCGTGGGCCGGCCGCTTACCGGCCCCCAGTCCGACGTCGATCACGAGCTTGTCGCGTGAAAGGCCAGCGGCAGTCAGCTCATCGATCCGTCGAATGAAGAACTCTTTGATTTCAGCAACGACATCCGCGAAGATGGGGCGGTTCAATTTTCGCCCGGCATGACCGCCAGGGCCTTCGAGGTGCATCAAGAAGACTTGAGCATCATGCTGTTTAGCTACATCGACCATGTTGGGATCGAAGGTCAACGACGTTACATCATTGATGGCGGTCGCGCCTGCCGACAGTCCGGCATCTGCGACTCTCGACCGGAATGTGTCGACGGTGATCGTGACCTGAGGAAACTCGGCGTGCAGCGCCTCGATTACCGGAAGAGTGCGCTGGTACTCCTCCTCCTCGGTAACCCGTCGCGAGCCGGATCCGCCCGACAGGCCACCCACCTCGACGTAATGAGCACCCTCCTGTATGTGTTTGCGCGCCGCCGCGACTGCGGCGTCTACATCCGGCGCGTAGGAAGGCGCGAAGTAGCTGTCCGGAGAGGTGTTGATAACTCCGACCAGTTTGATGTCATGGGTGAACCGAATCGGCCAGTCGGTGTAAATTCTGGAGTGCGGATTCAGGGCCATCGTCTCCACCTGTCGGTTGCAAGATTAATCAGACCATCGTGTCGACGCATTGAATAGTGCTCGAAGGAGAACGAGAAAGTTCCTGTAGGCACTTACGGCGGGCCAGTATGGCTCTGCACGGGAGGCATGGAAATGCCCGCATCAGCCGATGGAAAAGATGCGGAATAAGCTAGGGGAAATTGGGTGGACCGGAATCACTTGGGCGGAATCAACCAGTCATGGCGACACATGACTTGCCAGCAGATCGTTGAACACTTCAACCGGCTTACGCCAGCCCAACGTCTGTCGCGGCCTCCCATTTAGCTCTGCGGCCACACTATCAAGGTCCGCCTGGGA
>Ga0105247_10000777_pt1 | contig 24525 bp, 22 predicted proteins | sample KBSS24metaG_FD_81519 | JGI IMG/M metagenome (GOLD analysis project Ga0105247, IMG submission 81519) | Switchgrass rhizosphere microbial communities from Kellogg Biological Station, Michigan, USA - KBS S2-4 metaG | ecosystem: Host-associated > Plants > Roots > Rhizosphere > Soil | place...
GAGCAGACGGTGCATGCGCAGCGGCTCGGCGCCGAAACGGCGAATCGAGAGTACGGGACCGTCGAGCGAGAGCGGCGGGATGATCGCATTGACGCGTGAGCCGTCTTTCAAACGAGCGTCAACCATGGGCGACGCCTCGTCGATGCGACGGCCGACAGACGAGACGATGCGCTCGATAACGCGCATGAGGTGCTCGTTGTCTTTGAACTCGATACTCGTCTTCTCGAGTTTGCCGCCACGCTCGATGTAGATGTTGTAGGGAGAGTTAACCAGAATGTCGGAAATGGAAGTGTCGGCGAGTAGTTGCTCCAGTGGACCAAGGCCGAAGAGCTCGTGCCGCACTTCATGGATCAAGCGCTCTTTCTCGACTGTCGAGAGTGGCGTGTCTTCCTGGGCCAGCAGGCTCGACGCGAGACGCGCTACTTCTTCGTGAAGTTGCTCCGGCTCGAGTTGGCCCAGCTTGGTCAGGTCCATCCGGTTGATAAGCATCCGGTGGAGTCTTGCTTTCATGTCCTGGAACCCCTGCTGATTGCTGATCGCATCTTCAGCCAGGGCGCCGGTCATTCCGCTTTCTCTTACTAAACGTTCACGTAGTGCCATAATAATTTTCTTGGAATCAACTATAGGGGTGGCCCTCCGTGGCCACCCGTTCTTTACCCGATCGCAGCGGGTGGCCACGGAGGGCCACCCCTACAATTACTCACGCACGGCCCTTTCAAGGGCGGCGTTCAGGCCGAGATCCTGCATGCTGGTTGAGCTGCGTTTGAAAAGAGAATTGAACGGACGCCTGCCACCGGCGGACGGCGCCGGTGGCTCAACCTTGTCTGCGAAAACTTTGCTCGCCAGGGCAAAAAGATCGGTCGTTACTAAAGATCCTGGAGCAGAGTCGACCAGGGGCTGGCCGAGGTTGATCGAATTAACCGCGGCTTTGTAGTCACTCTGAATAAATGCAACCACGCGCTCGCCGAGAAAATCTTCGACCTGCTTCTGGTCCAACTCGATGTTCTTGCTGTAACGATTGACGACGAGTCGCACTTTCTTACGCGCGTATCCGAGCCGGTCGAATATTTCGAGCGCACGGCGCGTGCTGCGAATCGCATGAATCTCGAGTGTCAACACCACGAGGATTTGATCCGCATGGTCCAACGCCGAGATGGTGACGGAGTCGAAGCTGTGCGGCGTATCGATGATGACGTTGTCGTAACGCAGTCGCAGCAGCTCCATCACTTCGTAAATGTGTTTCGGCTCGATATCTTCAGCGCTCTCGGCCTTCGTCGGCGCCGCGAGCAGCGAAAGGTTCTTCGAGTGCGGCGTGATGTAGCTGGCCAACAGGGCGTCGTCCAGACGATCGCGGTTCTCAACGACGTCAGCGAGTGAAAACTTCGGCTTCAAACCGAGCAGCAATTCCAGATCACCCGATTGCAGGTTGAGATCGACGAGCACCGTCGGACTCTTCTGCGTCATCGCGAGATTCGTCGCGATCAGGCTGGTGCCGCAGCCGCCTTTCGGTGAAAACACGGCAACGGCACGACCACGTTTCTTCGGCTCGTGATCGGCATGTTCAGCGGCGTACTCCGCGGTCCGTCCGATGACGGTGATTAGCTCGTCGTCGTTGATTGGCAGGCGAATGAAATCGCGCGCGCCGGTGCGCATGCCGCGCAGGATCAGATCCGGTGAGCAGTCTCGCGAAGCGCAGATCACGGCTGTCGAAGGACAGTCAGCCACGATTCGCTGCACGAGTTTCAGCGCCGGCTCACCCATGTGATTCATATTGATCACCACTCCCGACGGGCGCAGGCGACAGGTTTCAGTAAAAACCTGCTCCGCGTCGTCACTTGTCATCAGGAGGCTCGCGCCCGGGTGTGCGCTAAGTGCACGACTCAGCTCTCGCGAGTCGGCGGCATCTCGACTGAGTACTATGAATGTTAACGTTCGTTTCATTGCTTTATATGACTGCCCTTTTCCTTGCCCTAAAACCTGTTTAGAACGTATTGGGGGATCTCTATGGGATTGGAGTCGGTTCCTCTCCCGCACTCTCTGCCGTTAACGTGGTAACGTAATGCGGCATGGTCAAGGTGCGATGCATAAATGGAATACTCAGATTGAATTGGTAGTTTTCAATCGAAACTGAAGCCGTTCCCAGGTTCATGCCGTAGTCTGTTGCCGGAGTGTTGGGATCGTTATCATCGTCGGCGCCTTCATAGGTCACTATTACATTGTCAGGCGTTAGTCCGTTGATCAGGGCAGGACCAGTGGCGGCGCATGTCTTTGGAGCTACATGTGTTTCGCCATACACCACGATATTCTTGACGCAAGCCTTATCGTCTATGGTTTCGTGATGCAGAGCGGCGTAACGAGCGCCGCGACGTGCGGCATCAGTGAGTGCATTGTGCGTGTAGAGAAGACGTCCAAACTCGATGATTCCGAAAATGATCATGAAGAACACAGCCGAGATGAGCGCGAACTCAGCCATCGTCGTGCCTTGTTCTCCTTTTCGGTTGTCGCACATGTAAACCTGAACTCCTTAATCGTTATACCTAATCAATCATGTAATACATGGTCGTGCTGGGAGCGATTGGCACCGCCATCGATACGGCCGGATTATTCAGCAACGCGCCTATGTCAAAGATAGGCCTGAAAACGTAGGGCGTTGCCGCTGGAGCGCCGGTTGTCGGATTACACGGACTCGTGTTGCGTGGAAGGCGAACGGTCACAGTCGTGACTTTTGGCGATCCAGTCGTTTCTATGCAGATGTTGGTAGATCGGAGTCCGTTCACTATCGGAGGATCGCTATCGCCACAAGTCAACTTGCCGCAGTACGCCAGATTGTTTGCCCTGCCAATTTCCACGGGATTCAATGCGTGGTTAGACAGATAACGCGACGCGGTCCGTGTGGCCTTCGAGAGTGTCGTATAGTTTTGGAAGAAACGACCAATCTCACAAACAGCCGCCAGCATCAGCACGAGGAATGGGACCAGAATCGCTAACTCGGCGAGAGCGCCGCCGTCTTCTCTGTGGAAGAATTTTTTGATTGTTTGAAGTCCGATCATGCTCTCTTTCCCTAAATTCCTCTCTCTAGCGATAGAGAACCGGGGTCACTACGTTCGTAGTGCTGGTACCGCCCGGATTCAGACCGACTATTCCATTGATGTTGTCGCCGATGTACTCAACGCGAATATCGGCTCCCGTACCCGTGCCGGTAACTTGCCGTTGCATGAAAAAGGCTCCGAGAGAAGTTATCTTCACGGTTGAGTGGCCATTACCAAATTCTGTGACGGGGACTATCGGGATCACGAGCACGCGACGGCCGTCGGCGCCCGGTCCACTTGAAGGTGCGATGTTAGTTGGCGGTCCATCTCCCGGATGCGTGTATTCGTCATAGCTGATTCCGTCGTAAGTTGTTTTGCTACCACTTCCACTCTTCCTTTGAGCGACATTTGTATCCGGCGGTATATCCTTGCTGTATTTCAAAGGCCCGCTGTAATCGTCAAACCGCACGTTGAGCCCGTCTCTGATTGGGCCGGCGCCGACTCCGGTTTGCGTCTCAACGCTATCTCCCGGGCTGACACTGCCGCATTTGCACCCTTCGCCATATGCCGCCAGCGCGTTTCTTACATCGTTGTCTCCGTTACCAGCACAGCCAAGGATGTTGAAGTTTCCTGGCGATGGACCACCTGACGGCGCCGAGCGCACCGTGTAGACGCATTTCGAGCAGAACTCTTTTTTCGGATCGCAGGTTTTTGTAGTCTCGGTGCCATCAGCATTCTTGACCTTGTAAGTCTGTATCGCATACGGGTCGGCGCCCGGACATTTGCCCCAAAGGTCATTCGGATTTGTGTTTCTCGAGTCAGTCAACGTGCAAGCCGGATCTGAACCGTCGCATTGCACTGCTGAAAGGGGAGCGATGCAAAATCGCGCGTTTCCGGGGATAGAAAGTCCTGCGGTTGCTTTCGCGGCTAACGACAGTGCGCTTCCGAGGATTGGTGAAGCAAAGAACACGCTCACCGGTTTTGATGGCGTGGCGACTTTTATAAAGCGAATGTTCTCAGGAGCGGTGAGTGCGGTCGCCTCACTGACATAAGTAAGATCGTTGAGATTTACCGCAAAGGTCACGCATGCCTCGCCCGGTTGACACAGATTCTCGCGGGTCACCCCAAAACTCTTGTTGTCAAAGTTGTACTTGTTAGTATTCAGGAGTTGGATGGCACGATTGACGGCGGTCGTGATTCTCTCGGGGTTTGGAAGAGTGAGCGCTGATGCCCCCGCAAGCGCTGCGGCGTCGGCGGCGTTTTGCATCTCGGTCTTAGCCAGGTAGAAATGGCTCAGATCAACGCCGAGTCCGACTGCTAAAAACAGGAACAGAGCTGAGAGCACAGTGTATGCGAGCACGTTGCCGCGTTCGCCCTTGCGCCGCGAAGCTCTGGAATGATGTTTCGATTGCACGACCTTACTCCTTGATAATGAATAGGTCCTTCTCTTGCGCCACGGGTGATAATCAGTTGCGACCCTGATTACCACCCTCTCAGCAAAACTCACGCTACTGGGCTAAAGGGGGGCGTGACCCGGTTACGGCGTGAGTTTCGTGGCGCTGCTGGTCGGGGCCGTTTTTATCTTTTCTTCAGTTTTAATTGCACCGTCGGTGGACGGTGATGACGGTGCGGCCGGTACCGTCGTGGTCTTCTTCGGAGCTTCCGGTGTTGCAGCGGGGGCTTGCGAGCCGCCCGTGCCGAAACCACTCGCACCCGAGATGCCTTCACCCTTCGGCTCGAGACCGAGTGGTGAACCGTTCTTCAGACCATCCAACGTGCGCATGTTCGGCAGATCGTCGCGATTGACTGGTTTGACGAGATCAGCAGTGACGATGAACACGAGCTCGGTTTCGTTTTTCTGGAACTGGGTCGACTTGAACAGGTTGCCGATGATCGGAATGTCACCCACGACCGGCACCTTCGACAACTGGCGCGTTTCGCTGTTGTCGAGCAGGCCGGCGAGAGCAAAGCTCTGACCGTCGCGCAGCTCAACACCCGTGTGCGCTCGTCTCGTGCGCAGTGCGGGAACAACAAAACCCTCGAACCTCACGCCATTCGCGAAATCGATTGTCGATACCTCCGGCTCGAGTTCCAGCCTGATGTGATCTTCGTCGATGATGGTCGGCTTAAAGTTCAAACGTACGCCGTATTCCTTAAACTGGATCGTGACCGAGTTGCTGCCGCTGCCGCCGCCTTGAATCACCGGAATCGGAAACTCACCGCCGGCGAGGAAGCTCGCAACCTGCCCGTCCATCGCGATCAGGTTTGGCTCGGCCAACGCGCGCAACGCGCCGTTCTGCTGCATGGCGCGAATGATTTGCAGAGTGTTGCCGCCCATGAGAAACACGTTCGCCGCGCTGCTGAATGTCCCATTCAACACGCCACCGGCGATGCCACTGAGTGAACCAGGACCGCCGCCGCTGATAAAGCCACCCGCACCCGGGCTGCCCTGATAAGCGAAAGAGGCGCCGAGATCGCGCAGCTTGTTCTTGCTCACTTCCGCGACACGGATCTGAAGTTGGACCTGCGTCGCACTCTTCACCGGCGAGCCGAGCATGTTCACGGTCTTGAAACCGGCAGCCTGGACCACGCTGTCAGCCTGGGCCGCAGTTGCCGGATCGCCAACCGTGCCGGAAAGCACGACTGAGCCGTTGGCCTGGCTCAAGCGAATATCGTCTTTGGGAAAGAGGGCACGGATCTGCGAATCGATGAGCGAGAGGTTCGCCCGCACAAACACATCGAAGACGATGAACTTGGTGTCCGCCTTTTCCCAGGCGATGAAGTTGACCTGGCCATACGCCTTGCCGTTTACGAGCACCTGGTCGGGACGGACCATGACGGCTTCGGCGATGTCCGGGTTGGAGATAGAGAACCGACCGATTGGCCGATCGAAATTGATCACGCGAGATTGACCCACCAGCACGTTGATCGGAATTGCCTCTTTCACGTTGCTGCTGAACGACGCGTCGTAAGTGGTTTCCTGGGCGTGAATGGTGTTCACTAGACCAAGGGTCAATGTCGCAACTGTTACCAGCAGCAAATGGATGACGTAGGAACGATTAGAAAGTAGAGCCAACATTTTCGGGTTCTCCTTAAAAGCGGAATTAGGAGTAGATGCCTTCTTCTGCGTGGTCATTTGGGCGACATCCCTCTTATTGCGGGAAATCCTGAACTTCTTTTTTACCGCCCTTGATTACCTCGACCGTTGGTCGTGGGGGCGCGGGCGGCTGCGTAGTTTTCGGCACAGCAGCGGTTTCTTTAACTACCGGACGCGGTGCAATCCGGCGCGGTGAAGTCGGGGCTGCTTTGGGAGTTGAATTTGAACCGAGTCCCGGCTCGGGAACGAGCATGGCTCGCTCGCCGCTGAGCAGGGTTCGCTTGTTTGCGCCTGACGTCTGCTCGTCTGCCTGGTCCACCGAGTTGCGCATCACGAGCTGAAGTTTTCCTTCACTCGAGGCGAGCGCGAGTTTCTCGGCCTGCTCGGGCGTGACCTGAAGCGTGACGGCCCTCACGGAACGTTCAACTTCGCGATCGTTCTTTGGCTTGTCGATGTTCTGACCACTGGCGAGCACCTTGATGTTCTGCAAGACGATCTTCGAGATCATCTCTTCGTTTGCAGTACCCTTCGGAGGTTGAATAACTACCACGATGTCGACCAGCGTGCCCGGCATGATGAAGCCGGAAACGCCAACCACGTCGTCAACCTTGACCGTCATCGCGCGGTATCCTTCAGGGATGACTGACGACAAACCGCCGAGTGAGCCAACCGGAGCCAGCTTGGCTTCGGTAACCGGATCTTTAGGCGAGATGGAGGTAACCACCACACGACCAATCAAGTTCTCGTCGATCTTGGCGATTGCGCCTACCGGAGTAACATCCGCTGGAAACTGTGCGATCCCGAGCTGTTCAGGAATGATGCGTGAGCCAACCGGGATCTCGACTTTGGCGACGACCACGTCGTTGGTGCGACTAAAAGCCTGAGCGCTCAGCAGGTATTGTTTGACTGAAACCGCGGCGATTAGGCCGAAGGTTATCGCAGCCAGCAGAGCAATGATTAAACGCTTATTCCGCATGATGATTAATCTCCATTTCGTCTCAAAAACTGCGGCCTGGTTAACGTTAGTTAAAACCGAAACACGGCCGCTGCGATCAGGCTGCCGAGCATGATGGCGACGCCGTAAGGGATCGTGTGTTTACGATCGGGAGGTATTGCGAAACGCGGCATCTCCCAGCCGGGCATGATGCCGACGAAGATTCTTAAAACGCCGTGTAGGGTTGAAAACATGGTTCCCGCACGCAGCATCGTGTAAACAGCGAGGACTGCGCCGAGCATCACAACCACCACAAAAGTCATCGGGACCATCGAAACTCCAATGACGCTGCCGACAGCGGCAAACAACTTCACGTCGCCCGCGCCCATGGCCCCAAACATGTGGATCAAAAACATCGGTAGAAAAGCGAGCGCGAATCCTTCCAGACTCGTCAACGCTCCACTGAATCCTCCAAAACAAATATTGAGGGTTAGACCACCAATGAGGAGGCTCAACACGAGCACGTTAGGGATACGCCGATAGCGAACGTCGTAATAGACGATGAAGATCGCCATCGGAATGAGTAATAAAAGTCTCATGACATCAGGAGGTACCGGCATTTTCACTCCGCACTAAGCATGGAATCTGGCTGGTTGGACCAGCGCTATTTTTGAACTTCATTTGCTACAGTGCTCATCTTCACGTTGATGGCGTCGCCGAGCACTTTGTAGACAATGATTGCGATGGCCACCAAAATAGCTGTGCCGACCGCGTACTCCGCCAATTCCGCTCCTTGTTCGTCGTTCACAAAACTTCTTAGAGAGTTCATCGGTAATCCTCCGACGAGTAAAAACGGTTCGCCACAAGATGCGTGGCGAACCTGGTCGACTTTCTGCCTTCAGAAGCCGGCGTCAGTCTTCGCATTTGCTACCTTTGCTGCTGTTCCGCTGTTGCTGTCGTTGATTGATTCTCCCAAAATTCTGTAAACAATCACGGCGATAGCCACCAGAAGTGCTACGGCAACTGCGTATTCGGCCAACTCCGCCCCCTGCTCGTCCTTAACCAGATTCAGAAATCTCGTTTTCAAGTTCATAACTTTTGACCTTTCGAGAGAATGAGAATAGAAGGACGGGAGCCAGCTAAAGGCCAACTGGCTCCCGTTGGCTGAGCTTTAGTTAAATTTCGCGTTCTTGATGGTGCTTCCAGTGGCGCTGTTTGAGTCGTTTATGGCATTGCCAAGCAGCTTGTAAACGATGATGGCGATTGCCACCAGCAGAGCCACGGCGACGGCATACTCGGCCAATTCAGCGCCGGTCTCGTCCTGCAAAAAATTCTTCAGCATGGGTTTTCTCCTTAGGATTAAAGATTGGGTCTATCGCGTGCCGTCGCTTCAGGTAGATCGACCCACCGCCCGAAGGACGTAGAAGCACAGGCGTCATCCCAGGAGTCCTGAGTTGACCGCTTCCTGCCGATCACGGCAATGCTTCGTGTGTGCTCGCTTATGGCAACGGTCATGCCAACTCGGGTTTAAGAGTGACGATGGTCCAACTTCGCCGCTGAACCCCGCGAAATTATTGTGTGGGAACGATCGGACAGGTGTGGTGGAGTAGTAGCAAGGAATCTTGTTTGAGCACGCGCGAGTGCTCGCTGGCGAGCAGTTGCCACAAAAAAGCACAAGCCCAAATCCTGTAAATTCTGTAAATCCTCTAATCCTGTCCTGAGACTATGTTGACGGTCGACAGGATTACAGGATTTCCATGATTTACAGGATCGGGGCATGGGTGTTGCTCAAGTTTCCGCCGACGAGCCCAGCTTTTTTGAGCACCAAACTCGGTTAAACCCTGTTATTCTTCCTTCCGGGGACACACCGAGACTTCGGGTTTGGGCAAATCAAATGAACATCGACGTTGAATTAAATAGGGTAAACACTCCGGCGGTGCGTGCGACGGTGCTGGCGCCAGTCTTTGCGCTCGCCCTGTTTACAAGCGCGGCGCTGCTTTTCTGGGTGCAGCCGCTCGTCGCCAAGATGCTCCTGCCGCTGCTCGGCGGCGCGCCTTCAGTCTGGAATACCTGCATGGTCTTCTTCCAGGCACTGCTACTGGCCGGCTATGCATATGCCCTCATGCTTTCGCAACGGTTCTCGCTGCGAAATCAGGCCGTACTTCATGCGGTGTTGCTGCTGGCGGCCGGCCTCGTTTTGCCGTTCACTCTTTCGAACCGCGTCCTCGCGTTGCTGCCCACACAAAGCAGCCCGGTTGGCTGGTTGTTGATGGCGTTACTGGTCACGGTCGGACCGCCGTTTTTACTCCTGTCCGCGACAGCGCCACTCCTGCAACGCTGGTTTTCACACTCGACCCACAAAGCGGCACGCGATCCTTATTTTCTTTACGCCGTCAGCAACGCGGGCAGCATGCTCGCCCTCCTCGGATTTCCATTTCTGCTCGAGCCGGCTTTTGCAGTGCGCACGCAAAGCTGGATCTGGGCGGTGGGATATGCCGTGCTCGTTATGCTTGTGATCTCGTGCGCGATACTGCTCAACGGCCGCAAGGCAGTAAGTAGTTACGTTGCGGACGTAGCAGACGAACCGGTCGTGACAATCGAACCCGCCCAGCGGTTCGAGTGGGTATTGTTTGCCTTTGTGCCGTCGACCTTGATGCTCGGCGTCACGACGTACATCGCCACTGACGTCGCGTCAGTGCCGCTGATCTGGATCATCCCGCTCGCGCTTTACCTTCTGACTTTCATAATCGCGTTTGGAAACAAGCAGTTCATCAAGCTGCCCTGGACGTCGATCCTGTTTCCGAGCGCGCTGCTCCTGCTGGGCGCGTTCGTGATCCTCTCGCCACCGATTTCCGTCTGGGTGACGATCAGTTTGCACTTGCTGGTCTTCTTTCTCGCGGCGCTCGTGAGTCACCAGCGACTGGCGCAGAGCCGTCCGCCTGTGAGTAAGCTTCCCGAGTACTTTCTCTGGATCGCAGTAGGCGGCGTGCTCGGCGGGATCTTCAACGCGCTTATCGCACCGTTGCTCTTGTCGACACCGCTCGAGTATCCGGCAGCGATCATCCTGGCTTTACTGGTGCGGCCTGTCACGGATCAGGAACAGAAGACGAAATCCTGGATGCGCATCGCGTTTCCGGTGTTCATGTTTGTGTTGACGTTTGGCCTTGCGCTGACTGTGACGCGCATTACTATGCCCGCGAAACTCGAGAACGGGATCGTGTTATTGCTCCCGCTCCTGTTGTGCTTTGTGTTCGCTGCGCGGAGACCATTCGTCTTCGCTCTCTCACTGGCGGCGCTCATGCTCGCGTCGATTCCTTATATTAATGCTGCGAACCAGACGCTCGTTGCAGAGCGAAACTTCTTCGGTGTGTGGCGCGTGACGACTAATCCGAATGAAGAGTTTCGACGTCTTTATCATGGCAGCACCGTTCACGGCGTGCAGTTGAACGACCCCGCGCGCAAGTGTGAGGCGACGTCGTACTATCACAAAGATGGACCACTGGGCCAGGTGTTTGCAGTTTATAATAGTAAGCCTTCGATCAAGCCGGTCGCAGCTACCGGACTCGGCGCGGGTACGATCGGAACTTATGCGGCGCAGGGACAGGAGTGGGACTTTTATGATATCGATCCCGCGATTGTTCGCATCGCGTCCGATCCGCGCTATTTCACGTTTTTGAGCGACTGCACGAAGGCTTCGTATCATGTGATCCTCGGCGACGCGCGTCTCCGATTGCGTGAAGCACCGGCTGGGAAATACGGGCTGCTGATCATGGACGCGTTCAGCTCTGACTCGGTGCCCGCGCATCTTTTGACAACCGAGGCGATGAATCTGTATCTCGACAAGTTGTCGACCGACGGTCTGCTGGCGTTTCACATCAGTAATCGTTACTTGAACCTCGAGCCGCTGTTGTCGGGTCTGTCGCGCCGGGCCGGGCTTGTTGGTTACATCCGTCGAGACGAGGAGCACAACGTAGTGGGAAGATATCCATCCCTTTGGGTAGTCATGGCCCGCAACGACTCCGCGCTCGGCACAATCACAACGGACAATCGCTGGCGCAGGGTGCAGGGAGACATGGTTTGGACAGACGACTTCTCGAATATTTTGAGTTTACTGAAGTGAGCCGCAAAAAGGTTCTCTGCGGCTCTCTGCGTATCTCTGCGGCCTCTGCGTTGAAATAGCCCTTTAACGCAGAGAACGCAAAGATACGCAGAGAGCCGCAGAGATAACTTCAAGAAGTAGGAGATCTGAAATGAAGCAGTGTCCGGAATGTAACGAGCTTTTCGATGACCAGAAAGCTTTCTGCGACATGGATGGGTCGGAGCTGATCGATCAGACGGACTCGCTCCGGGCGGCGTTGAGCAATGCGAACGAGCCGTCGTCAGGAAACTCGTCCGCCTGGGTCACCGGCGCGATCGGCGGACTCATCGGCGTCATCATTTGCGTTCTGCTGTACATGCTCTTCCTCTTGCCCGGCCGCCAGAGCGATCTCGAACAAGATCGACGCGCCGCTCAGACAAAGGAACCCACTGTGGTCCAACCGAGCCGGGCCGCCCTCGTGCCGGCAAACAACCAGCTCCCCGCCACTGAACCGAGCCCAACCGAGAGTGAGAGTCCGGCTGAAGAAGTACCGAGTCCGAGTCCGGCAACCCGTGCCGCAACTCCTCAGCCTGCGGCATTCAACAATGGTCCAATCGCAACCGGAGCGACGAGGGAGCCGGCCGGTAGCGACCGCGCAATCATCAAGATGAAAGACGGTTCAATCGTTGAAGCCGATGCGGCGTGGGAAGACGCGCAAGGCATCTGGTTCAGACGCAGTGGTCTCGTTTCGTTTGTGGAGAAGAGCAGAGTCGAAGCGATCACAGAGCCGCAGCGAAAGCCGGCAACTGAGTCAAAAACTCCTTAACTTTAAGACTTAAACCTGGGAGGCGTTGATGAGTCGAAAAACGCTGACCATTCTCATAACAATTCTGTTCATCCTGCTGGTGTGGGTTTTTTTCGCGTCCGAGCGTGGCATAGCTGGTACTTTAGAGCAGATAGGCGGTTGGATTTCCAAACTTTTCGCTTAGATGGACACAACGCTCAAACGCATCTTTGAAGTGTATGTGTTTGTTTTCGCTTTCCTCCTTGCCTCGCGCCCACTCAGCGACGGCGATTTCTGGTGGCACTTAAAAACCGGTGAGTACATCGTCCGGAACTTCAGCATTCCGCGCATCGATTTTTACTCGTTCACTGTTCCCGGCAAAGCGTGGGTCGCGCACGAGTGGCTGTCGGAAGTCATCTTCTATCTCGTCTACTCACGAGCCGGCTTCAACACACTGATCTTCATCTTCACGGTGTTGACCGTACTCGCTTTCTGGATCGTCTTCAGAAGGACTAACGCGCATCCGTTCGTCAAAGGCTTTGCTGTTTTGCTTAGCGTGTGGAGCATTCTGCCGACGATGGGCGTGCGGCCACGTACGTTCACGCTCTTGTTCGCGGCCATCTATCTCACTTTGCTGCACCGTTTTGTTCGCGAACGTGAGACAAGGGCGATCTGGTGGTTAGTGCCGTTGATGATCGTTTGGGTAAATCTGCATGCCGGTTATTTGCTAGGTTTGGTTTTGATCGGCGCCGTAATGGCGGGCGTGGTGATCGATGCGTGGTTTGCAGGCGAGAAGCTCGCGTCGCACTGGCCGCGACTGAAGACGCTCGGGTTGGTATTTGTCGCGTGTCTCGTGGCGGTGAATTTAAACCCGCAGGGACCGCGGATCTTTGTGTTTCCCTTTGAGTTCTTTCTGTCGCCCGTACAGCAGGACCAGATCGTCGATTGGCTGTCGCCGGACTTTCATCAACGCGAGCTTCTCCCGCTGCTGCTTTTGATCATGCTGACGAGCGCGGCGCTCGCGCTCTCGCCGAAACGAGTCAGGCCGAGTGAGTTGTTGCTTTACTTAGCGACGCTCTACATGACGTTGAAGTCAAACAGGCACATGGCGATCTTCGCGCTCATCGCCGGACCAATGCTCGCGGACTACTTCCAGCACTGGCTGGAGACGACCCGGTTCACGCGCATGTTTGGTCCGTCAAATTCGACGAACAGCGGGAGACGTAAGGTTATCTTTAATGTCATTCTGCTCGTCCCGTTGATTGCGTGTTTGATCAAGTTAAAGTCAGTGATCTATTCGCCACCGGCACAGGGACAAATCGGCGTGCCGCTCAACGCCGTCAGCTATCTCAAAGCAAACGGGATCACAGGTAACACGTTTACCGATCCAAACATCTGGGGCGGATATCTGATCTGGGAAACGCCTTCGAACCCCGTCTACATCGATGGCCGCATCGACATGTACGGCGACGAGTTTATGCGGGAGTATCTCGGCATCATCCACGGCCTCACGCACTGGCAGGAGCCCTTCGACAAATACGGCGTGCAGGTCGCGATCGTGAGCCCCACATCGTTGCTTCACTTCCAGCTCGAACAATCCCCGCAGTGGCAACAACTCTACCGCGACGAAATGGCAGTCGTGTTCCGCCGCAAAAATAATGGCTTTAAATAGCGAAGACAGATCAGCCCGCAGACTACCCAGCAAACGAATCCAGCCATATAGCCCGCCGCACTAGAATATGGCGGTGTATGCGACTCAGCGAAATACCATTGGCCCTGCGACCAATGATGATAGTTCAGGAATACATAGAGGCCGGCGCTCGCGTAATAAGCTAACGACCACCAGAACCCCAGCACTAAAATAAAGGGCACGGTCCACGACAGATATTGGACCGCAACGCCAGAGCTCAGGAAAAAAAGCGCGAAGAAGATCAATCCGATTTGATAAACCAGATCGATTTTTTGCCTGTTCAAATAATAAGCGAGCGCCAACGTCAAGACGATAATTAACGTTTGTGTAAGCCTGGCAGCTATCGCGTGGCCAGCCATCGAAGGCTGAAACGCGATTAAAATTCGAGATATTCCCCATTGGCCGTACATGCCGCGATATCCGAGTGTTGCCTTAGCGATCGCCAACGGATTACGCAGAATGTATGGCAGCGAGAGCGCCAGTACAACAGCAGCAGCAATACATCCAAACAGAGCTGCGCTTCTTAAAGATTTCCTGGACCACCAGATGTAGATCAGAATTGCGGGGACCAGGAGCAAGGGAACTATCTTGATATTTATCGCCATTCCAAAAGCCACCGCTGCCCATTTGAGCCGCCCTGTCTTTAATAGATAGACGGTGAGCACTACGAAAAAGATCATCACCGGATCAGTATTGCCGTGAAATCCGGAGACTAAAATGGAAACCGGATTAAGAGCGAGTAACACGATCAGGCGTGTCGAAATTTTTGGTATCAGTCTGGTAACAAGAAGCACGGTACCGATATCGGCGAGAATTGCCGGCAGCCGCAGCCAAAAAGGAAACCAGGCTGTGCTCGAACCAATCAACTTGAGAAAGTGAATCATGAAGGGAGGATGATTGAACGGATCGCCGAGCCGGCCCGGGAGCTCGTAAGCACATTCGCCGCACAGCATCGCGTTATCTGCAAAGACTCGCCAGGTCGCCACATCGTTAGTCCCGATCGTTACTGTGGCGAGCAGCAGCTTGACTAACGTTGCAATTCCAAGCGCGATGAGGAGAGGCCGCTTCATGACTTACAGCTCTATTTCTAACTTTGGCTCTTTTCGTATTTCTTCAACCGTTGAATGAAGAGCCACCAAACCAAGAGGACGACGATCCAGCAGACACTCATCAACCTTGTCGATTCGTCGTCTTTGATGAAATACAAATAACTCAATAAGGAACCGCTGGCCAGATAGTAGAGTAGCGCGGGTCCAAAGCCGAGCACCACTGCGAATGGATCCAGCCACGGCATGTAATTCGTACCCCAGGCTGGCGTGAATGCGAGGAATAGAAAAGCCGTGAACCCCAGTTCAAACGAAAGCGGTGGTTTCGTTCCGCGATTCATTCGCACAGCGTAATAAGCGATGACTCCTAACAAAACGTAAGCTCCGATGCGAGTGATCAAGCGGAACACGTCTCCTGACCGGGTGAAAGAGTAAAGTGCGAGTGTCCAACCCCAACGGCCCGGAAATCCTCGATAGCCCAATACTTCTCGCGCTACCAGAATCGGAGCTTCAAACAAGTAGGGAACTGATACGATCAGGAAAGTTGCGGCGGCTGCAGCGATAAACCAGCGCCGGTTCCGGCTGAGGTAAAGCAGAAGCACCGGAACAAAGATTATGGGAACAATCTTGATGCTCATGGCCATTCCAAACGCTACGCCCGCGGCTCGAGGTCTTTCAATCAACAACGCAGTCAGCAGCACGAAAAAAATCATTACTGTATCCGTGTTGCCGTGATAACCGGAGATGATGATCGAGGCGGGCGCCAGAAGGTAGAGGAGGAAGGCCCAGGGACGCAGCAGTTCATCTCGTTGCAGCAGCTTGTAAAGGACGACTGCACTACCAACGTCTACGAGTGAAGTAATCAGTCGAAATGCTGTTTCAAACCGTAGACTCGTAATCATCGATACAAAGTCGACGATGCGGAGAAAGTGAATGATGAACGGTGGATGATTGAAAGGATTCAATCTGGTTCCACCCGGGTATTGCATGAGTCCCCCGGTTTCGTAAACACAAACGCCGCACTCTTTCACGTGCGCGAGAAAGTCTTTCCAGACACTGATGTCCGCAGCACCGGCCGTCTTGAATGCCAGCCAGGATTTGAGTACAAACACGCTAGCCGCGGTAATGATGAATATAATCAGCCAGGTGCGGTTAAGAGCTTTCGTCATCGTCTTCTTCGAAAGATCACGGCTTGATCATCTTCGTAAACGTTGGACCATTCGTTATCGTTTCTCAATGCTGTAGACAGCGCGACATTGGTATCGATTATCACGGTCTGAATGCCGTAACGATCGAGCGGTTCTTTCCAGTTTCCCACCCCGTCATACACCTTCATGGCCTCGGTGAAAAAAGCATCGCCATAGACGTCTGCTCTGCCATCGATGTAGACGCGATATTCCGGATAAAGCTGATAAATCAAGTAGCCGCCCCAACCGTAGCGGTTGTAAATCGGTCCCGGCAGATGTTGAGACTTGAGAAACTCGACTGCGGCGACGGGGTTCCTGAGCGTTACGTACTTCCGCTGGTGCGACGCGAAGTCCCAAACACGCGTCACAGCCAATACCAACGGCGCGAGCAGGAGGATGATGTTGATGAGCAACTTCAATCCGGTGGGGCGCGCTTCTGCGCCGGTCAGCAATTTGTCCCAGCCGCGATCTTTGGCGATGGCCCACAGATGTCTTGCGAGCACTGGCGCCGCGAAGAGGGAAAAGATCGGAATGTGACGGACTGATCGCAGTGCGCCGAGTGCCGCGATCAAAACAAGAAAGATCTCGCCGCGGCGCGGGCGTTTTGGCGACAGTGCCATAGCCGCGAAAGTGCTGAGCAGAAGAATCGCGAGCGGCAGGTAAGTGGTCTTATGAAAGTCTGGTGAGGCCCATTCCTGTATGAATGCCGCCATCGATGGTGAGGTGAGCGTTTCGTATGGATAAGAAAACATGCGAAAGCCGTTCGGATTGAGCGGCACGACAGCGGTGCAAAGAAGCAACGCGATGACGAGCGGGCGTATTTGATTCCATTCACGGTCGAGCACCGCGCGTACGATGTACAGGCTGATCAGAGCGAGGCCGAGGGCGAAACCGGCGTGAAGATTCACCCAGAGCAGCATTAGTGGCACCAGCCACCAAATCCGCCGCGTGTCGAATTGTTCAAGCAGAGCGATGTAAATACTCGCGAGCAGTAGCGTGAGCATTTGCGGGCGCACACCAAACAGCGGCGACGAAGCTGCAGCGGCGAGCACGATTGCGATACTGGCGGCGTATGGTCTGCCGTCACAGCGACGATAAGTGAGCCACAATGCGATGACGATGATCAGTGAGAAGATCGTGACGAGGCCGGTGAGACCGGTGACGCGGTAAATGGCGTCCATGATCACTTCCGAGAGCCATTCATGGGCCACCCACTCACTGCCTTGCTTTGTGAACGAATAATCATCCGTGTGCGGAATGCTGCGCGTATCGATGATCTGTTGTCCGGCTTTGAGATGCCACCACAGATCTGGATCGATAGACACCGATTGACGCACGGCGAGCACAAAGATCATCGAGAAAAGCACGATGGGGACGACGCGCCGGATGGTTAACGAATCAGCGTTCATCTGCGTAAATCCGCGGCGAATAAAACTCCAACGAACACGAGCGCGGCGACGGAGCACCACAACGCCCAGTGATCGTAACGCGTTCGTTGAAAGTTAATGCTGGGACTCTGGTCGAAGAATCCGAACGTGAAAAACGGTGTGGCCGCGTAAAGCGGCTGGTTATCAGAACGCACCCATTTCGGATGAAATGTCTGTGCGATCAGCATGGGCTGTGCGGAGGAAGCAGCCGTCACTTTTTCCCGATCCAGTGCGCTGCGGATTGTTTTCCATGTATTACGAATCGAGCTTCCATCATAATGTTCGGATGGCTCGATCGTTGTAATCCAGTCACCAGGCCCTTCTCGCGGTCGTTCGATCACAATCGCCTGCGGAACCTCGGATTTGATCCGATTAAAAAGCGGCGCGTCGCTGGAAAGCAGGATCAACGTGTGGCTTTGTGCGAAGCTTTTCAACTGGGCCAGAGCTTTCGCTTCGTCCTGACAGTCATACGTGTCGAGTATCAACGCGCCAAACTGATCAAGCTGCGGCAGCAAATCGATCCTTCGTTCCGGAGATCGCACCAGCAGAACATCGAACCACGCGTCATTAAACTGCTCTTCGGCTAAACGAATAAAGTCGTACTGGTTCCGGCGTCGCATCTTGACAGTAAAATCACTCACGACCAGTGCCGGGCGATACTGAAGGGTCCGAATCGGAGGAGCGCTCTGTCGTATCTCGAATATCGTCCAGTCGCCGATATCGTGACGCGCCGCAATCTCACTCTCACGACTCAACTCAGCTTTCGTTGCCGGCGTCCCGATAATCAGATAGCGAACGCCGGCAAACTCGAGCTGCTTGATGTGTTGCGCGAACGGTTGGTTGATGAAGTCGAGATCTGACAACAGCGCCGAGCTGATCCCGAAGTTTTCGCGATATACAGAAAACGCATTCAACTCAGCGTTGAAGAAACTCGAGTTTGGCGATGCTTCACGATACACAACACTGATCGTCTGATTGCCTTGCGCGCCGAGATAAGCGTTCAAGGCGAGACTGTCAGAACGCACGAGCCCGCTATCGGCAAAGTTGGGTAAGACCTCGACGAGATAGCGCCCGTCTTTTCGCGTTTTCGCGAACTCCAGAACGTCCGAGATGCGTGGATAAGTCTCCGCGGTGTAGAACGCAAAAGCCTTCGTGAGTTTTTTCGAAGACATCGAGAGACCAAGCGCGATGAGAAGCACCACCCCGAGACCAGCAAAGACATAGCCTGCTTTGTTGGACTGGGCCGGCGAGCTCCAGCGCGCTCTTTTTTCGAGATAAAGCTGAACGACGTAAGCGAGGGAGATGCCGACAGGTACGCAAAGCAGGAAGTTGATCGTCGAGAAGAAACGAAAGACCTGTAGCGGAAACCATGCCGGCGCGAAGGTTCCGGAGAAGATCAGCATCACGAGAAGAATCAAACACGCGAGCAGGTATGGTTCCAGCTTGCCAACCGGAGTTCGCCACCAGATCACCGCACCGGTCGCAGCCAGAAAATACCAGCACCATAACGGCGTTGTGATCATCTGGCTCAGTGGCCTGATCAATGGTCGCGTCACAAGGTACTCGTAAGAGCTAAGCATCGGCGCCAGCCAGAAGGCAGACAGTGCGACCGCGAGCCACGGCGATAAAAAGTGAAAGAGAAGATTTTTTCGTTGCTGTTGGCGTTGGGCCGGATCGGAGCTGCGCAGCCATGCAGCAATGTCACAGATCAGCACCGACGCGATAAAGATGATTGCCGTGATTGCATTGAAGAAGTTTGCCAGCACGGTGAGGCTTAAGAGAACAGCGGCGGCAGTGAATTGACGCACTCCTTGTGGCGGCAGTAAGTAAACCAGAATCCACGCGAGCAATAACACGAATCCCAAAGGCTGCGTGTAAAACCCATCGAGCAACGTGCTCGACATGTCTAATCCGGTATTGGGCTGGAAGATCTCACCGAGTGAATAAAGCGTCGCGCATGCGATCGCCGTCCCAAACGCGATGTATACATTCTTGCCTGACTGGAAATACGCGACGGCCCAGAAGGCCAGAGGCATGATGATGAGCGGCACTCCGACGACGAGCTTGAATGCAGCGCCGAACGAGAACAGGCCTGTGTGATGAAGTAACGAGACAAGCCAGAAAAATAATGGCGGATAAAAATTCGGAAACGGCATACCACCGAAGTATGCGTTGGTCCAACCGAAGGTGTCCGGAAAGATCGATTGATCGTAGATCTGTCCGATCGCAAAGTGGCCCGAGCCATCGATCGCGCGCGCCACAACCCCGCGAATCACTTCGAGCCAAACGAAACTCGTCAGCGCCACAGGAAACAGAATGACCAGAGCAAGAGCAAAGGCACGCTTCATAAGGGCTTTGCCTCAAAAATCTCTACTTATTGATTTTCTCTGTGCAACCTCTGTGTTCTCTGTGTCTCTGTGGTTAACTAACTCACAGCAATAATTCACCACAGAGACACAGAGAACACAGAGGTTGCACAGAGAAGAGCTACTTGATTCTGAGAACCTCGAAGTCGTCATCAGTGTAGACCGGCTCCAGGTATCGTTCCTTATAAAGTGTGAATGTGGACCAATTGCGCAAGAGCGGATACTCGGGATTTCGCGGGTTAACTCCGTCTGCGGGCTTCACGAGCAAACTCATTCCCCCAGTCCCTTCGAGGCCCATTTGAGCAGCAAAAGTAAACAGACCATGACCATAGATAATGTGAGTGAACCCTTGTTGCTTCAGCCTCTCATTCACCGCCTCAAGCGAATCGTTCTCAACGAGCAAACGCCGCCATTTGGTCACAAACCAACTTTCGTCTGCGTAGTAAGGGCGGTTTAGCCCGTAATTCATCTGGGCTCCAATCATCAACACTCGAGCGGTCGCGGGCAGTTCCCGGTTAACAAACTCGAGCGGTTGATAAAACGTGAGCCGCTTTAAAAACTCATGGCGAGAGACAGTTCCGGTTAAGTAGTCGGACGAGTGAAAGTATCGAAACAAACGAACACCGTCTGTGATAACCGGCACGAACGCCAGGACAAGCACGTACACCGGAATATTTTTCGCAATGCGTAGTCTGAAGCGCGTGGACAACTTATAGAGCGTATCAGCAGCAACGATCGTCAACGCCGGATAAGCAGGAACGAGATAGCGAGAAATCCACGTCGTAGCCGTAACGCTAAACACGAACCCCAGGGCCAGAATCAGCAACCACCAGCTCCATTTGCCTGGTTTCAGAAACACGATCAGGGGAATGATAAGAAATAAATAGTTCGGGAACTGATAGTGTTCAGCCATCAGGTAAGCTTGCGGCCTGAAAAAGAACTCCCACAACCTCATCGGGTGCCGCTCCACGCGCGTGTTTGCGGCGCTGGCCAGCTCCTGTCCCTGTGCGGCAACAACATCAGGAATGGCTTGGCGGGCGACTTCAAAATGCGCATCGAGCTTTCGCTCATCGTCAGCATTGAAGTAGCGAATGCCATTCGGTCCGAACTCGGCAACCTCACCGGTAACAAATGGATAAATCGGATTGTGAAACCAGATCGCGTTCTTGATGTACCACGGTGACGCCACTGCTAAGGCGAGAAATGTGTAGATAACGCCGTATTGTAAAACCGTCCGAATTGATTCCCGGCTTCGAATCGTCTCGACCAGATAAAGTATGCCGACGAGGAATATCCACACCGCGGCAGTGTGCTTGATTCCCAAACTGAAACCGGCAAAGACTGCGGAAAGCCACAACCATGCACGACTGCCCGTGCTGAGATAATTGATCATCGCGTAAGTGCACGCGAAGAGCATCCCCGCCAGCGAAACGTCGATGCGCGTCGTGATGGCAAGCTCCACGATCATCCCCGAAGCAAAGAACGCAAACAGCGCAATCACGCCCGCGCGACGCGTAATGTATCTGCAGCAAAAAGCGTAGAGCAGGACAGCGGTAGCTACTGCCAGAAACAGACTGAACAGTTTTGCGGCCACATCCGATCCTGCCAACAAGAAAAGCGCGTAAATCATGTGGACCAGAAACGGCATGTTGCCTAGAGAGTTGTCATAAGACGGAAAGACGCGGCCGGCCTGAACAAATTGAAGTGGCACGGGTAAGTGATAGATGAGCTCATCCGCGACGTGAGGAGGTGTTAATGTCCGCAGCACCAGCAAAACAAATAAACCGGTAAATATCCCCGTGACGAGCTTCGCTTCCAATGCAGTTTGCGTGGCGCGAACCAGGCTTTGCCACAACTGAGGAAGATCGCGCGCCGTCAATGCCAGCGTCACAAACAGCAGCGCCAGCATTGCCCAACCGCGCAGCAATCCCAACAATCCCATCAACAAAACGAGTAGACCAACTACTCCCGTGCCGAGGAAAAAAGAGAACGCTAAATGTTCTGCCGAATTTACGAATTGAAGCGAGATTCTTCGGGTGAGGCTATGTCCGGCAGAAAGTAATACGAATGAAAGTGTGAGTGCCGCCACGAGATCAAACAGGTGGTCCAATATCGCCAACGCCCCAGTGGCGTCAGCCGCAGCCGCGAGGTAGATGTGGGTCAGAATCACGCTTTTGGTTGGCATACCAGAATAAACTGGTATCCGAACAGCGTCTTTCTCAGCCTGGCCAAACCCCAATTGATAATGTGGAGAAAGCTTAGGATCCGACCTTTGCTGGTTGCCGGCAGGATTAGCGGAAGCGGTATCGGCGTAACACTTGTGCTGAGCACATCCAGGCCCGAGTCGTTTGCAATTCGTTTGGAGCTGGCGAGCGTGAAGAAGCGAAGGTGAGTTTCATCAAGAATTCCCACGCGACTGTAATTGAATCGTCCGAAAAGCAGGTTCAATCGCACCCAGATGTTCGCGACGTTTGGCAAAGACATCAACATCTTGCCGCCAGGCTTGAGCTGCTGGGCCATCCTTTGCAGGAACTGTTGCGGATTACGAAGGTGTTCGACCACGTCTCCGAGCACAATCGCGTCGTATTTTCCTAAACTCGAAAAATCCAACGCTTCCGCGTCGCCAACTATCATTCGCTGGCAATGCTGCTGAGCGATCCTCGCCATCTCCGGATCACTCTCGACACCCGTCACTACACAGCCACGCTTCGTCATCTCTGCACTGAGATATCCGGTGGCGGTCCCTACTTCCAACACTTCAACAGGTTTCTCACGGTCGATCCATTCCAGAATTTGTGAATGACTGCTGTATGGATCGTCGCGCTTGTAGGTGTAGTGCGCTCCGTCGATATCGTATTTCGGCTCATACATCAGTTTGGCCTTGTGTAGCCTGTACGTCAGCGCCGCTTTCACGCAGTTGAACGCGTAGGAGATGCCGTTCACATAACAGATCTCATCACCATAGTAAGTCGGAATCGGCCGTTCGCAAATACGCAGCCCCGCCTCGTGAAACTGGATCAGGATGTCAGTATCGAAGTGCCACTCGTTCGAGTTTTGGCGAAACGGAAGTTGCTTCAGTGCCGCACAACTGTACAGGCGGTAACCTGAGTGAAATTCAGAGAGACGCATCCCTGTAATCCGGTTTTCCAGCCATGTGAGGATCTTGTTTCCGATGAATTTGTATTTCGGCATTCCGCCTGCGAGTGGGTCGCCACCATCGGCCATGCGGGATCCAAACACCATGTCAGCTTCATCGGCTTCGAGCGGCGCGAGCAACTCCGGCAAAACTTCGGGCGCATACTGCCCGTCAGCGTGAAGCATCACGACGATGTCGAGCCCACGCGCGATCGCGTACTCGTAGCCGGCCTTCTGATTTCCGCCGTAGCGAAGGTTCTTCGCGTTTCGGTGAATGGTGAGCTTCTCGACTGTCTTGGCGTGCTTGTATCCGATCGCGGCGTAATAGGTGTTGTCGGTCGAGCAGTCGTCGAAGAGAAAAACCTCGTCGACCTTTTCCCAAACCTCTTGAGGAATGCGATCGAGCGTCCAATCGAGTTTGTTAACGGCGTTGTACGCAATGACGAAAATGCCGATTCGCTTCTTGCTCACGAGACACCTCTTCAGACGAGATACACGTTTAGCTGGCAGAGTTGGACGTCTGCTTCGCAAGCATTGTGCCGGGGGGAAAAGGGCTAAATATTGGGGGAATTCGCGGATTCAGACTGTGCGCTTAAACAACAACTGCTCGCCAGCGCGCAGTTTCTCAGCGATCTCTGCGGCTCTCTGCGCCCTCTGCGTTGAAATAGCCCTTTAACGCAGAGAACGCCGAGAGCCGCAGAGAGCGCAGAGTTAAACCTCCTGGATGCCGGTGTCTTCAACTTTGTACTTCCGACCACAGCGCTCACAGGTCGTAACCGGCCGGCGATCTGGTTTCAGCGAGCGGGCACAAAAACACACCCAACCACCTTGTCGCGCCGGGTTTCCGTAAACCAGCTCATGAGGACGAACATCACGAGTGACGACCGCGCCGGCGCCGATCAGGCAACGTGCGCCGAGCCGGACGCCGCAAACGATGGTTGCGTTCGCGCCGATCGTTACCCCTTCTTCGATCCATGTCTCTACGGGCGTCCAGTCCGTGTCACGACTGCGCGGGGTCAGATCGTTAGTCAGAACGGCGTTCGGACCAAAAAATACGTTGTCTGCTACGTGTACGTGCTGCCAGATGCAGACTCCGTTTTTGATGGTTACGTTGTTGCCGATGCTGACGCCGCTCTCGATGAAAGCATGATCGCCGATGTTGCAGTGAGAGCCGATGACGACGTTTTTCAACACGTGAGCAAACGCCCAGATACGAGTGCCGTCACCAATTGCATCTGTTTCCACGAGTGCTTTCTCGTGGATGAATGGAGCGTCTTTAAGTTCGTCCATAGGCCAATTGATGACAGCCTTTTTATCAAAAAACTATTTTTAAGACTAATTGCGAACCGGCAAACGCGGGAAATTTGTTGGCGTTGCGGTGTTGTTCTGCTTCTCTTTCAATGACTCAGCGTAGTGATAGATCACGCGATCTTTATCAGGCACAAGGCCCGCGATCTCTATCTCATTCTTAATCACTGCGGCAAACTGTTTACTGCCGCGCACCACTGCGTCGTCACCCTTTTTGAAGCCCCAGACGAGCGCGGCCGGCGCCGTGTAGGGAAAGATCAGCGCCGAAGTGGCCGCCGCGCCGACTGCCAGCATGCCCGTGCGATTGCCACCTTCAGCGGCTGCGGTTAGCAGCACGGGGATCTTTGTGCCGTCGATCGCGACGATGTGTTCCATCTGAAAAGTGAGCGCGCCGCCGCGGCCGAAGTTCCCGGCTTTCCTCACGCGCACAATCTTCGCGCGCGC
>Ga0105247_10000780_pt1 | contig 24456 bp, 20 predicted proteins | sample KBSS24metaG_FD_81519 | JGI IMG/M metagenome (GOLD analysis project Ga0105247, IMG submission 81519) | Switchgrass rhizosphere microbial communities from Kellogg Biological Station, Michigan, USA - KBS S2-4 metaG | ecosystem: Host-associated > Plants > Roots > Rhizosphere > Soil | place...
ACGTTGCCGCCGCGTTACTCCAGGAACGCGCCTTACGCTCCGTCACTCGCATTCGCCCGGCCACACTGCAAAAGCTGCCGGACATCCTGCGCGCAGCCGAGGCAGCGTTGAACGGAGGCACGGAGTGAAAACTAAGTTCCGAAACATCGTGACTCGCAATCTCGCCGCGGAGAAATGGAGCTTTGTCGTCGCCATCGCCTGCACGCTCATCGTTTCAGTTGCGGATCTACTGCGCCCGTGGCCTTTAAAGTTGATCGTCGACAACATTCTGCTCGGCAAGACTCTACCGCCGTCATTACGCTCGTTCGAAAGTTTCTTCCACGAGCAAAAGGTATGGACCACGATCGTGGTCGCGAGCGTACTGATAGTCCTGAGCGCCGTCAAAGGCTTCTCCGTTTACGCGCAAACATCGATCACGTCACGCATCGGTTATCGAATCGCGCACGCACTGCGTCGTGAGTTGTTTTCACATCTCCAGCGCCTTTCACTCGCTTTTCACAAACGTTCACGATCCGGCGAGCTGCTGACGAAAGTCACCAGCGACACCAACTCCGTGCGCGATGCGTTTTCAGAATTTGCGCTGACTCTCGTAACCGAAACACTGACGCTCGTCGGCATGATCGTCGTCATGTTTGCGATGAACGTCGAGCTGAGCCTCGTAGTGCTGTCGACATTTCCCGTGCTGACGATCATTTCGGTCTATCGCTTCCGCCGCATACGCGACTCGGCACGCAAGGTCCGCAAGGCCGAGGGCAATCTCGCCGCACGCGTCAGCGAAACGTTGCATGCGATCACGCTTGTGAAAGCTTTCGGCCGCGAACGTTATGAGACGGAACGGTTCGAGACGGAGAGCTCGGAGACGCTGAACGAGAGCATACGCACGGCCCGTCTCGAAGCCGCATCGTCGCGCGCGGCGGACATCGTCAACGCAGTGGGCACGTTTGCGGTCCTTGTATTCGGCTCGCTCCAGGCATTGCGCGGGCACATCACACCCGGATCGCTCCTTGTATTCGTCGCCTACATGAACAGCCTGTACGTTCCGATCCGAACGCTTGCGAAGCTCTCAGCAAAGCTGTCGCGCGCGTTCGTCAGCGCCGGACGAATCTCCGAGACGCTCGGCATCGAGCCTGAGCGCCAAGATTCGCCCGGCGCGATCGCGGCCACGGCCCTTCGCGGCAACATAAGCTTTCGTAACGTTACCTTCGACTACGGCGCCGGCAACCCCGTGCTGCGCAACATCTCGTTCGACATCGCGACCGGACAAAAGGTCGCGCTCATCGGACGCTCAGGCGCGGGCAAGTCGACGATCATCAGTCTGCTTTTACGACTCTACGAAATCGAAGACGGTGCGATTCTGATCGACGGGATCAACGTCAAAGAGTACCAGCGTGAATCGCTGCGCCAGCAGATCGCGATCGTGATGCAGGACAGCGTGATGTTTGGCGCTTCAGTCAGAGAGAACATTGCGTACGGAAAAGTTGATGCAACTTCGGACGAGATTATTCGTGCTGCCAAGGCAGCGAATGCACACGAGTTCATCAGCAAGCTCGAGGATGGGTACGAGACGGTGATTGGCGAACGGGGAGGCACACTCTCCGGGGGGCAGCGCCAACGCATCGCAATCGCGCGCGCGTTCGTGCGCAACGCACCCATCCTCGTTCTGGATGAACCGATGACCGGACTCGACATCGAGAGCGAGGCCGCAGTGCGCGACGCTTTGCAGCGACTGATGCGTGGCAAGACGTGTTTGGCCATCACGCACGATCTCGCTTCTGCTGCTGCATCCGATCGCGTCCTCAGGCTCGAAGACAGTCGGATTGTCGAACAAGAGCCGCTACTCATGGATTTCTCTGTGCAACCTCTGCGTTCTCTGTGTCTCTGTGGTGACTGATTGCGGTGACACAGAGAACGCAGAGGTTGCACAGAGAAGAAACGACATAAATGAACGATCGACCTGCAATTCTGTTTTACTGCCAGCACTCGCTGGGCATGGGCCATCTCGTGCGGTCGCTCGCGCTTGCGGAACGGTTGGGCCGGCGTTTTCGCGTGATGCTTTTGAACGGCGGACGACTACCCGCGGGTATCGTGGTTCCGTCGAACATTCAATTCGTAAATCTGCCACCGCTCGGAATGGACGAAGCAAATCAACTTGTCAGTCACGACAAACGAATCTCCGTAGCACGCGCGCTCGATCGCCGGAAGAAAATGATCCGGGTGACCTTCGACAACCTGCGCCCGGTGGTTGTGCTCGTCGAACTCTTCCCTTTCGGCCGTAAGAAATTTGCCAACGAGATCCTGCCGTTACTACAGGCCGCGCGCGAAAGAGAAACACGCGCCCTTGTCGTTTGCAGCCTGCGCGACATCCTTGTCAGTCGAGAAGGTAATCAGGAATTTAACGACCGCGCCGCGGCGTGGGCCAACGAGTTCTTCGACGTAGTGCTGATTCATTCTGATCCTTCATTTGCTCGGTTCGAAGAATCTTTTCACTCAAACGTTCCTTTGCAGGTGCCGATCAAGTACACCGGATTTGTTGTGCCGGCGTCTGCGCCAGCCGCGCCGCAAGAGAGCAAGCGCAAGCGGATCGTGGTTTCTGCAGGCGGCGGGATTGCCGGCGAGCCACTACTGCGTACCGCCATCGAAGCCCTCGACTACCTGCAGGACGATCCGGAACTCGAGATGAAAGTTATTGCCGGTCCTTTTCTGAGCGATGAATCGTGGCGCGCACTTCGTTCGCTCGCGCAGGGCAAGAACAGATTGCGCCTCGTGCGACAGGTCAGGGACTTGTGCGGTGAATTGTGTGAAGCAGCCGTATCGATCAGCCAGGCGGGATACAACACGTGTCTGGATGTTCTGCGCGCGAAGGTTCCCGCGATCCTGGTTCCATTCGCGAAAGAAGGCGAAGACGAGCAGTGTAAACGTGCGTTGCGTCTCCAGAATCTCGGCGCTGTCAAGGTGCTCGAGCAAAACGATCTGACGCCGGCGCGCCTCGCCGCAGAGATTCGCGACTCGATGAAATCAAAATTTGTCACTCCGGTCCTCGATCTCAACGGAGCTGAGAATGCGGCGGCGCTGATTGAATCAATAACAAATCTCGCGGATTACACCCATTATGCACACTGAATTTACAAACTGGCTGGATCCTTTGAGAAAAACGCTGGACGAAGTGCCCGGCTCCATACCTTTCTTCTTTCGCGATGACGACGCGGGCTGGGAAGATGAAAGGCTATTCGAGTTGCTCGACGTGTTTGCAGATTACAACGTGCCGATCGATGTGGCCGTTATTCCGAAATCGATCTCACGGGAAACCGCGGCGTTTCTCCGCAAGCGCCTCGAAGAAAGTCCTAAGCAGCTTTCAGTTCACCAGCACGGCTACGCGCACGTGAACCACGAACAGACCGGACGCAAGTGTGAGTTTGGCAACAGTCGTTCGAGTGAAGATCAGCACGCCGACATCGCCGCAGGCAAAGCATTGCTGATTGATCTGCTCGGACCAACGGAGTCGATCTTCACTCCGCCGTGGAATCGTTGCACCGCATTCACAGCAGCATGTTTACAACGCGAAGGATTCACACTTCTGTCTCGCGATATCACTGCAACGCAATTCAATGCACCGGGACTTGGCGAGCTTCCAGTGTCGATTGACTGGTTTGGCCATCGCAAGAATGTGCGACTGACGCCAAACGAGATCGGGAAGTCACTCAGCAAAGCCGCCTCATCGCAAGAGCCTGTCGGAGTGATGCTTCATCACGCACTCATCGACGATGAGGAGCGCCGAAGGATTGGCGAATTGCTGGAGCTGCTTTCGTCACATTCGCGAGTGCACGGCCGGTTGATGCGCGACCTTGTTCCTCCGTCTGAAAGGAAAGCGACGTCATGAGAAAAGTTTTATTCATCATCTTTATAACCGTGGCCACGAGTATCTCCGTTGCCGCGCAAACAAGTGACACGCTCAGAAAAGAAGACGAGAGGTTACACCGGCGTTGGTGGGTTTCGATGTCGTTAGCGACTGTATACGACACCAATATCACTCACGACGAGCAGCAAGTCGGTTCTTTTGGCCTCGTGCCGAGTTTCGGGTTTCACTTCAGAGACAACGCTGAGCGTCCATCGTTCGAGGCTGACTATGAGGTTGCGTTGCATCGCTACAATCACACGGATGAATTCGATCGAGTGAGCCAAAGTCTGAATGCTGTCTATCGCAAGCAACTCGCAAAGCGGCTCTACTCGAAAACGACTACGGAGATGTCACTCAAAGGATCGTCCGAGGATCGTGAGATCAACAATAACTACATTCTCGAGCAGCAGCTTCAGTATCGCTTGCCTTTCAACACGAGAGTCGCGGGGTTTGCGGCGTATCGTTTGAAGCGGTATCCACTCATCGAGCAGGATTCAAATTCGATCGATTCGTATGTGGGGGCAAAAGTTGAGCAGCGGTTCAAGGGTGATCGACGGGCTGAGCTCACTTATCGTTACGATCACAATCGCGCCTGGGATCCGCGGAACAATTACATCCGCCGGACATACTCACTGGAGTTTCAGACCCCGCTCTCGATCAAGAGGCGTGATTCGTTGAGCGCCGAGATGCGCTACAGTCCGCGTGATTACCAGAATCGAACCACGCGTGTTAACGGAGTCCGCGTGCCCCGACACGACGACCGTTGGGTTTTCAGCGTCCTTTACGAGCGATTGCTCCGGCCAGACCTTTCGATGGCGCTTGAATATCAATTCGAAAAACGCAACTCAAACGACCCGGACAAAATCTTCACCTCGAACGTATTTGGATTGTCCTTCACCTTCGACAAATGGAGCTGGTAGGGAACGGGCGGCCACAGAGGGCCGCCCCTACAGTTGTTGCTCATATAGCGCCTGCTAGGAAGGGGCGTGATTGACTACAACTGTAGGGGTGGCCCTCCGTGGCCACCCGTACGGCTGGCCAGAAATTGGATCTGAAAACTCCTCTGCCAGGTCATAATTCCCGATTTTTTGGTGAAATCACTCACGCTTTCTAGCATTGTTAAACCAGAATAGACATTGACAAACACTTTTACGGCCTCCTATGATGCTTGGGCGGCCGCTGATGTAGGGTAAGGTTGCCGCAAAGACGCTGCTTGAGAATCCCAACCGAGCTATCCCCTATAACCTCTTTCCTCAGTCTCCTTACTAAAAGCGACTTGAGCCTACTATCCCCAACCATAGAGGAGTAACGACACATGTTTAAATCGACCAAGGGCATCTTAACGACCCTGGCAATTTCAGCCTTGCTTTTGATGAGCGCAACCGCCGCGTTCGCGCAGACGACCGGCTCGGTAACGATGACCGCCACAGTCTCGAATTTTGTTGAATTGACTTCCGGTGGAGCCGTCACGCTTACGGGTAATTCCGGCGGCAGCATCATCACGGACGGTACTGCAAACAGCCCGCTGGCAGTGGTTGTGAACCTGGGTGAGCTCGGCCCAAGCAACACGAATAGTTTTGTGAAATTGAGTGTGCCGGTGAGACTTCGCAGCAACGTAGCCTATCAACTAAACATGGTTAGCAGCGTTGCCGGCGCTGGTGCGACCAGCTTCAGCCTGAAAGATACAGACGTAGGCTTTGGTTTGACTCCAGCCGCACGACCCGCGAACCTCGCGGCAGGCGCAGACACCAACGCGACTCCGGGTGATCCGACCGTCGGTGGCAGCACGGACGCCAATGGCCGTTGGGTATTTGCAGGTGCAAACTCCACGCTCGGCGCCTATGCCGTTTCAGGCGCGGTTTTGAATGGACCACGCATCAACCAGGCCGTCGCTGCCAACAGCAATACAAGCTTGACGTTCCCCGCAATCTTCGCAGTCAAGCCGCAGTTCTACGATCCCGCTCCGGCGATCACGATCACGGCTCAGTTCACCGTTGTAGCACTGTAATTCTTTAACGCTTCCCTACAGTAAGTGGCCCGGCCGTCAGTCTCCCGATTGACGGCCGGATTCCCACATCTCACACCTCCTCGAGGACAAATCAAATGCCCCGTAAAATATCCAGAACAATTCTGCTTACTGCGCTGTTCGTCGTTTCGGCCATTAGCTGTTTCGGACAGTCTACGACCGGAACCGTCACGATGAGCGCAACCGTCTCGAAATTCGTCGAGATCAACTCCGGTGGCGCAGTCACGCTCACCGGAAACTCAGGTGGCGGCGTTACTACTGACGGAGTAGCCAACTCTCCGCTCGCCGTGTCGATCAACCTGGGTGAGCTTGGTCCAAGTAACACCAACAGTTTCGTGACCGCGCAAGTTCCGCTCAAACTGCGCAGCAATGCGGCTTACGTCTTATCGATGACCGCTACCGTTACCAGCTCCGGTACGACGGCTAGCAGGATCGTTGCCTCCGACGTGGGCTTCGGTCTGGGCACAGTCTCGCGAACGGGACTCGGCGTGAACGCGGGCGCCGACACAAACGCGACCTCTGGTGATCCGACGCTCGCCGCGAACGGATCCGTGAATGGAACCACCGGCCGCTACGAATTTACCGCCGTGAGATCGAATCTCAGCGCCTTCTCGTCAGCAACGACGGCGCTCAGTGGTCCGATCATCATGAACGCCGTGCCGCGCAGTAATGCGAATGGACTGACCGTGCCGGCGTTCTTCGCAGTCAAGCCTCAGTTTTTCGAAAACGGCACCAGCACGATCTCCGTCACATTCACCGTGACCGCACCATAATGCGTTTACGTCACTTCACATTCTCACTTCTTGCTGCCCTGATTCTCATTGCTGCCGTCCAAACGATCTCCGCACAGGCGCTGGATATCAGCAGTGGCGGACAAGCGACTATTACGGGCGCGGTGGGCGGCTCTGTAACCGGCAGTGCGAGTGTTTTGAATGATTTGATCGTGACTATCGATTTCGGTGAGGTGTCGCCGCTCAACACTAATTCAATCGTGAAAGTGGTTGTTCCGATCGCGCTCCGCAGTAATCAACCATATCAGGTTTCGGTTACGGTGAGTGGTCTCATCAACGGCAACGTCCAGGCCCTGCAAGCGTCTGATATCGGTTTTGGTCTTCAGAACATTCGCAAACTGGGTGGCGCCGGTCAGGATTGCAATCAGAGCACTCATATCATTCGTTCACCGTTCTCCAACGATCCGGCGCTTAACGCAACGATCGGAGGCAGTGGACGCGTGACCTACCCCTCGTCGCTCGCCAATATATCCGGCTCGACCATCATTCTCAGCGGTCCGGAGCTTTCAAAGAACAACAGCATCAAGCGCCAAAATAGTGATGGATATGTTTTCGATGCTGTCTTTGCTTTGACACCTCAGTTTTTCGCCGCCGGAGTTTCTTCCGCAACTCTTATCTTCACGATTTCGCCAGGTCCGAATGTCCCCTGCTGAAAGGTCCAGATCGATGTCGCCTAACATTTGCCGGTTAAGTGCAATTTTAATTTTGGTATTGATGACTGCGGTTTGTGCCAGCGCGCAGGTTCCTGACCCGACGCCGAAACCAAGCGGTAACGGTATCTCATTGGCTCCGGCACGACTCGAGCTCGAGATGCAGCCCGGTGCCGAAACAACCGTGGTGATTAATCTCGATTACCATTCAACTTCGGAAAACTCACAACCCGTCCGCATCGTGGCGAGCTTGAATGACTGGACCATCGATCGCGACGGGCAAGTGAAATTTGAACGAGCCAACACGTTCCCCAACTCGGCGAGCTCGTGGTTGATCTACAGTCCGGCTGAAACAACCGTAATGCCGGGTAACCTGCATGCGATCCGAGTCACTGTCTCAGTGCCGAAAGACGCCACTCCGGGCGATCACCTGACAGCGCTGATCATCGAACAGCGACCTGACAACATTAAGCTCAATGAGAATCGTCGTCAGATGGTGATTCGATACCGGATGGCGGCTGTGTTCTATATCAAGGTGCCGCAACTACGTCGCCAGGGATCGTTGGAAAGTCTGCGTGCTGAGACAAAGGACGACCAGATATTCGTGACTCCCCTGCTCAAGAACAGCGGCAACACTGTTATTCGTCCGCTTACTTCATTGAAGGTGACAGACACGGCAGGCATTGCAGTCGCGGAGTTGCCGCAAAAAGAATCGTTACCGTTGCTTGGTGGAGCAGAGCTGGTGCAACCGCTCGTCCTCGAGTCGCGTCTCGCGCCCGGCACTTACACGGTTAAGTACCGCGTGGATTTTCAGGATGGCAGTAGACCAACGGAAGGTGTTACTGAATTAGTTATTCCGGCGTTGCAACCAAAGTCAAATGGGACTCGCGCGGCAGTCCCGGTTTCAAACGAATGAGAACAGTGATTTCCAATGCGTTGTTTGGGGAATGAAGAGTACCGCCAATGGAAATGCGTGGTCCACTCAGAACGAGCAGGGGTTGAGAAAGATCCGGATCAAGCTGAGGGTTGAAATGAAGAGCATCAACGACCTGTGGAGACACTAGCGTTCCCGTCGCGCGCGCGTCCTCTACCGATAGCTCACTCAACACTGCTGTTTTTGATGCGAAAGTAGCAGAAATTTTGAAACCGGTATTTGAACGGACCAGCAAGGGCAAGCGGAGGATCTCATCGCCTGACAACGTGACGTCCACAGCATTTGCACCGCGGCTCACAACGTTCGCGTTACCTGGCTGGGCCGAGAGAGTAACCGCTTCGGTAACGGTGGCCTTCATTATCACAGAGCTTTGCGCCTTCACACCTGCAGGCACAAGAACCCCGACAGCAATGAGCGTGAGTAGACATCTCATCTGTGAGAACTCCTGAGTTAGATTCTTGAGTCTTATAACACACTCAATACCCGCACACTTCTAGGAAAACGCATGTTAGCCACAAGAAGGCACCAAAAGCTCAAAATGTATTTCTTAAGCGTTTTGTGCTTTTTGTGCGTTTTTGTGGGCAATTCCTACGCTGATCCCAAAGCACCTAAACCCGCACCACCACAGGCAAACACAGTAATCATCGTCAACGAGCGCGCCCTCGTTGGACCAAACAGTGCGGCGCAATTGCGTGGCGGACGATTGTTTCTTCCCGTTGCCACCATTGCGCAAGCACTCGGCGATACGCTCAGCTCCGATTCAACACAGCGCCTCGTGACGATTCGTCGTCAAAACGGCACGACGGCGGTGTTCAACGCTCCGCTGAATGAGGTGCGTGAGAATGGCGCGGTTATTCTCTCTGTCTCGGGCACCGCGGATCTCGTCTTCCCTCCGACACCGAACGAGCTCATGCTCCCGGCCGAAATCGTGGCTGCACTGCTCGATGTCGTCGTGCGACGCGATGAAAGCCAGGCGATCGTGATTAGTCGTAAAGGAGTGCCGGCTGACAACATTCGCACCGGATCGAAACACGCACCGTGGCAGCTCTTCCAAGTCGAGTACGATTACAACTTCAGTCACTACACTACCTCGGGCGAGCACAGTCTCGTTCTGCGTGGTACTGGTCGCGTCGGCGACGCAAGATTGACTTTCAATACCAACTCATCCGTCGGCACGCCGTACAGCACATCTCGCGGAAATCTTTTGGGCGGGACTGTCAGGCTGGATCGCCCAAACGGTCAAAGCTTCGTTGGCGGTGAATTCGGTACCGGCACAGATCTGGTATTCCTGACTGCCGCCGTGCGTGGCGGCCTGGTCCAATTGCCCCTGAATCGCGTGCGACTCGATTTCTTCGGCGGCCAAACGACGTCCGGAATTTCCGAGACGCTGGCATCCAAGCCGGCTGACTTGATACAGAACCCGCTTTTACCGTTTACCATCCGTTACGACACGAAGATCTTCGGCGCACTTGCGACTACGGCCACTTATGGTCCACGCCAACCAGAATTCACGTTTTCCGCGGGCGCCATGCACTTCGACCGCTCGAATCGCAAAGGCAACACGCTCACCGGCGGCGTCAAGTACATCTCGGGTCTTAATCGTCTCGAGGCCGATGTCGCGGTGGGCCAATTCTCGGGAACCAATCGCAACGGCACTCAGGTAAACGGCGCGGACATGGCAGTCAATCTCACCGGTTCTTATCAACTGACAGATCAGCTGATCGCGCAGGGTCGCTATACTTACGTTGGTCCAACTTTCCTGAGCCCGCAAAGCGGCGTGTACCAACCTACCAACGTCACTGCTGCAGGATTGAGCTGGCAACCAAAAAGCTGGGTCACGGCAGCGGTTAACGCCAGTTCGGCAACGACACCAGGAAGAGCGGGCCAATTCAATCGTTACGTAACTGCGACATTGAGTCTCGCGCCGGACAATGCAATGCCGTCGATTTTTATCTCTCACACGCAGAGCGGCACCGAGCAATTGCGAAACTCCGTCTTCACGTTGATTAACGCGACGAAGAAATTCAATCGCTGGTTCTTGTTCGTCAACGGCTCGCGCGTCAAGACATTTGGCGATACTGCTCTCAACTTCCAGGCCGGTGGGAATGTACGGATCAATGAATACAATACTCTCGAGGTGAGCCAGTCGTTAGGCAGTCATGGGCTTCTCAACGGCCTCGCGACGTGGCAGATGTCGAACCTGTTTCACAATCACCTCGGTTTCAGTGCCGGCCTGGGTTACACACGCAGCGACACGGCGCCGCTTCACACGTCGCAGCACTTCTCAGCATTTCTTAAAATGCCGCGCAACACCACCGTGCAATTGAGCTATTTGAAAACGCAAACCGGCACGACGGCGCTACTTACCCTGCACGGCTTGTTCTTCTCAAACAAACGGGCCGAGCGCGCGATCAATGGTCCATTGTCCGAGTTGAACTCATACGCGGCGGTTTATGGACGCGTTTACCAGGACGTGAATCTAAATGGACGTTACGATCCGGGTGTCGATCAGCCGCAGGCAAATGCGAGAGTCCGCGTCGATGGAAACCGTTATGTAGTTTCAGATGAGAGCGGCATTTTCAGAGTCGAGAGTGTCGCGCGGGGTGAGCACGCCGTCTATCTCGATCTCTTGTCTGTGCGTGCGGATCTGACGTTGCTGGACCAAACACAGCAACAAATCACGATCGAGTCGACTCGTGACGTTATCGTCGACTTTCGCGTGGTGCGCACTGGCCGCATCACCGGACTCGTCTGGTTTGATACTAATGAGAATGGACGTTTCGATCAGGGTGAACAGCCGTTGTCTGATGTGCGCGTTGTGACTGGCAGTGGCCGCGACACGCTGACCGACGACAAGGGCTATTTCATCATCGGCGACCTGCCGCCCGGCGAGCACATCCTGTTGCTCGATGAGAAGACCATCCCCGAACAAACCAGGTCCGCCACGGGCTCCCAAACGATAAAAGTAGCCGGCGGCAATGAGACCTCAACGCTTTTCCCCGTTACAGCCCTTCCCGCCCAAATCAAAAAATTTCCTCGCTGATGATAGTTTTCGCGAGAGTCTTTCGCCTTAACAAACGTCTATTGATGTTTAGAAAGGAGAAATTAAGGTGAAGACTACTCTAATTAATTCCAAACAAATATTTTTCGCGCTTTTCATCGCGATCCTCTCGGCTGCAAGCGTTACTCAAGCGCAGCCTTACCAGACCATCAGCACTCAAGACTCGAGCGTCGGTGACAATCTGATCAGGACCATAACGACCGTGCAAAGCGGCGCTAATTCGCTTAACCGGTTCCAGATGACGCAAGTCAGAAAGTCGGGTCCGCCGGACGAAGCAATAAAGGGTGTAATCCTGTTGTTACCACCATTGGGCAGCGGTTTTCAGAATTACGAAGCGACTGAAAACGGCGACTATAACGATTCTTTTGTCGCATTCTTTGCGCGTCGTAATTTCGTCATCTTTGGTTACTCACCACGACAGAATGGTCTCACGGCCGGATCGTGCGAAAGCGGAGTAATCGATTGTTCGCCGATGGCTGATTGGGGATTGGCGACGATCGGCAGCGACGTCTCGTACATACGCCAGCAGATCGTGGCCCAATATCCCGGCTTGAAGATCGTGGTTGGCGGGCTGTCGATGGGCAGCATCGCGTCGATGGCCGCACTAAACGCACAGCCAAACGATTACGCGGGCGCGATTCTGATCGAAGGCACCATTCACGATCCGGATGCGAGCGTGCGCGCCGCGAATGCAAACTTCTGCGCCAACGCGGAAGCGCTTCTTGCCGGGGGCGTGTACTATGACGGGCAAAGTGGACCAGCATTCAAGGCGTTGAACCAGGTGGCGCAGGCTGCTCCAAATGCGCCGAATGTGTTTCCGGGTTTTCCGCCGGGACTGACTAATCACCAGGCGTTTGTGTTGGCGCTCAGTGCGCCGCCACTGTCGCCAGTCACGCCGCGCCCGGGGTATTACAATGCGGCTGGAAGTTTCGTTGAGGATCGGTTCTTCTACGTGAACGAGCCGCTGCTCCATGCAAACATAGCGACGTTCATTGATTACACGCCGGTACGATCGTTACGCGATCTCAATTGCGGTCTTGCGGGCGAGACGACCTTCACGAATAACCTCGGGAGCTTTAATGGTCCGGTGATCATGTTCGCGGGAGGGCACGGTTTCGGATCGGCAATGTTCAGTACCGCGCAGTTGATGACGTCAGCAAGTGTAACGATCAACTTCAAGCAGGAGTATGGGCACGTCGATTACATGTTTTCGACAAATCACCTTCACGAACTCGAGCATCCGATCCTGACGTGGCTCTTACAGAAACCCTTTAAATAGAATTTAGCCCCACAAAATAGAACAAGTCAGGAAGAGGGGCTTGCCCCCGCCGTTGCTTGGATTGGACGAGCGGGGGCAAGCCCCTCTTCCTGACTTGTTCTATTCCTGACTGACTTGTTCTTTCCTGACTGACTTGTTTTTTCCTTACTGCCTTGTTCTATTCTAGCTGGCCAAAATTATTGCTTCTTGGTGGTTTCGATTAGTCTTGTGTGGGCGCGTTCGTAGTTGGTCTTGTAGATTGCCTTGTTTGGATCGTTGTTCTGCTCGCCCAGGGTGCGCGCCTTGTCGTAAAGCGGCTCGGCGAGATCGATGTGGCCGCCGCGTTCATAAGCTTCAGCAAGACTGTCATAAACATTCGCAGACGCCGGATAACGCTCCACATTCGCCTTGAACACGGCGATCGCCTCCTCCGGCTTACCATCGAACATAAACTGGTAACCCATCTGATTGATCAGATTCTCCGGCGTCGGAATCGAATAACCAAATTTCTCGCTGAGCTTCTTGTAATGCGCGTCAGCCCCCTTCAAGCCGCCGCTGATCGCGCCACTCTTTGGATCATTCGGCGCCTGCCAACCTTCATAAACCTTTCGCAACCCAAAATAGTGACTGCGAAGCACCACCGATCCATGATCTTCATCAGCCATGCGCTCAGCCTGCCACTCGAACCCCTTGATATTCGACTTCGAAAGCATATCTTTGAACTTGTCGAAGTCTTCTCCAATCGCGCCCGGCTCATTGCCTATCGACGTAAACAAAGTAACATTCGCTTCTTTCTGATTCTTGAGGTACGCGTCGGCGCGTTTCAGCGCTTCACTATTCTCCCATTGCAGCGAAGGACTAACCGCAATGTACGAATTGAAGAGTCCGGGCTTGGTGATCATCGCGTGGATGGCGAATAGACCACCGAGCGAATGTCCGGCCAGGATGCGATACGGCTGCACCCGATATTTCTTCTCGATCTCGGGAATGAGCTCAGTCTCGAAGAACTTCAGAAAGTTGTCTGCGCCACCACTCGTTGGAAATCGCAGGTCGCCGACAGGAGTTTTGTCAGTAGACTTTGCCGGCGTCAGATCACGAGTGCGATCGGTGTTCGTGACGCCGACCACGATCAAATCCGAGATGCGGCCGTTCTGAGTCAGGAACTCGATGGTGCTCGCGGTGTGGCCCATATGAGCATCGCCGTCAGTCATGTAAAGCACCGGATAGCGCACCTTGTTCGTTTCGTATCCCACCGGAGTACGGACCAGGATGATCCGGTCTTCGCCGAGAACTGTTGATTTGATCGAGAATTTTTTTACTGTGCCTGTGGGCGGCTGTGCGATTGCCGCGGACGCGATCATCAGGAGAACTGCAACGCCGGACAGCAAACGGATCAGTTTTCGTTGGAGATGAGTAGTCATGGTCTGAGCTCCAGAAAAGTGGATTATCTATTTTTCGGCAACGCGGGTTGGGGAGGCGCTGATATTACTCGATCTACTCGCCTCAGCCAATGTTCTCTTACGTGCGCTTGCGTCTGTTTGTTGCGCGCTCGCGAGTGACATGACTCGAGCGCGTGTAGGGAATGAGACTCGATGGATCCACTTTGATCACACATGAGACTTTCGTGATCCCGGAATATTTGTTCAGCAATAGCGAGGTGATTTGCTTGTTGACGATCTCCCAGTAGTCGTCTTTGTTTGGATAGTTGCTCAGCAGCGTCTCTACATCTTTCGCGAGCCAGCGGAAGTCCGGGTAGTCAGCCTTCTTAATATTAGCGACGTATCGATACGAGATGTAAATGTTCAGATTGTTGGTTTGGGTTTGATGGTCCATCTTGAAGTCTTTGATCTGGAAGGAGAACTCTTCGACGGGCGACTGCGAATATGCGGTCGAGAAACTGGCAACCAGTATAAAGATGACAATCAGCGGGCGCGTAAGTTGATTCATCTGGGGTTTGTCCTTGTCGACAAGAATTTAGCCGCGGATTTACGCGAATGAACGCGGATCCGCGGCTAAATTTTGCTTGATCAGGACCACCAACGCCAACTGACATTGTAAGCCTCCGCCAACCGGCGCAGGTCCTGACGAACCTCAGCCCAGTCGCGTTCAGCCCTTTCGCTTGCCAGACGCCGCGTCATGAACTGATCGATTTCATTGGCGCCGTCCAAAACAGCTTCCACGTCGGCGCCCACAGACTTGTTGTCTTTAAACCGGCTATAGAGCCGTTCCGTGGCGTCCTCGTAATTTTTCAGGAAGCGATTGATGTCGTCTTCGCGGTGCGAACCGTTAAGGCGGCTGCGGTCGAGCGAGGAGTCGAAGCTCTTGCGAAACCGGCCCGTGTCTTTCTTGAGCTGCGCCATCAGCTTTTTGACTTCCTTATCGTTCAGCCGGTACGGCGTATCCTGCGCTTGCGCGACGACTGCGAGACTCGCTACTAGAATCAATACATGAATTACTGTCAACACCCGTTTGTTATGCATATCTGCACCTCTCCTCGGAATTTTCAACACCCTGAGCATTAACAAAATTCGTCTTCGAGGTCTTTTAGCTTTTTGATATTTTCTTTTCGAGTTGTGACGTTTTGGTGATTACATCTTGTATATCGTGTAAATCGTGAAAATCCTGTTCAAAGTCTTAGACAAGATTACAAGATTCACAGGATTTACAAGATCTCACTCCAAGTCCAACAACCAAATGTCGCTTTCGGAGGTGTAGACCGAGTAATAGAGGAGTTTGCCGTCGGCGGAGATATCGACGCTGCGGATCTGGTTTTCACCGGAGGAGAATATCTCGCGGAGGCGCTTTGTCTTCACGTCGCCGAGATAAATCTTGTTGTCGAAGACGAAGACGAACCGAGTGCTGTCCGGTAGCCACATCGGGCTGTTGCCGAACTCGGTGAGCTTCTCATACTGATTTGTCTCAAACGAATAGGTCGCAACAGCCGATGGCGGACCACTCAGATTACCAATCACGCGCTTTCCATCAGGCGACCAGTCCCACGCGACAAAACGCTGGTTATCGGACGGCACTGGCAGCAGTCGCAGATCCTGCTCGGCCCACGCTTTATTCACATCCAAAACCGTGTTCACAAAATTGCTGCGGAAGAGGATGTGCGCACCGTCCGGAGACCAGATCGGAAAGGTAGTATCACCAGGCGTTTCGAACGTGAGTTGACGAAGATTTGTCGCATCAGTATCGAGCATCCAAATCTCATACCGGCCGGTACGATCCGAAGTGAACGCAATTTTCTTCCCGTCAGGTGACCAGCGCGGATAACGATCGAAAGACTTGTCGTTAGTAATGTCGCGCCACTGCGCGCCGTCGCGGCTAACAACAACGATATCGTCCTGCGTGCGACGCGAGATGCGCATCACGAACCGCGTTCCGTCAGGCGAGAGCTCGGGACGCACGATGTGTCGATCGCCGCGCGTGATCCAGAAGGGCTCACTGGCAACCTTCTCGGTATTCGCATTGAAGTTGAGACCCTGAATGTTTGACTGCTGATCTGTCTGGACGTAGATCATACGCCGTCCATTCGCGGAAAAGCCGAGGTGACGATTGAAAGTTGCGGGAGTGGAAACGACTTCCGCTTCGCCCTGCACTTTCCCGGTCTTCTCGTCGATCGCCACACGCCAAAAACTCATGTTGCCGCTGCGATCGCTGGCGAAGTAAAGAAACTTGCCGTCAGGTGACCAAACAGGATTCCAATTCGTTGCCGCATCTTTCGTCACTACTTCAATCGCACCACCGCTCCGCGAAATCGTCGCGATATCGCTTCTACCCGCACTCGGCGGATTAAACCAGAATGCGATCCGATCTCCGTTCGGCGACCACGACGGCTGCATCGCATCGTTCTCACACAGAAAACGCTTCTCGCCCGTGTCGACATTTGCGATCCATAAAGCGCTGGGCACGGTGTTCCTCGTCGTCGGCGCTTCGTCATGACCAGCCGTGCTGCAAACGATCTCGCGGCCATCAGGAGACCATGAGGGAAGATGACAACCAGCCACGACAAGCCTGACATTCTCGCCGCTCGCTTCCATCACATAGACGCCGGCAGGCTCGCGAGTCGATCGAAAAGCGATCCGCTCGCCGTTCGGTGAAAACGCCGGCGCGATCTCGTCGGAGGGTGTGTTTGGCGTCAGTGGCGTGGCGTTCTTGCCGCCGACTCTTTGCACAAACAGATCGAAGTTGCCGCTCTGTTTGCTCGCGTAAACGAAACTCTTGCCGTCCGGTGCGAGAGTGGGAAAGTACTCGGTACCGTGCTCGTTGGTGAGTTGCAGATGTGCGGCGCGCGTCCAGTCAGTCGTGACGGCTTTAGCCCGCAACCATACGGACCATGCAAAAACCGCTGTCGTCAAAATCAAAAGACACGTGACCGCGGGCCAAAGCCAGCGTGGTCGCACGAAAGACTTTGTCACGTGCGATCCGGAAGCGCTGGGAGACGAGTCGATCTGTCGCAGCAAACGACGCAGGTCCGCGCGGAAATCGGAGGCCGTCTGGTAACGAAGCTCCCGATCCTTCTCCAGTGCTTTGCTGAGAATCGTATCGAGCTCGGAAGGAAGACCGGCATCGATCGTCGTGGCCGTGGCTGGTTGTCCCGAAAGGATCCTGTTGATGATGGCTTGACGCGACTCGCCGGTAAAAGGTTTTTGACCCGTCGCGAGCTCGTATAACACGACGCCAAGACTCCAGATGTCGGTGCGATGGTCCACCGGCTCTCCCGAAGCCTGTTCCGGCGACATGTAAGCCAGCGTACCCATCGCGATGCCGAGCTGTGTTTGGGCCGCGGTTCCCGGCGCCGGCTCAACTTCCGCCAGTTTCACGAGTCCAAAATCGAGCACTTTCGCGTAGCCGTCGGGCCGGACCATCACGTTGTCAGGCTTTACGTCGCGATGAATGATCCCTGATTGATGCGCGGCGCCTAACGCTTCCGCAACCTGGGCCACGATCGACAACAACTCTTTCAAACTCACTTTGTCTCGCAGCGACGAAAGCGTTTTGCCTTCGACCAGCTCCATCGCGATGAAGTGCAGACCATTAGCTTCGCCGACTTCATAGATCGTGACGAGGTTCGGGTGATTCAGCGACGAAAGCGCGCGAGCTTCGCGTTGAAAGCGGCTCAATCGATCTCCGTCGACAACGAAGTGCAACGGCAGGACTTTGAGCGCGACCATGCGACCCAATTTGAGATCACGCGCGAGGTAAACCTCTCCCATGCCACCGGCGCCCAAAAGTTTTTCGATCTTGTAGGTCGCGAGTTCCTGGCCGACGAGTGTGGAAACGATGGTTGTGATCCGGGAGTCCTGCGCGAGGGCGTGGGCCGCGACTTTCATGGCTGAGCGTTCCATGAAGTTCGCCGCCTGCGATTGCGCCTTCAGCAGGCTCAGCACTTCATCGCGCAAGACGGGGTTGTCCGGCGCTGCGGCTGCGACGAACGCTTCGCGCGCTTCGGGCGGTTGTTCGAGCGCCTGCTCGAGCAGTGCGTCAACTTGTTTCCACAGCTCGCGGTCCATTTAGTTATTGCTGAGCTCGCGATAGAGCCACGCTTTGGCTTTGTTCCACTCGCGTATGACAGTGATGGACGACATGTGCATGACTTCCGCGGTCTCGTCGACGCTCAGTCCGCCAAAGAAACGCAGCTCGACGATGCGACTCTTGCGTTCGTCAATCGTGGCGAGGGTTTTCAGGGCTTCGTCGAGCGCCAGTAGATCGGGTTCACGTTCGCTCGAGATCGTCAGCGCCGCATCAAGCGACATGCGAATCGCTTCCATGTCTTTGTCGACACGTGGACGGCGTCGCGCAAAGTCAACGAGGATGCGTCGCATTATCTGTGCGGCCACGCCGAAGAAGTGGGCACGGTTCTGCCAGCGCACTGATTTCCAGTCGATCAAGCGGACGTATGCTTCGTTGATGAGCGCGGAGGTTTGTAGTAAATGGTCCGGACGCTCGCGGCTCATGTAGCGCTTGGCGAGCCGGTAGAGCTCCGCATGAACGAGCGGCGCGAGTTTTTCGAGGGCTTCTTCCTCGCCGTCGCTCCACGCTGCCAGAAGTTGAGTAAGCTCGTGAGTTCCAGGCCTCTCCATGGGCCGAGGAATTTATCACTCTTACGGACTATTTAGAAACAGTTTTAGCGATGCGACTCATCACCGACAGCACGCCGAGATGGTAAGCATTGTGATCCGCGATCAGAAGCGCTTCACGCAGGATCGTCTGCCCGTCGCCGTGCGGGATCTTCGCGTACAGATCTGTTGACGGATCTGCAACTAATGCTTCCATCTGTTGCAGGTCGTTACGAAACTGATCGATTGTCTGTTGCCACAACGTCGGATTGCCAAGATCGTCGGGCTTGGGCCAGTAACCTTTAGGAAACTCCGGCGAGACGTGGGCTACATCGCGACTGAACTCGAGTATGTCCCACTGCGCGCGGCGCATGTGTTCCAGGACCTGCCACGGTGTGTAAGGCAGACCTTCAATCTGCCGGTTGCATAGATCCGGTGGAAAGCTGTTCACAAAATCGTCGAATGATAGATGAGCGCCACCACCTCGCAAAAGGTAGAGCACGTGCTTGCGTATTGATTCGTCTGTTTGGTCTTGCGCCATGATGGCTATATCTTAGACTGCATGAAACCGATCTCAAAAACCGCCTTCTACTGTTGCGGCGTGCGAATGCAGGATGCTGAGCGCGACCAGCCTGTTTGTGGCGACACGTATGCGAAAGTGTTCATGAACGAAGAGGGCCTGCAGATCCTCGAAACTTTCAAGGACGAAACGAGACCCAACACGTCCAACGTCGGGCGGCATCGCATTATCGACGATCTATTGCGCGAGGAGTTGCTTGCGAATCCGGATCTGACTGTCGTGATCATCGGCGCGGGCTTCGATACACGTGCGTTCAGGCTGAGAGGCGGAACGTGGATTGAGCTCGATGAGCCGCAGGTGATCACATATAAAGAGGAGCGATTGCCTGCTGCAAAAAGTGAAAACGAGCTGCACCGCATCTCGATCGATTTCGCCACTGAGTCACTCGAACAAAAGCTCGCTGCCTTCTCGGGTCGAAGCCCGGTGACGGTCGTGATCGAGGGCGTCTTGATGTATCTCGAGGAAGCAGCGGTCGGAAAGTTACTCGAGACACTGGACCATCTGTTTCCACGACATAAACTGATCTGTGATCTGATGACGACAGAGTTTTTGGAGAAGAACGCGTTCACGATTCACGAGAAGCTCACCGGCATGGGCGCAACGTTCAAGTTTACAGTCGACAAACCCGAAGACGTGTTTTTGAAGAACGGTTATCGCCAGATCGAGACGATCCCGATAATCGAAAAGGCAGTTTTATTCGAGGCAGGAGAGATCCCACCGGACGTCTGGCAGACAATACAGCCGACTCTCCCACAAGGCTACTCAATCCACGTATTCAAGAAGTAGATTCTTCATAAAGCGGGGGCAAGCCCCTCTTCCTGACTTGTTCATTCCACTGAGTCGTTCGAAAAAGAACAAGTCAGGAAGAGGGGCTGCCCCCGCTCTGTGTGTTCGTGGGCTAAGCGAAGATCTTTTTTGTGTCGAGAATGATTGTCTTGGCGCCGCGTTCCTGTGCTTTCTGGACCATGTCGGCGGTGCCGCCCGCGCCGTCACCACTCGCGCCGTTCCAAAGCGCGATCAGCGTCACGTTTTCACCGCCTGCGGCAGCGAGCGCGTTGTGCAGGTTCCAGAGATTGTTGCGTTGCCAGATGTTGTAATCAGGTTTGTCCTGAAGCCAGCGCGGCAGATCTACCGAATCACATAACACGCGCACTGGTTTCGACCTCACGAGACGATTGAACTCTTCAATCCACTGCGGACCAGCTTTCGCGACCGACTCACGAATATAAAGCTCGCGCGGCACTGCAAGAAAAATCCGAGTCGGGATATTCATCGATTCGCAAACCTGGTGAAACAGAATGTCGCCACCACTCGCACATCCCGCAACGCCGAAAGCAATCGCGCCTGCGATCTGTTGTTCCGCGGCAACCGCCTCAGCAATCTTCTGTTTAGCAATGTCAACCTTGTCGGGCGGAAACCGTGGCTCGGTGCGTCCGGGAGCGTCGATCATGTGACCAGTAAACAGAAGCACGCGCTTTGGAGCAGCAGCGACCTCCGTTACAACTGGCGCCGGTTCGAGCACACTCAAAACCGCATCGACATTCTCTTTGAGCAAGCCTAGATCCTGATACATGCTGAGCTGGCGCCGAACCGCATCACTCACAAACGCAGGCGCATCAACGAGCGCTTTCCGGTACGCGCTCGACACCTTCGCCGGTCTGTTCGAAGTAAGAAAACAATGATCGGCTTCACTGATCTCCGCCCAAACATCCGTGCGCTGTTCTCGGTCAAGACGTTCCGCTGTTGCCTTCAGCGATAGATCGGTCGATGCCGAGAGCTTTTGGACATGTGTGTTTCGCGACTTGAGCTCGCGCTCGGCGGTGTCGTCGTCGTCGAACCGTTCCGCCCAAACGTCGGGCATGAGCTCAGCTAACTTAGTCTCGATCGTCAGCATCGCGAGTGTATTGAGCCCGGAGTAAAAGTGGTTGAGGTCCTCCTTGAAAGCCGCTTCGTAAGCCCCGAGCGATTCGTCCAGATAAGGCGACACAAGCGCGCGGCGCTGCCGCTCGGGTAACGAAGCCGCCTTTCTCCACTCATCGGTCCAATGAGATTTCGCGTTGCGCCCCAACAATGAACGCACTTCCGCCCGGGCCTCCTTTTCGAGTCCGGTGCGAGTGAGCACACGCTGTAAAGCCTGATCCGAGCTGGTCAGATCGCCGAGACGTTGATAGATCGTACCGAGCAGCGTGTTGGATTCGACGTCTAACTGGTCCTGCCTGCGTACTGCCTCCCACGTCGCACGCGCGCCCTCGAAAGCTTTCAAGTTAAACTGCGCGCGGCCGACCAGGCGCATTCCCTCAATCTCCCACTCGAAACCGCGCGCTTCAGCCGCAAGCAACTCCAGATCGCCGAGCTCCTTCCTCTGTCTCGCACGCTCAACTTCCTCGCGGAAGTCGCGTGGAATCGGAAGAAAGCGCGAGCGATCCTGCTCGTCGAGATCGGGCAGCATTTGAAACACCGGACTGTCTTCACTCTCGGAGTTGATCGTGTCTCGCAGTCCCAAATACAAATCATCGACGCTCGCTCCCGGGTCCACACCGTCGTAAGTGAGATACCGATCGGTCTTGATGTCGAAAGGCACCTCGTCAGTCTTGATGCCTGCGCCGCGCGCGCGAATCATGAAGGTATGCTTGCCGCGCAAAGCGTGACGCACGCCCAGCTCGTAGTAGACGTTCGCGTTCTGGATGGAGATGTCGGCAATCACGAGGTCGGCCGTGAGCAGGCGCTGAAACATGTCGAGACGAATGTTTCCCTGCCGGCGGATCTCCATCGTCGTCCGTCCCGTAATTTCCAACTGGTTGAGCGCCGGGTCGATCAGTTTTTTCTCGACGTCGTCAAAGTTGATTTCATTCTTCGTGCCGAACGGCCGGATGATGAACGCTCGCATTATTGTTACTCCTCAGTTCACTGGTAGAACTGCCCGAAATGATCGAGCCGGAAATGATCGATGCTGACTTCTTTCGCGAGTGCCTGTCCGACGCGGATCAGATCAGGAATGGCCGCGATCGAATCGAGTTGCGACACTTTTGCCGGTTCGACGTCGCCGAGTCCACGCTTCGTGAGCCACTTCTTCGACAGTTCTGCATTGTAACGCGCGTAAGTAAACTGCCGGCCTAAATCATCCGGAATCGGATCGTCGCGATGGACCAGATCTCCAACCTCGCTATCGATTGCAGTGTCGCAACGACCGAGCTCTTTGTCGAACTCACCACCGTGTATACAGCGACCGATGATGCGGCAGTTGATGTCCTGATCGACTGCAGAACCATACATCAACGCACCGGGAAAGCTGACAAGGTTTGAGAAGGCGTTTTTGCCACCGCTGTAAACATCACCGGCATCGACTGACGGCGCTGATCCTGTGCCGACTGACATCACTAGCAGTTTCTTTTCACCGGTGGGCCAACTGAGCCTGTACGCCGGATGCGTTGCCATACGCGCGATTAGAAACGCCGGATTGTTGTAGGGCGTGAGGCCACCATCCTCGAAAAGAAACGCTTTCGTGTCATCCTTTGGATCCCACTGCACGACTTCCGGCGGGAAAAACACGGGCGCCGCGGTGCTGGCGCGCACGAGTTGCCAGAGCGGGATCTTCGTATTTCGGTCGGCGCGGTCTGGGGCGTTGTACTTTGCGTATGGATTGCTGCTGATGGGCCAGGGCGAGTCGGTCGTGACGTTGCGTGTGACGACGAGCAGCAGGGATTTCAGTTTGTCGGAGTCGAGCGTCGTGTCAGCACCGAACACTTCTTTGAGTTTTTCTGTCAGCGGCTCGCTTTTGTAGAGATGTTTGAGACGGCGGAGGATGAAAGCCTTCTCGAACATTGCTGGTCCAACTTCCTGGTAGAAGTCAGAGAGGAAACGCGCTGATTTACCGATGGCGAGACCAGCGGCGATGATCGCGCCGGTGCTGGTGCCGCCGATGTAATCGAAGAAGTTGCAGAGGCGAAAGTTTTCACCCTGCCCGCTCTTCTCCGCGAGCATTTCTTCCATTCGTATAAGGACTTGTAACGTGAGCACCCCACGAATCCCGCCGCCATCGAGCGCGAGCAGCTTTCGTGGACGTTCAGTAGCGTATCTATCTTCCAAATGACCCCAAAGTGACATGTCGATCCTCCGTAAAGTAGTATGGCGCTATATCTCGCCACAAAGAGGCACAAAAACACAAATGGTTATCGGATCATTTTGTGCTTTTGTGCCTCTTTGTGGCAAAAATTCGGGTTAACCGTTCTTGGCTTTGACTTTCTTCAATGTTCCCAAGCTCAAGAATCGTCTGTCAAAAATGTAGACGTGCAGCGAGGCGGCGACGAAGCCGATCGTGCTGATGATGAGCCCCAGCGCTACTCGTCGCACGGTGTCTTTCCAACGCACTAACCCGATGGCGTGCTGAGAAACAAAGGTGCCGAACAGCGCTGTCAAAACTTTGGCCAGCAGACCAAGCACGAGCATCATGACGATCGCCTCATAAATGTAGTGCCCGACTTTTTGGAAGGTTAGCCCACTGACGGCCGTTGCTGATGCAGTTGTGACATTCGTCACTTGTTGCGAAACCGAGGCAGGTAATGGTGTGGTCCACCACGAGTAAATCAGCGCAATTATCGCGGCCGCGATCAAGACCAACACGCCCCGCGCGAGGTTCTTCAAAATCGGATCGATATGCCAAACCTTAAACGCGCCTTCGCTGCCCACGGCCAGCAGTTTTTTCAGGTACTTGTTTCCCTTACCTGAATCCCGCATGAAGTCTTCAATCTCCAGAAACTTCCACGGCTCATCCTGCGTGGGCTTGAGAAAATCTTCCACGCAGTTTTCCTGTGTGATTTGAAACTCGGTCATGCGATAGCCGCTCGTCATCAGAGCATAAGCTTCTGCTTCCGAGAATGAATCGAGATCAGTGCGCAGCGCCGAAAGAAGTTGCTGCACATCTTTGGCAATGCCGTAGCGGGTATACCGATCGTGGCGCCAGAGGGGTTGCACGTCCTCGCGCGGATCGTACGGATCCAAACAGTCGATCCAATCAACCGGATCCACGTTGAGATCGCCTTTCAAGTGAACAAACATGAAGCCACGCAGGAGGTTCGAACGACGACGGCCCTTCAGATCGTTATACTCAGCCTCACGAATCCGAGCCTGGAAGATACTGTTCGTGCGCAGTAAAACTCCGAGGAGGCTCTTGCTCGAGGCAGGCTGCGATTCCATTTGCCC
>Ga0105247_10000781_pt1 | contig 24424 bp, 41 predicted proteins | sample KBSS24metaG_FD_81519 | JGI IMG/M metagenome (GOLD analysis project Ga0105247, IMG submission 81519) | Switchgrass rhizosphere microbial communities from Kellogg Biological Station, Michigan, USA - KBS S2-4 metaG | ecosystem: Host-associated > Plants > Roots > Rhizosphere > Soil | place...
CCCTGCGGGAGATGAAGCCGTGACCATCAGCGATCGCGTATGGAAACAGCGAACCGCCGCGCTCTGCGGGGGCCGCGTTCCGATGTCGATTAAGCTCAACGACGCTGACGCCAAGGCCGCGTGTGCCGACCTCAAGTCGCTTATGCCCGCCGATTGGTCGCGTGGTGATCTATGCGTGATGCGCCTTTTCGACATGCCGATCGATTTGACGGCTTCGGCCTCGCACGTAGTAGCGTCGGACGGGACGCGGTTTGACTTGGAGGATGAACGATGACCCGCATTGACATAAGCGCGCAGACGCTGCGGGCGCATGCGCTCTACGTGAAGAGATGGAAGGATGAGAGGATGACGGATCAGAAGCGCGGCGAGCGTGAACTTATGAAGCGCGTAGTGCACGCGATGATTGAGAACGGCCAAGTTGTGCGCATGCCGTTCACCAGGGTCAATCAGGGCGATATTAAAGCGCCAAGCCCAAGCGAGTCGGCAAGGCGTGATGAGAATCGCCGCCTGCGAGACGCGGTGGTGGAGGCGGCGAAAGGATGGGCCACAACGCGCATGTATAACAAAATACTTGTCAATAAAGTGCGGGCTGCGGAAGAGGCGTTAATCACGTCGGTTGACGCCCTCTTGGCATTCGAAACCGAGCAGGATGCGCAGTCGTGACGCGAAAATACCTACCGCGTGGCTTCTGGGAAACCGTCTGGTCTGAGTACAAGCGAACGCGTTGGCGGCATTGGCGCGACCTGGCTCTAATATGGGAGATACAATGGATCGCTATCGGCACGTATTGCATGTACCGGGATATTGTGACTGGCCGTTATTATGACTGGCGGCATTGGGCAGTGTCCGGGGTTATCTGGTTGCTTGTATGGCTAGGTTGTTGGGCGTATGAGTATTGCGGCAAGCGGGTGAAGGAGGCGCAAGAATGAACGAAAAGACCGTAGCCTACCTCAAGATGATTATTGACATTCACGCTGCTATTCGGCGCGGCGATGAATCGGAGGCAGATCGACTCTGCGACGAAGCCTCCGATATGTTTGACTACGCAGAGATAGACGTGACTGCGTCGAACGAGTTTTCAGGCGTGCTCTACGACCTGTACCCGGTCAAAGGCACGGCGGGAGAGGCGTTGTGCAGAATGAGGTTCACTTGCCCCGTCTGCGCCTACGACAAGCTCAATCGTGAACCCAAGGACGACCTGATTTGTCCGCAGTGTGGTTTTCACTTCGGCCTTGACGAGAACTATTACGATTACGAAAGCTGGCGGCACGATTGGGAGATGGCCGGTAAACCGTGGTTCAGCGATAATGCAAAGGATAACAAATGACCCCTGAAAAACAAAAACAGTTCGACGCCTTCATGGCGGGCGCGGAGGCGGTGAAACTGCTGCCTGACGTTGAACCGGAATACAAGCGCTTGCTAATGCGCGGCCGCTTCGAAGAGTGGCTGGACGATTACGACCAGCGGAAGGCGCGGCCTGAAATAAGTGAGATTGCGAGGCTGAGAAGATGACCCTAACAACCGACCAGGCAAAAGGCGCGCCCATCCCGCCCGAGTGGTATGAGCGGAAGGAGTATGCAAGCCAGCCTTATCTCCTTAAGGACAACTTCGACATCGACGCGTTGCTAGGCGAACAGGATGATACGGATCGTAAACTGACGATCGCATGTAAACGTTACCTTTACGGCCCCTCGACGCTGGAAGACTTTCACGAGCGCTGCCACGTGATCCACCCGATCCTGGACGACGCCCCGCTGCTTCGGCTGGTGGCAAGGAGGCTAGCGAGATGAGAGAAAGCCTGCGCGCCCTGATAACGGAGGCTTTCGGCATCGTGTCCGACTTCGTATCCTTCGTTCGCTATATCTGGCGAATCATGCGATGCAAGCACGAATGGGAGTTCGCCGAAGAGGAAGTCATGGACAGGCGCGCCATGGTTCGCCGCTGCCCGAAGTGCCGTGAGGCGGAATACTGCGCCCGTAGATCGAAGATGTGGCTCAGTCTGTGGGAAACGGGCCGGTGGCCTGAGTAGCTCGAACCCCGGCCCCGCGAGGATCGCCGGGGTTTTGCTTGGCTTGACAGTGGCTATCCTTTGGCTGTATAATGAAAACATGGATAAAGAAAATCGAAAGCGCAGCGAGATGGCGACATTTCGCTTTACGCCGGGTACGAAGCGGCTGTTGAAATGGTTGTCTCGCGCTGATCATCGTACTATGGCGCACGTTATCGAAGCGTACGTTTGGCGCGAGGTTGAGGGCCGTATTGCGCCGGAGGATATGGCGCGCTTGATGACGGTTAAGCCGGACGGGTCTTACCTGTACGACATTTAGGCGATTGGTGAAAGGATCGAGAATGACCGCCCTTGAACTCGAAGTGACGATCCGCCTCACCGTGGATCGCAAGTGGTTCGAAGATATGACCGACGCTGAAATATGTCGCCGGGTTGAAACTGAACAGGGCAATATTACAACAGTGCCGTGGAACGCCGTGAGCGTTCGCGTGGCGCAGCCTGAGCCGCAGGTGAGGGAGGATGGATAATGCCCAAGTTTAGAGTTTACGCGATTTATACGGCTTCGAAGTTCCTTGGTGAGGTTGAGGCCGAGAGCGCAGCCGAAGCAGAGAATCAAGGTTGGGAGATGGACACCTATATAAGTGTGTGCCACCAGTGTGCCAATGATTTCGACCTGAACGGCGATCCTAACGAAATGCAGGTTGAGGAGGCGCAGCCGTGAAGATCAACGTTCGGCTCACCTATGCCGATGGTCAGACGCATGACATTGAACATGTCACCGACTTGAGCAATGAATCTCGCTATGCTGATTACTGGCGCGATATCGAATGGTATTCAGAACATGCGACGGATATTGGTCTAAACAAGTTGCGCAAGGTTGAAATCCTGGGCGAAGCAGAGGAGGCCGCGCCGTGTCCGAACGACTAGAAGGTGTGGCGTTAATCGCTGCCGTGGCTGAGAAGGTGATGGGCTGGCGCGATGTCCGAAAATCTGATAGCAATGCGCACCCGGCTTTCAATTATTCGCCAGTTTTCAATGTTGTAATCGTCACTCGCAACGAAGGTAAGTACGTTGAGGATCACGCGGAATGGAACCCGCTCGCGTCTTACGATAACTGCTTCGAAGTCGTGGAGGCTATGCGTAAGAATGGATGGGGCTACATGATGGGCGATGACATTTACGGTATGACAAGCGTGGATTTCGGGCGACAGCTAGACGAGGAGTACGACTTCTGGGCGACAGCGAAGAGTGCGAAGGAATTAAACCCAAGAGAGGCGATTTGTCGCGCCGCGCTCGAAGCCGTGATATCGTGGGAGGCGAAATGATGGCGAAAACGACACTTACGCCCGACAACAAAATCAAACGAACGCTTGCCAATAAGTTATTCCATTGGAAAACGACGACACATGACAGCGGTGGCGCTCGCAATCAAATACTCGTCGTTTCCAAGGATGGCTGTACGGGAGATGGATGCTACGAGTATTGGGAACCTCTCCAATGTATTAAGACGGCCTGGGAGATCGTTGAGCATTTCCAGTCCCGCCGTGATACCGAGCGCCACGCAGAATGGGTGAACTTCTCGAATGCGCTACGCGGTGCCATGCTTTACACGATGACGGAGCAGGAAGCCTGCCGCGTGATTTGTGAGGCGGCGATAGATACTGCGAGGCTAACCAATGACCACGCGAATTAGCCTGACGCCCAAGCAAGCGCAGGCGCTCCGATCTGCCAAGGATAACGGCTTCGTGCTAGCGCGTCACGGCGTTGCGGACGGTATCCACCACAACCCAAGCGTGATCGGTATGTGCGTCTGCAAGGGCGTGTTGCGCGTGAAACGATCATACGGACGCAGTCATGAATACACACTGACGCAGGCCGGCGCGCGCTGGCTGCTTGAGGAGGCCGAAAAGTGACATACGACGACGAAACCATACTCTACGTAGGGGTACTGGGAGTGCTGACAGCGGTGTTCTTTTGGTTGATGTGGTACGTCATAATGCATCCCAGTCCTTGCAGTAACCCCAAGATCGCCTGTCATACGGAAACAACTGTCGGTATCACCGGGTACATGTCTACGCCTTCGGCAGACGGCAAGTCCGTAACGATGACGCCTGTGTATGGCCCGATTGATTACCAGGTGCCGGATAAGGTGAAGAAATGAACGACGATCCCAAGGTACTCTCAGCGGCCTTCGAAACCGCCTCGTGGTGCGTGATCGTGAAGGCCGTCCGCACCGTGGCGTTCGGCGCCGGGATCGTGCTGCTGGTGCAGAGCGATCATCCGTGGGCGGCGCTCGGAGTCGGCTTCTTGTATTTGTTGACGGAGTGAAGAGATAGTAATGGACAATAAAAGATACGATCGAAGTCTACCTAAGAGCTTGCTCCGCTATGATAGCCCGAATTGGGCACCTCACTGCGAAGGCTCTGACCCGCACGCAGTAGACTACATTGAGGACGTTATAAACAGGTTATTAGACAGGCTGGATGCCGCCGAGGCGAAGAACGCGGAACTTGAGGCGCGTCTGGCGGCGATAGAACTGCAAATAAAGCCAATCGGTATGGCGACGATTGCGCCTTATGCGATGCCATGGGAGAATAAGTAAATGGCAACTAAAACAATCCTCATCTGCGACCGATGCCAGTACGAAGGCGCGGGCGTCCAGTCGTTCGGCTTCACCGTGCCGCCTGACAGCCACGACGAAGTGCCAAGGCAAATGTTTTACGAAATCGACATGTGCCCCGAGTGCATGCGCCATGCCGTCGTGCACCTGGTAAACACGAGCTACCGCGAGACGAAGCAGCGCCTGCGCTTGATCGCTGGCGACGGCTGGCGCGTGACGGAAGGTCCGACACGGGCGGAACTTGATCGCAGGCAGGAACACGCGATTGCCCCCTGAAGTTCTCCTGCTCATCGTCTTCCTACTTGCCGTAGCGGCCGTCGTCGCCTACATGCGGGAGCCGCGCCAGGAAGGCGAATTCGAGCGCGTGGCGAAGGCGAACGCACGAAGAAAACGAGGTTGGAAATGATAAAGTCACCATTTGACAAGTTCTTACTGTTCGACGTTGAAAGCGTGGGGCTGCATGGCCGCGCCTTTGCGGTGGGTTACTGTGTATTTGTTGACGGAATTGAGATTGGTTGTGGAGAAATCGCGAGTGAACCGTCAAAGTGGGACGGTTCGGACGATGATTTAAAATGGGTGGAAGATCACGTAACCGCTCAGGCGACAGTGTGTCGATATGAATTTGGCAGGCTGTTCTGGGAACATCTTCAAGCCTGGAAGATGCGCGGCTTTGCTATCGTTTCCGATTGCGCATGGCCTGTCGAAGCAAGGTTCCTTTGCGATTTAATCGACATAGATAAAGAGGCTCGGAATTGGCAGGGGCCGTATCCGCTCTACGACGTGTCTTCCGTCCTCGCCGCGCTCGGCTACGACCCAATTGGCACATACCCGCGCAAGGATAACGAACTGCCCGCGCACAATCCGCTCTGTGACGCTCGGCAGTCGGCGCGTGTACTGATTGAAGCGTTGAACGGTACTTTGGAGAAGCCATGAGGTAATCCCGTGGGCGTATCTTACGTAAACGCACTATCGCGCCGCATTGCCAAGAAGTACCGCGAGCAGCAAAAGGCGATATGCCGACGCAAGGTTCACTTCCCCAACTACGACGCCTGCGCGAAGTGGTGTTCGCCGCGCACCGTGCCTTACGAGTGCCCATGGTGTCGCGGCTGGCACCGCACTCATCGTAAACCGTCGCATTTTCCTATGGACATACAGGACCAGATGGCGAGCGAAGTATTGAAGATGTTCAGATGAGACTTCCAAAGCCCCCGCCTGCGCTGGCGCTGCCGCCTGAGAGAACGGAACAAGAAAAACAGGCCCCGCAAGTTCTTTCTGAGATTATAGACCTTGTAAATCGCATGCGCGCGTCTGCTGCGCCATGGCTTTGTCAGGTTTGGGACGACCGTCTCGGTATAGAATGGGGAGGCGAAGAGTGACCGACAGCCTTAAAATAGAGCGAATTGTCAATCCTGACGGCAGCGTTACCATACAATGCACCGAAGACATTTCGAGCATTGCACGCAGGCTTCGGGAAGAAGTTCTGGCGGGCCGCGCAGGCATGATTTACAACATCGGGCCGAACAAACACACTGTGATTGTCGCTTCGCCACCGCGTGACGGTGAGTTTGTTTGGAAGAAGGTGCGAGAATGACCGACCGGTTAACTGTCAAAGGTGGAGTAAAATAAACCAAGTGGACACGCTTTACCAGTATGGCATGACCGAGGAGGAGGAGCACGAGGGCTTTCACCGCCTGCTCAATCCTCCCGGCCGGGTGCCCAAGCCCTTCCCGCAGCCGCTTCTGTGGACGTGTGAGGCATGCGGTAGCGTTGGGCCGTTCGACCGGAGCGGCTGCGCGTGTCAGGAGGAAGACCGATGCCCGAGATGACGCCGCAGAGGCGGGCCGCGTGGCTTGCCGACCAGCAGGAGCGCGCCGCAAAGCGCAAGGTGCGGGCGCTTGAGCATTCCAGGGAGAGGCAGAAGCAGTACCGAAAGGCGGTCGCCAAGGCCAAGAAGCTAATCCCCATAGGTAAGAGCGCCGTGAACGCCACGCTCGCGACACCGCTTGAGGAGAAGTGGTACGAAGCCTACACATCCCTGACCAACTTCGACGGCGTGGAGGCCGCTCGCATCGCCGGTTACGCCCCTTCCCCGCAGAATCTCCTGCGTCAGAGTAAGCGCCTCAAGGTGAAGTTCGCCCGCCGCATCGCGCAGGTGATCGGCGACCGCGACAGCGTGTTCATCCGCGTGTTCGAGCAGGCCATGGGGCACGGCGACAAACTCGCGTTCGATGAGAAAGGCAAGCACGACCAGGCGAAGACGATCGAAAACCTCGCGAACGCGGACCAGCTATGGAAGATCGCATCCGTGGAGGAAACGAAGTACGGCCAAAAGCTCGTCTTCCGCGATGCCGACATGGCACTGCGCATCATTGCCGCCGCCGTGATCCCGAACACGACGAGCAAGGTTGACGTGAACGTACAACTATCCGAGAAGACCGAGCAGGAGAAGGCGGCGATCCGCGAGGCGGCGCTGCAAAAGGCGCTGATGATGCGGCAATCCAAACTAGCGATTGAGGGCGAATTCCGCGATGACAGCGATTAGCGAGACAGCGGGCGAAATCGTCTTCACGCTCGAAGAGATCGACGCGTTTGAGGCGGATGGGATATGGACGCCGATTGAGGCGGCGGCGTGGCGCGAGAAAGCGCCACCGCCGCCCATTGTCTTAAAAGGCCGTCCTGATCTGCACAGCGGACAGTTAGAAATCAGGCGTGATGCCGTTCGTTTTAATGTCATCAACTGCGGGCGTCGATTTGGCAAGGATATACTTTGCATCGACACGGCGCTTGACGCTCTTTTAGACGGTAAGCGTGTTGGGTGGTACCAGCCGACCTATAAATCCCTGATGGAGGTTTGGCGGGCGATGAAGAAGATACTTGCCCCGATCACTCCAAAGGGCGGCGTCAATGTTTTAGATAAGCGTATCGAGATACAGACAGAAGGGGTAATCGAATTCTGGTCACTGGATGGAGACCCGGAAGCTTCACGAGGACGGAAATACCACCGCGTTATCATCAATGAGGCGGCGAAGGCGCGCCAGTTGCAGACGGCATGGGATATGGCGATTCGCCCGACGCTCATGGACTACCGTGGCGATGCCTGGTTCCCTTCCACTCCTCGTGGACGTGACTATTATTACGATCTCTATCAGCGAGGGCAACCCGGAAGCCTGACTTACGACCCGAATTGGAAGTCCTGGCAGAAGCCGACGCATGACAACCCGCACATTCCCCGCGAAGAACTCGAAGACGCCGAAAAGTCCATGCCGACCACGGTTTATCACCAGGAAATCCTGGCTGAATTCCTGGACGTGGCGGGCCGGTTTTTCGATGAGTGGATGCCTTCGGACTGGGTGACGGTTGTCGATGAAGAAGGCCGGATTACTCAAGAGGAACAGCCCTGGCATGTGGTTGATCCCTTCCCCATACCGGCGCATTGGCCGGTATGGGCTGCTGTTGACCCTGGTACTAGTAAACATGCAAAGACGCATTGTGCGCTCTTGTTTGCATCTGATCCCGAAGGCGGCGTTGTTATATTTGATGAGATTTACGAGAGCGGAAAGCAATCAGCCGAACAGGCTGTATTGCTCCTTGAGAAACTTGAAATTTACCACAAAGCCCGTCCTATTGATCCCTCGCGTCGCAATAGTTTATGGAAAGTCGATGTAGATCAAATCCCATGCGACTATGCGAATTTCTTTCCGCCTCCTGCAACGAGCGGCAATGTGTCAGAAAGGCGCGGCAAGTGGCCGGTGGAGTACTATCAAGAGATGGGTCTTCCGTGCGTCCGAGCCGTAAAAGACCGTGTTGCGGGCTGGCGTGAGCTAAAGCAGTGGATGCATGACATGCTGCCGATTAAAGAGGATTCGAAGCGTTTATGTTTTGTAACAGGTGAGGACTTCAGGCCAAAATTACGCGTCTTCCGTGGCAGGTGCTCAAACCTGATACGCACCATCCCGATGATGATCCGTGATGAACGAAACCCGGAGGACATTGAAGAGGATGCGCTCGGCGTAACACAGGTGGAAAGCCATCTTGAGCAGCACCCTTGTGACACCGCACGCTACGGCCTGATGACCCGCCCCGGCAAAGCGCCGGTTATTCCTCACGACATGACGCAGGAGGAAAAGAAGGCCGAGAAGCTGAAAACCTACGAGGAAACCAACCGCGCTGTGGCGGAAGCGGCCCTGATTGCGCGAAACAAAACGCAAGGCTTGGTGCCGACTTACGACCGGGACGGAAACATTGAGCGCAATGAGAACGGTACAATCAAGTGGACGCTAGGCAAGAAACGATAATTTCGCCGGAAAGTGATATACTGAAAGTATGCGCAAACAATCTGCCGTAACGATGCCGAATCCGAATGACTTGCTCGCCGCCGCGAATGACAACGACGACACCGATATCCCGCAGGAAGCCTTCGCCGTGGACACGCCCGCTCAAGACCCGATTGCAAAGCCCGTGTACCGGTGGGAAATCCCGGACGAAACACACGTGCCGTACGTCGCGGTGATCGAGATCACGGACGCCGCCGATGTGGACGAGGCGCGCCGCGCCGCCCTCGCGATTCGTTTTGGCGTGCGGGAGGCGACGGTTGACACGCCCAAGGATGACGGGCGCGGCCTGACGGCCATGGAGCGCGCCTACATCATGCAGACGCCTCCGGTTGTGGTGCGGGACAGCGAGCAGATCACCCTCACTCACGCGATGGCGATCTATCTGAATGAGCGATTGACCAGGGAGAATGAGGCGTTCGCCGGGGCGCGGCGTTTGTTTGAAGACCTTGGGATCGACCCGGACAACCCCGCCGCGTGGGCCGAGCGCCAGAAGACCGAGGCGAACAACATCATCAGTATCGCCAAGGATGCCTTTGACATGCGGGCCTCTCAGATCGCCCTTAGCATCGAGCGCGCCATCGCCGACCTGAAGACGGCGGCATTCCAGACCGGTTTCGCCACTCCCGAGCCAAAACCACTCCCCGAACCCGACTACTCCCCGCTTACGATCTTTGTTGACGACGTGGACAAGGCACAGCAGTTCCCGCGCCTTGCAAGCGCCACATGGGTTGAGCGCACGCCGGGGGAAGGTTTGTCGGAGAGTGAGGCGCGGGGTGCCGAGATGCTTTGCAAGGAAGGCGGCTATATCGAGACGGCCTATCGCGGGTTCCACAACCCGACCGATGAGAAGGCGCTGCGCGATATCCAGAACCGCCTCAAGGCCGAGTGGGGGCTATGAGCGTCTTCGAGATACTGGCGCTGATCGGTATCGCCGTGATCACGGTTTGCTGCGTGGTGGGCGCGGGCTGTATCCTTTGCCTGTACCTGCGCCTGAAGGGTGTTGACCTGAAGTCCGTTGAGATGGATGTCTACGCGCTATGGGCCGCAAAGAGAAATGATGACTACCGCGTGCCGAGAACCAGGCGGTAGCTTGCCAAAGTGAACATGTTCAGCGTATAATTACAGCAATGAGCGTTGTCATTCATAAGCCTCAGTATATTTCGCGTGGGCGAATGCTCCTAACCAGGGTGGATTCGCGTGATGGCCGTCGCGAGAATTTCTACTATTACTTGCCAGCCGGTAAAGTGAAGCGCGAGCATTTCGAGAAGGCTCAACAGATGGTTGTTAACGCGGTGAGTCACAATGACGAGTCCTGACGCCGACGACTGGAAGAAGAAGCAGTTATGCACCGCCGTACTGCGCGGCCTTGAGATGATTTGCGCGGCCCTTCGGGAATACCTGGGGCTTGACAAAAAGAAGTAGCGCAGGTGGACTACGGGAATAAGTTCGTAATTGGCAATCGATCCGTAGTAATGCACGTAAATCATACCGTGCCTTGCCGCCATTAAGACGCCTGCGCTACATTAATATAATACGGCCGCATTGCACGGGGCTAAGCCCCACCGCAACCCGCCACCTAGCAACCGATCCCGCCAGAAATGGCCGCATTGGTTATTAGGTGGCTTTGTTCGTTTTACAAACCATGCCAAACGTCCTTGAAAAAACCGGTGCCGCGATATCTTCGGTCTTGAATGGGGCGCGCAAGCTTATCAACCCGGATAACCTGGATAGCCAGATCAGCCGGGGTGATCTAGAGCGGCCCGATTCTCAGCCCGCCGTGGGCAGGTTGTCCGACTTTATCAACCTTGCCGAGCAGCGTTACCAGGAGTCGCGTAACGGTCGCTGGAACCACCACGCGCAGTTTTACGAGGGGATCGCCTACTACTGCAACAACCAGGGCGGTGAATGGAACGGCACGTCGGGGCGCATGGTGCGCCGCCAGAGCCGAAACCCGGACCTGGATGAGAAGTTCGACCCGCGCCGCGAGAATATCGTCCGCGTCATGGCTGACCGGATGACATCGCGTGTGACGGGCGCATACCCGGATGCATGGGCCGCGCCGCAGACGGACAGTCCGCAGGACAAGCAAGCCGCGCAGATTCAGCGGGCGATCAACGCGCACTGTACGCGTGAGACCAGGCGGCAGGAGCTACTGCGCGAAGCCGTCCTACTCATGGGCATCTCGACCACTTGTTTTATCGAAACATGGTGGGATAGCAAGGCGTTTGCGGATGTCGGCATTCCGCGTCCTGACGGCACTGTGGAGTACCATCGCGCCCAGGTCGGCGATGTCGCAAACTCGCTGGTGATGGCGATCGACGCCTATCCGGACCCGAACGCGGCCTTCTCTCCGCATGGCATCCACGGCGGCGCGTACTTCATCAAGCGTGAAACGCGCTCGTTGTCCTATATACAGGACAAATGGGGCAAGACGGTTTCGGCGACATGCGAGAGCGACACGCACGGGTATTTGTTGCAGCGGCTTCAGTGGATCGCTGGCGACTACACGCACCAGCAGGCGAAGATCAAGAACGCAACCGAAGTCACTTCGATGTGGGAGAAGCCGTCCGAGCAGTATCCCGAAGGGCGCTTCCTGGTCTATAGCGCCGACAAGACCTGTCTCTATGCAGGGGAGTGGCCGTACAAGAACGAAGACGGTTCGCCCTATGCCGAGCGTTACCCGTTCGTCGCATTTAGCTATGCTAAGAACTTCGGCAGTGTGTGGGCGCTGAACTTCGTTGCCGACCTGATCGACATTCAAATCGACCTGAATGACTTAGCGACTTACCTCAGCGGTCGCATGATGTGGGACCGCCCGGTACTGTTCAATCCGTCCAACTCCCAGATATCGCCTGATGATCTAACGAAGCACGAGTACGCGCAGATCATCAATCACAAGGGCGAAGAGATGGGCGGCGCGAAGCCGACGTGGATGTTCCCCGGCTCTCCGGGTGACTTCTACTTCCGGCAGCATGACCGCCTGATGGCGAAGGCCGAGTTTATCGCGGGGGTGCGCGACTTCAACTCCGACACGGCAAGCCCGATCAAGAGCGGCCGTGATTACGAATTGCGCCTTGCGGAAGACAAGAGCCGCCTTCGCCCGGTCATCGAACATGTCAGCGAAAACGTTGTCGAACTTTATGAGTGGGATGCAGCGCTTTACCGAATGTACGGCGCGGCCTTCCAGAGGCTCTTAGGTCTGGACGACAAAGCAACGCCCGCCAAAGACTTGCAGGGGCCAAATGTCGCTGCTTCCGCGCTTGTGGATATCCAGGCGCTTCGCAATGGTAATACGCGGGTTGTGCTGCAACCGGGCAGCGGCGAGGCCAAGTTACCGGCGGCGCGCCAGGAGGAATTACTCGAAATCTGTCAGGCGATGGTTAACATGCCCGCGCCGCTGGTCGAATTCCTGCTGACTCAGCTTCAGGCGATTCGCTCCGATGCGGATGTTGACCGGTTCCTTGCCGCCTACAAGGAGTATGAGGCGCAGCAGCAACAGCAGGCGCAGCAGGTTCAGGCCATGAAGGGCGACCAGGCGCAACAGCAGCTCGCGCTCAAGGCGCAGCAGGCTAACGCGGAAGCGGACGCCAAGATCAAGGCGGATGAGGCGCAGGCGGCGATCAAGGTTCACGCCACGCAGATCACGGAAGCGGCCCGCGCCACGGCTGACCAGGCGATCGAACAGCACCGCGCTGACGCGGCCGCGAACCTTGAGCAGTTGAAATTTGAGCACGCTTCGGCGCTTCTGAGCGCCGAGCATGCCGCGCCGCCGAAAGTCTCGCTGACAGCCAAGATGGGCAGTGTGGGCGTACAGTCCGCTGAGAAGATGGCCGGGTTCCCGGCGACGGATAATCCGGAAGAGATCAAGAAGATGAATGTCAAGCCGGTTGCGCCCAAAGCGCCGCCGACGCCCAAGAGGAAGAGTGATGGCTAAAATTTCCGCAAGCGCCGTGCCTCCGCAGGTTATGCCCATCGCTGCGGCCGTTGTTGCTCCGGTCAGGGCCAAGGCGTCGGCGAAGGCTCCGCATGGGATGAGCCTCAAGGCGCGTCCCGAGCGTCCCGCCCATGCCGTACACCGCAACCGCGATGCATACGGGCGCATGCTGCCGGGGAATCTGCCGCCGAATGCCGCGCCGCCGTTTCAGCTTCGTAATATACCCGCGCAGGCTCCGGTCACGCCGCCTCGCCGAGTGAAAGGATAACTTATATGGGTCCACTTGAACTATCCGACGTGCCCGATTACGCGCCGATTACCGGAGTTGTTGCCGAGACCGTGGAGGCTCCCCCGCCGCCCGACGCGGAAGCGGCCAAGGATCTGCCGCTCATCAAGGCGCAGGACGCCGAGCCGCTCGATGACGACGACGTTAACGACATGGAGGGCGACAATCGCCAGGAGAAGACGCACGAGCAGCAGCCGAAAGGGGGCGAGCCGCAGCCCGCGCAGCAGGTTCAGGCAGGGACCGAGGTTGAAACTTCGGAACTTCAGGCGATCTGCGACCTTCTGGGCATCCCTGAGACAGACCCCGCCAAGCAGCGCGAGGCCATTGTGGCAAAGCGCGAGGAGATCGCCGCGCAGCGTGAGCAGCAGGCGCAGACGCAGCAGGCCGAGCGGACCAAGAGGGCCGAGGAAACCTGGACGAAGCGCGCTACGGAAGCTAAGAACGCCCGCGTGATCGAAGCGATGCGGACCGCCGGATGGCCGGTGGATGTCGAGAAGTGGTACGAAGCCGGAACTTGGGAAGACCCCGACTACGCCGCCCAGGCCGTCAAAACTTACTGGGACGTGGCGAACTCGCCGGAGATGGACGCTCTGTTCAACCAGGAGTTCAACAAGGCCAAGGGTGAGTACGAGGCCGTACAGACCAAGTTTACGCAGTTGACGACGGATTACGAGCATGCCGACGCCAAACTGCTGACCGATATACGGGATGCGGGGTTCAGCCCTGAAATCCTGGAAGCTGTTGCTCGTTCCACGCACGAGCACACGCAAAAGGTGATTGCGACGACCAATTCCGCACTCGCCGCCGCGCAGGCCAGGCTAACCACCATGGAAGCGCAAATTTCCGGCCATGCCGCAGCAATTAAAGCCGCCGTGGCCGATGAGCGCAAGCGAATTTTAGCGGAACTTGGGAAGCCCAATCCCGCCAGCGGAGGTACGGGGACGCCCTCTCCTACGGAAACAGGTGCCTATCAGTCGCGTGGTATCGGCTCCGGGATTTGGGATCGAATCCCCGTCATGAAATAAGGCGTAATCGCCGAGGGATATTAAAATGTCAAGTGCTGGTCCGTACAGTTACTTCAATTACTACCAGGCCATTAACGAGCCGATCGTGAAGGACATCGTAAAGTCGTACATCGACCACGAAGCCATTTTCACGCGGTTTCCGATTGAGACGGTGCGCTCGCTCAAGCGCAAGTCCAAGCGCATCATCGGCAACCTGCCGACGCCTACCCCCATGGATATCGGGGAGGAGCCGCCCGTCCCGTTCGTGCAGGACTATGAGGACTACGAAGAGGCTCCGTATCTACTTCGCGATAACTTCGACCTGGACGAGTTGTTCATGATGGACGAGAATTACGTCCAGGGTGAGCCGCTTGAGCGCCAGATCGAGAGCTACATCGAGGGGCGCACCTTCTACATTAACAACTGCTTCATCAACAACTCGCACACGGATGGCCCGATCCGTGAGCGCAAGATGATCGTCGGAATTAAGTACCGGCTTGCCACCACGCAGTTTGGCAACTCACCGACCGCCTCGGTGCAGAGCACGGCGAACCTGTCCGACGCTCAGTTCTCCGTCTCGAACGCCATCAAGGTTGAGCGCGACCTGGAACGCCTCTTCGACCAGATGGGCAACCACAACGGAAACGGGATGGTTGTCATGGGCAACCCGCAGCTTCTGCGACAGCTTAACGCCGTCGTGAAGTCGGCCGGTTACAGTGGTGGTTTCAAGACCACCGCTGACGCTTTCGACCGCGAGGTTATCAAGTTCAAGGGCGCGGAAATCGTGTCGGTCGGGTACCAGGCTCCGGCCGCGAACGGCGCGCAGAACACGCCGGTCATTGACAGCGCGCAGGACTTGAACGGCTGGTCTCCCGGCGACAGCCAGTATCAGGGCAATGCTAACGCCACCACGCTCTATGTCGTGTGGGGAGGTCGTAACAAGTTCTCCACGTGGCAGATGACCGACCCGATGCTGCGCAAGGTGATGCCGATCTCCGGCACCCGCAAGAACCGCGTTATGTTCGACCAGACGCTCGGACTGTGGAACCCGGACATTCGTGCCCTGGGGCGGATTTACGGGATCGTCGTGAACGGCCCGGCTGGTGATTAAGCCTGGAAAGGAAACAAGTAAATGCGTGATATTAACAGCGTAATCCAGAGTCCGATCACCGCCACGTCTACGGGCGCGAGCGCCTGGGTTGCCACACAGATCGGACGGCCATTGGAAGGCACGCCTGTTTACGGTATCGTAACACAGATCGACGTGACCGGCACAGTCGGCAATCCGAACGTCCTGTTTCGGATTCAGGTGTCGCCTGATCAGGTAACGGTGTTCGAGGCCGCGACGGATCAGTACGGCCCGATCAATTACCCCTGTGAGCGCGTCATTCGCACGAACCCCGTTTATCAGTACATGCGCCTGTTCTGGGAATTCAATGCGAACGACCCCGGCTACGGTTCTTCGAACTCGTCGTCGTCGTCACTCTCTGGGCAGCCTACCAGCTCGTCTTCGAGCGGCGGGTCTTCGTCCATCACCTTCAATGCAGGTATCGTGATCTCTACGATGTAGCCTGTGTTAATTGAAAAGCCCTCCGCGAGTATTTCGCGGAGGGCTTTTTGTGTCTTAGCTCGCAGGCGTCAGCGGTTCGACCGTCGCCGTAGCGGAGATCGCGACCGTTGCGCCAGGGTTAAAAACGATGGTTACGGATGTCGTGATCGACGGGTTGCCGGGGCTGCTTAGTTTGGAGGCCGTCACGACGACGGTTGCCGCGCCCTGTCCTCCGACGCGCCGAACGATGTAGTCGCCGGTAGGGTCGCTATCGGCGGTCAGGCTGGCGAGTTCGGGGTGGTCGATACTGACGGTGACGGCGGGATCGTAGGCGGGAATGCCTTCGGCGTCGAGTGCGCGAACGGTAATGCGGACTTGCTGATCATTTGTTACGGTTACTGTGGGGTCCATGGATACCTCTTGGTAGTTTAGATCACTATAGCTATTGTACCATGGATGGCGGGTTGACACGATAGGCGAAGTGGCGTATAATGGAGGCGTCGAAGTAAAGCGCAGGCATGCGGTATAGAGCGACACCGACCGAACCGGGCGCTTAGTAGCGGGAGGCATCCCATAGACGAACAGCTAAGTAGTAGGTCAAGTTTTCGCTCCCTTAACTCAGTTTGGTAGAGTGCTTTTCTTGTAAATAAGTGGTCAGGCGTTCGATTCGTCTAGGGAGCCTAATTTGACAGTGAAGCCGACTGGTCGAGGCGCTGGTCTCCAAAACTAGCGTACAGAGTTCGATTCTCTGCGCTGTTGTTTTTAGGGCGTAGCTGATAGGTACAGCGGCGGGTTGATAGCTCACAGATGCAGGTTCGAATCCTGCCGCCTTGATTTAAAGATGTGGCCTGACGCGCCCCTCTGTGCGAGGGACTTAACCGGGAAGTACAACCGGCTGCGGTGAAATTAGGCCACTTAGCTGCATGGGCGTGAAAGACATACACGCAGGGGATTTAACCTTAGTTATCCGGTGCTCGGCTAGAAATGGTAAGCCGACCCCGCTCTACTGCACCGGGGCACTCGGTGAATGCGTTTGGAGCGACTATTCCGAGATGCAGTCAGAAAGTTTTCGTTCCGCTCCCCGCCTGGTTACTCATCGCTCAGGGCGCTTAGGCTTGGTAGCCTGCCAAAGATAAAGATCGAGTGTCCGTCATCTTCCCTCAGAGGCCGTATCTGTGCTACCAGATACGGCCTTTGTTGGTTGTCGGGTATAATCTAACTGGCCTTTCGGCTAATACAACGTGTCGCGCCGTTGTATGTTTGCGGTTCACAAAAGCATGAAAGCCGTCTCTGTATACCCAGGGGCGGCTTTTGTGTTGACAGCGATTCGGGCGGCGTTGTATAATGAGTAAGCATCCTTGATGCCGTTCGGCCCGGTTCTCCACGGATCGGGCTAACGTCAAGGTTGCTGCGAGGCGTGGAGGCTCGCACTATGTCACACCAGCAAACCGAATGGGAACGTGTTGTCGCTCCCGGCTCCCCCATTGTCATATGCGGCGCAGGCAATCTCTGCCGCCAGTTCCTTGAGCAGTACCCGGCCTTACTTGAGAAAGAGGGCGAGCTATCGATCCAGGCTCTCTGCGATAACGACGCTTCCAAGCACGGTACGTACGAGCCTCGGTATAAAATCCCTATCATTAGCCCCGCCGACGCCTCCGATAAGTATGGCGGGGTTGCGTTTTTCGTCATCATGATCCACCTTGGCGCGGAGGATATGCGGGAGCAGTTGGAGTCGATTGGCGTGCCTCCCGACCGCATTATCCACTGGTGGAACGCGTGGCTGCATTTCGACGTACTGCGCATGCCCGCCTGGGCCGATGTTCCACCGCATCCTGAAAACTGGCTGGACGTATGGGCCGACGAGGCATCCCGTGATGTCGTCCGTGATGCCTACGCGTTTTTCAAGACGTATACGGATCGCACCGCAGCGTTCCAGCCTCGCGAAGCCTATTCACTGCCCGACAACATCTATTTCGACCCGGCGATCTATAAGTCCAAGGCGGATGAGCGGTTTCTGGACTGCGGGGCATTCAACGGCGATACGATGCTTGAGTACCGCAAGCGATATGATATGTACCAGGCCGACATATTCTGCGTGGAAGCCGACCCGGATAACTTCAAGGCTCTCTCGTTAACGCAGTCGCGCCTCGTTCCGGAAGGCACTCGGGAGTGGTGCGCGCTGGTCGGCGACGACAGCATCGAAAGCGTGTTGTTCAGTGGCAGCGGAGTGTCGGCAAAGATCGATGACCACGGCGTCTGCGTTCCGGCGCGCACGATCGACAGCCTGTGCAAATACTGGCTCACAAGTTTAATCAAGCTCGACATTGAGGGCGCAGAACTCGACACCCTGCGTGGCGCGGCGAAGACGATCAAGCGCGACCGGCCGGTAATCGCGTGCTGCCTCTATCATCATCCACGAGATTTGTGGGAAATACCAGCGTTTCTCAGGGGTGTGTGCGAGGACTACAGGTTTTACGCTCGCTGTTATGAGAATATGGGGTGGGAGACGGTCTGTTACGCGGTGCCGGTGGAGAGGTGCGTATGCTAGAATTGCCGACTGTGACACTCACGGCATTTGCGACCACGGACCACGTTGCCGCGAACCGATCTTTTGAATATAGTCAGCGCGGGATCAACTTCGGCGACAAACTGGTGATAACGGATAAGCCGGAGTTCTTCCCCACGGCAACGCAGGTACTCGTCGTGCCGCCCCTGCCATCGTATCAGGAGGGGTGTATATTTCACTGTACACAGGCTCCTGACTTGATATTGCCTGTTATGCGAGGGACGCATTTACTGTCGGTACAATGGGATTCCCCCGTACTCAACCCTGAAGTGTGGACGGATGAGTTTCTAGCTTACTCGATGTGTGGCGCAGTCATGAACGGGTTCGCCGTTGGCAACCATGGTGGCGCTCTGTTTAGCAGGGATTATTACATCGCGTTAAAGATGCTCGGATTACCTGCCGTGCTCTCAGAATGCCATCCTTGCGATCAAATAATTTGCATTCGTCATCACGACCAGATGGTTAGGAATGGATGTAAGTTCGCCCCTGTAGAGTTGGCTCGGCGCTTCAGTAGGGAGAATGACCCGCCCTACGGAAGCGATGTATTTATGGGCCATGGAAAACTTTACGTCGCCGATATTGTTAGACAGGGGCGGTACTAAATGTCAAAACGCTCGATTGAAGAGATCAGCGCGGACGAGGCGAAGACGGTTCGCCGCCTCCCCGACCCGGTAGTACAGGCACTCGCGCTGCGCTACGTGAAGAAGATGTCCGAGTTCGTGGAACTGATGGCGGCAATCGATCAGGCTGTTACCGGCGAGTATCACGGCGAGGCTCAGGCGGCGGTTCGAAACCGGCTGATTGAGGCTAAGGCTAACCTGCTGGCGCGAGGCAAGGCATGAAACGGCGTTCGCACTGGACGATCGACGGCTGGATCGACATGGTATTCGCGAAGCGGTTGGCTGTCGGAACACTGGCGCAAGGCTATGGCGTCGGCTATCGCATCGTGGACGGGCGGCACTGCGTCAACGTATGGCGCGTGATGGTGGTTTGGTAGGGAGAAGATATGGATCAGCAAACAACACTCAATGACTACGAAGACTGCGCGCTCGAAACGCTACGCGAGTTAACCGTAAGCCCTCAACACGAAATTCGCCTGAGCGCAGCGCAAACGCTCTTGCAGCACGTTCAGTACATCGCACACATGGACGCAAACAAGCAGATACACGGTGCGTACGTGGCTTACGATGCCGGTGATAAGTACGAGGAGACGAAGAGTGCAGACTAGGCGTTCGTTTTTGAAGAAGCTGGCAACCGGTGCGGCGACAATCGTTACCGGCCTTGTGGCGGCGAAAGTGGCGAAGGCGTTGCCCGACCCTGACCCGCTCGTGCTTAACTACGAAAAGGCCGTACAAGACAACCTGACGTTATCTGCGCCTTTAGCCTGTCAGTCCACCACGTGTTTTGGTGAAGTGGGATGGGGTGAACCAAGTGCATGGGAATCAGAACTTAGGGCACTTGCTGATTCAAGGTGTGAGCGAGCGCGAGAGTTAACCGAAGCGGAATTGGATCGTTACTTTGTTTCTTTGAAGGCTTATCGTGGAGGTGTTTGGAATGAAGCCTAGCCCGGTGCCGCCTGCTGATATAGCTAAAACAGGGATCGTGCTGTGTACGCACGGCAGCGCGCCCTACATCCACACGAGCCTTGAGTGCCTGCGTCGCCATGAACCGAATGTGCGCGTCTTGATACACGATGATAGCAGCGAGGAAGAGGGCCGACTGCGTGAACTTGCTGCCGAGTACGGCGCAGACTTCCACACGACGGGCTATCGTCTCAAACCGACCCTCGGCGACTTGTCTGGCTTCGCGCAGGGCTTGCAGTGGAGCGAGTGCGAGGGGTTGGATGTCGTTGTGAAGTGCAGCCGTAGCTTTATCGCGAACCGGCCATGGTCGCGGGAGTTGGTGAATCTCCTCAATTCGACAGGGTATGTGACAGCGTCGGCCTACTGCGCTCATTTTGGTGGACAAGGGTTTGGGTTCCGGAGCGAGTGGGTTGCAATGCATGCTCGTTCATGGATCGACAGCGGGATTATGCGACAGATGCAAGGCTACGTGGATACCAATACCGAATATGGCTTCCCGGAGGCATTTTCGCACAACAAAGCCCGCGAGGTTCATCAGTTCGTACATCCTATTTCTAACCCGTACGGTGACTCGTCCAATCCTGATTGCGATTACACAGTAAGGGCAGACCAGTATTTCCCACGGCCGCAGAATTACGACGGTTACGCAATCTATTTTGGATTGCTTGGACTATCCCGTGTTCAAAAACGTGATAACGTGTACTGGCATGACAGTCATAATTTCCCAGACTACGGCGAGTTAGCCCGCAGCCTGGGTTTGGATTACAAAGACGAGGATTTTATTCGGATACCGGGCGAATAGACCATCGGCGACGGATTCGATAATCCTCGCATGGATTGCCTAAGAAGTCCGTAGGTGTAGGTAGTGCGAGAGCTTCTTCAGGCGTTAACCCGAGATGCTTAACCCGTTGCCTGACGGTCTTTACGGATTTATTATGGATATTGCACCACTCTTTCAAAGTTCTCGTTGTTCCGTCGATTGTGTATCTCGTAGTAGCACGAGTATTGTCAGCTTGAGCAGCCCTTGAATCCCAAACGCAGTTTTCGGGAGAATAATCGGCGTTCACATCGCGCCGTTCAAGCGTGTAGTCAGGGAATGGTTTAGGCCCCATGTCATCAAGAAACGCTTTTGAGCTTTTGAGCCATCGCTCGCATATTTTGATCCCTCGCCCACCATAGTAAGAGTAATCTCGGCATGTAGGTGTCAAGCATCGTTCTCTCATATGATAGTAGGATCGTATTTCGGAAGATTTCGATTGACCGTGAGTGCTATGCGTTTCGCTGATATTGCATCCGCAAGACTTGGTGAAGCCGCCAGTGAGCCTACTGTTTCTTACAACTCCGGAACTTCCGCAATCGCACATCGTGTCATAGAATAGTCCGACACGACCATCAGTTGTATTATCATGGATCGCAACCGCAGTCCATTTGCCGAACTTTTTACCGATAAGGTCAGGTAATTTTCTAGCGCAGCCACAATTTGTAGAAGTGCCAACAATTAATGTTCTTGTTGCGACGTCTTTTTCAGTTCCGCAATCGCACTTGCAGTGGTGCTTTCGATTATCACTGACGGATAGTACAGTCCATAGGCCAAACCGTTGACCAACTAGATCAAGACGTGGTAATGTCGTCATGCGATGCGCCCTCCTTCGGCGCTAGCCACGGGTCTCGGATGTACCACCATCGCGAGGCCCACATTGTATAGTACCACATATGGGAAATAAACCGTACAGGCTATTACTGGATCAGCGTCAAGCAGCAGGCGATATTCTTATGCTTTCTGCCGCCATCCGTGACCTTCACCGTCAGTATCCAGGCCGCTACGAGGTTGATTTCGTGGGACATCATGGCCGCCTGTCAGACGGTAATAATTTATTCGAAAACTCGCCTTATATCACCCCGTTCTATGAAGGGCCGCCGCATGACGTAGCAAGGCACTGCAAAGACTGCCGCTACATCATGTGTCACTACAACGAGGCGATGCAGAACCCCGGACGCCGCCACTTCATCGAAGCGTTTCATATTTCACTTGGGAATCAACTCGGCCATCAGATACAACTGACCGACCCGCACGCGGATTTGCACCTAAGTATGGAGGAGCGTGAACCATGGCCGGGATTGCCTGACAAGTACTTTATTATCGATGCAGGCTTCAAGCGTGACTTTGTAGCGAAGTTTTGGAGTACCCACCGTTTTCAAGAGGTTGTGAACGCGACATGCGATCGTATAACATGGGTACAAATTGGAAGTAGTGGCGATATTCACCCGCCCTTGCAGAACGTGATCAATCTTGTCGGGCAAACTAACCTACGTCAATTGATCCGCGTGTTCTACAGGTCGTCTCTGGTGCTAACGCCGGTAAGTATGCCAATGCACCTTGCCCCTGCGGTACCGACGCCTAATGGTCGCCCCCGTCCATGCATTGTGTTGATGGGGAGGCGCGAACAAAAGGTGCACGAAGCCTACGGAGGACATATTTGCCTTGGCACTGATGGCCCGCTATCATGCTTGGAACCGGAGGGGTCAGGGTGCTGGCGGTCGAAGACGGTTAAGATCGACGGAGACAACTCATTGTGCCGCGCCCCTCGTAAGGATGAGGTAGGGGCAGACTTACCGGAATGCCTCCACCGCATAACCGCCGCCGATGTCATCAAGGCCGTTGAGCTTTATCTATAGAAGTGGTACAATCAATATAATGACCATCCGCTGCGTCGGTTGCGAGTTCGAGTATCAGGCAGACGGGGTAAGCTCAGAGTGTAGCGTTTGCGGCGTAAGGAACGCTCATCAGGAGGAAAACCATGGACCTGCTCATTCTAGCCCTGACGATATCAGTGATCGTAGCGATCATGTACGGCGCGATCCCGCAGCCTACGAAGATTGTCTTGCTTATCGTTGACATTCTCTTGCTCGTGCTTTACTTTATGGGCTTCGGCCCTCACCTCGTTCACAGAGGTTAATGCATGCCGCTCGTCTCCGTAATCATCGTGACCTGTAACCGCCCGCAATGGCTGCGGGAGGCGGTCGCGTCGGTGGTTGCGCAAGCGCTTGATGATTGGGACTGCATGATCATTGACAATGGCGATTCAGAGACCGGATACGCATATGAATGCACTAACGTTTATAGGTATTTACCAGCAAGTCATTTCAATTTAACTATAGGTGCTGCACGTAATTTTGGTGCAAAAGGCAGTGACAGCGATTACCTCCTCTTCCTTGACGACGACGACATCCTCAAGCCCGACGCCCTGGCGAACCTGCTTCGGCCGATCGAAAACCGCCCCCATCTCGCCGGAAGCTACGGCTACCCTTACCTCATGACCGGCGACGGCAAGCCCATCAATGAAGGCGCGCCGGTCGGCAAGCGGCCGCATGGTGGGCTGCTGCGCCTCGCGGACATGGCGGGTGACGCAAACATGGTGACGCCTCCCGGCTGCGCGCTCATTCGCCGCAGCGCGTTCGAGGCGTGCGGCGGGTGGGACGAGAGCGGCACGGTGCGCGAGAGCGTGGAACTTTTTTATCGCCTGCTCAAGATCGGCCCGATGGCGGTTGTTCCGCAAACGGTGATCGGCTACCGGCAGCATGCGGGGCAATTGTCGCGCACACGCAACGCGGACCATGCGCAGATGGAGCGGACACATGCGCGGCTTCAGGAGTGTTTGCAGGAGGTTTACGGCTAATTGTCCGCACAGCAGATCAATCAGGGCGCAACGGTCACGCTGACCGCCCCCGCGCTGGAACTGGGCACGGTTACAACGCTTACGGCGCTCTTTGACGGCCCCGCGATCTCCGTCACGGACGACACAATCGTAACCCTGCCGCATGTCGTCGCAGGCGTCCCGGCAGGCTGGACGATCACGATCAATAGCGCCACGGCGGAAGAGTTCGCAAGCATCACGGTTTCGGTGCCGATCGATGCCGAGACGACCACGATCGGGGGCTACAGCGTCTCGTACTACGACGGCGCGGGGAATTTCTACAGCCAGTGGTTCGACGTAATCGACGCGGACGCCGAACCTGATGTCATCACGCCGCAGCAGGTGATGCAGGGGCAGACGACTTCGATCACGATCCCGATTACCGCCCTGACCTATCGCGCCACATTCATCTCGATCGACAGCCCTGAAGAGGGCACGTGGCTTGACAATGGTTCACAGGTAACGCTTCCGTATACAGCGTCGTTTACGGAAGCGCCCGCGCCGTCAGGATGGGCATTCACCCTGACGGCGCTCAACTTCGGCGTGGCTTACACGGCGAGTGTCACGGTCCCGGAGTCGTACAAGTTCGGCACGTATCCCGTCGTCATATCCACAGGCAACGGGCACATTTACGAAACCGAGTTCGAGGTGATTCCCGCGCCTCCCGCGCCAGCGGACACGGCGGCGACGGGGTGTAACTGTATTACGGGTTTCGACATTATCAGCGAAGTGCAGGTTCGCATGCGCGAGGCGCTAAATACGACCGCGCAGCAGCAGAATATGATCTATGGTCGGCATGTGCGGCGCGTCATGGATGAGGTCGCGCGCCGCACATGGTCGATTTA
>Ga0105247_10000786_pt1 | contig 24310 bp, 16 predicted proteins | sample KBSS24metaG_FD_81519 | JGI IMG/M metagenome (GOLD analysis project Ga0105247, IMG submission 81519) | Switchgrass rhizosphere microbial communities from Kellogg Biological Station, Michigan, USA - KBS S2-4 metaG | ecosystem: Host-associated > Plants > Roots > Rhizosphere > Soil | place...
ACCTTCTCCGGAAAAGTGATTTTGATTAACAGCGTCGTCGATCCCGAAACGCGCACGGTGAAGGTGCGGACCGAGGTCGCTAACCCGGACGGCAGACTCAAACCGGACATGTTTGCGAACGTGCAGATAGTTACTGATGTGAATCGGGCGGCCATTTCGATTCCGCAATCAGCAGTGCTCAACGACGAGGGAAAGACCATTGTCTTCGTTGCCGACGGCAATGGTTTCAAGAAGCGTCAGGTGCAGGCTGGAATTCAAAACAACGACCGCGTGGAAATCGTCGACGGGCTAACCGCCGGCGACAAAGTCGTCATCAAGGGAAATTATTTGCTGCTGGAACAAAGCAAGCCCGGGCAATGAAGAGTAGGGGCTTAATTTGAAATTCTCTCTGCGTAATCTCTGCGTCCTCTGCGTCTCTGCGGTAAAAGAATCCGCAAAATCATGTAAACCGCAGAGGCGCAGAGGACGCAGAGATTACGCAGAGTTGAAATGCAACCATGACCGATAACTTTATCGCTTTCTTCTATCGCGAACGATTGCTCGTAGCCGTTGTATCGATGCTGATCGTAGCGGGTGGGATTCTCGCGTTGCGCAGACTGAACGTCGATGCGTTTCCCGACGTCACGCCGGTGCAGGTTGAAATCGACACCGAAGCCGAAGGACTGGCGCCGGACGAAGTCGAACAACAGATCACGTTTCCAATCGAAAATGAGATGAACGGGATCGCGGGTGTTACTCGCGTGCAATCAGAATCCAAGTTTGGTCTATCCGTGGTCACCGTCTATTTCACTGACGACACCGATATCTATTTCGCACGCGCGCAAGTTTTCGAACGCCTGTCAGCAGCGAAAGATAGTATCCCCGCCGGGTTTGAGCCGCAGATGGGACCAATCACCACCGGCACCGGTCAAATCTATCTTTATCAAATCGTCGGCCACGGACAGACCAACCAGGAATTGCGCACGATTCAGGATTGGATCGTAAAGCTGCAACTGCGCACGGTGCCGGGCGTGGCTGACGTGCTCAGCTTTGGCGGCGACGTGAAGCAGTATCAGGTCATCGTCGATCAGCAGGCGCTGGTCAGCTACAACATCACGCTCAAGTCTCTCTTCGAAGCCATCCAGAACAATAATCAAAACACGGGCGCCAACTTCATCGAACACGGTGATGAGCAATACGTGGTGCGCGGCCTCGGTCTGGTCAAAGACGTCGCGGATATCGGGAACATCGTGCTCGACTCGCGCAACGGCACGCCGATTCGGGTCAGCGACGTTGCTCGAGTGGAGATCGGTAACGAGATCCGCCAGGGCGCAGTCACGAAGGATGGTCAGGGCGAAGTCGTTACGGGAATCGTTCTCAAGCGCATCAACGAAAACACCAAGCAGGTGATCGAGCGCATCAAGGACAAAGTAGCGGAGATCAACAAGGCGCTGCCGCAAGGCGTGAGCATCGTTGACTACTACGATCAAGCCGAGCTCGTAGATAACAGCGTGCACACCGTCGTCGAATCGCTAATCGAAGGCGAGGCACTGGTGCTCGTCATTCTTGTGTTGCTGCTGGGCAACTTTCGCAGCTCGTTCATTACCGCTGCCGCAATTCCCTTTTGCATGCTCGTGGCTTTCATCCTGATGTGGTACGAGGGTTTGTCAGCAAACCTCATGTCGCTGGGCGGCCTGGCAATCAGCATTGGGATGATGGTCGATGCGACGGTAGTCATGGTCGAGAATATCTACCGCCACCTGGAGGAACATCGCGAACATTCCACACGTGAAGCTATCCTCGTTGCCGCGCAGGAAATTGGCCGGCCGATGTTCTTCGCGATTTTGATCATCATCGCCGTGTTTCTTCCGGTCTTCACGCTGCAAGGTATCGAAGGCAAGCTGTTCAAACCGCTCGCTTACGCCGTCACCTTCTCGATGTTCGGTTCGATGTTGATGGCGCTGTGCATTGCGCCGATGCTGTGTGCGCTGTGGCTGCGACTGAAGAAAGGAGAAGTTCGCCCCAATCCGATCATTCGGTTCTTCAAAGGGATTTACGTTCCGGTGCTCAAGTGGGCCATTCGTCATCGCTACATCGCGCTGACGATTGCGGGTCTTTTACTCGTTTGGAGCGTGGCGGATATCTTTATTCTGGGCAGCGAGTTTCTGCCGACGATCGACGAAGGAAACATGCTTGTGCGCGCCACCATGCCGGCGAGTATTTCGTTGCCGCGCGCGGTGGAAGTATCTACGCAAATCGAAAAAACTTTACGCCAGTTTCCCGAAGTCGAAACCGTCGTCGCAAAAATCGGACGCGCCGAGCTGGGAGGTGATCCCGAGAGTGTCAGCAATGATGAGCTTTACGTGCGTCTCAAACCGAAGAGTCAATGGACCACTGCGAGAACGAAGGATGAGTTAGTCGACGCGATGCGAAGCCGCGTCGAGACTATGCCCGGCGTGAAGTTTAATTTTTCGCAGGTTATTCAAACGCGCAACGACGAACTGATCTCAGGAATCAATGCGCAGATCGCCGTAAAGATTTTTGGTGAAGATCAGGATACGTTGCGCAAGCTCGCCGATAACGTTCGCGATGCGATGTCACACGTTCGCGGCGTTGAGGATCTGGCAGTCGAGCAAGTAGCCGGCGAAGAACATCTGGAGGTCGATGTCGAGCGCGACCAAATCGCACGCTACGGATTGAACATTGCCGATGTGCTCGAAGTCACCAAAATTGCCATTGGCGGGGATGAAGCCACCGACGTCCTCGAGGGCCAACGACGGTTCGCGATCTTTGTGCGACTGAAAGAAGACTACCGCAATCAAGTGGACAAGCTCGCCAACATCCTCGTCAATGCGCCAGTGGGCGGACGCATACCACTGGGCCAACTGGCGACTTTCAAATTATCAAGTGGCGATTCGGTCATCAGTCGTGAGAACTCGCTCCGGCGAGTGGTGGTGATGTGCAACGTCAAGGGCCGGGACATCGGCAGCTTCGTGGGCGACGCGCAGCAAGCCGTCGCGTTGCAGGTGACGACGCCACCCGGTTACTTCATCACCTGGGGCGGGCAATTCGAAAACGAACAACAGGCGGTGCGCCGGCTGCTGATTGCCATACCTATCTCGCTCCTCCTCGTGTTCGTGCTGATTTACTCCTGCTTTAGTTCATTGCGCAACACGTTGACCATAATCTTCAACATACCGATCGCGCTGGTCGGTAGCACTACTTTTCTCTTGATCTCGGGATTTCCGCTGAGCGTTCCCGCAATAGTAGGTTTCATCGCGGTCTTCGGCGTCGCCGTACAAAACGGAATGGTGATGGTGTCTTATATGAACAAGCTGCGCAATCGAGGTATGGAGCTGCACGAAGCTGTAATCACTGGTGCGAGCGTCCGTCTGCGCGCTGAGTTATTGAGCGCCTTGATCGGCAGCATTAGTTTAATTCCCTTCATCATTTCCTCCGGCACCGGCGCGGAAATCGAGAAGCCACTCGCGATCGTAGTGGTCGGAGGCCTCGTAACACGCCCCATCAAGATCGTGATCTTGCCGATGGTCTATGAATGGGTCGAGCGCCGGGCCGCACGAACCGAAGAACCCGCCCTTGAAGCTGAGGAGGCTTAACTTCTCTGCGGCCTCTGCGTAACTCTGCGACCTCTGCGTTGAAATAGCCCTTTAACGCAGAGAACGCAGAGGGCCGCAGAGAACACAGAGGATTACTTTTCAATCACGACACTAGAGAATTTATGACAAACTCACGGCGCAGGAGCCCGTAGAAGAATGCGTCCTGAATTTCGCCGTTCACGTGCCAACGCTCACGAAGAAAGCCTTCACGTTGAAAACCTAGTCTCTCGAGGGTGCGAATGGAGGCAGCATTGCGCGGATCGACGTCGGCTTCGAGGCGGCGCAGCTCCATCACTTCGAAAGCGTGCGAGAGCAACGCCCTTAGCGCTTCGTTCATGTAGCCTTTGCCCCAGTAAGCGTGGCCCATTGCGTAACCGAGCTCGGCGCGGCCATTGTCGAGGTTGAGATTGAAGAGCGTCGTGGTGCCGATTAGAGTGTTGGAGTCGCGCAAAGCGATTCCCCACTTGAACATCCTTCCGCTCTCGTTGCCTTCGGCGATCTCGCGTTGGAATGCGACAGCGGCTTCACGATCCGGCAGCGGACCTCTGTCCATATATCGCACCACCTCTGGAACAGAAAAGATCTCGTAGAGACTGTCGATGTCGTCTTCAGAAACCCAACGCAGAACTAAGCGTGGCGTAGTGATGATCGGAAGTGTCTTTGCGTCCATTTTAAGGTGGCCCTCCCCTTGATACTAACTGCTCCTACAAAGAGGCACAAAGCTGCTATTAAAAGCACACAAATGAACGTTGACTTTTCTAACTCGCAGGAATAGCCTCACGCTGTTTACTCGAACGGCTGAACCCGAGCCTCTGCGTCCTCGCAAACTCGCTTTCTCAGTCATCTTCAAACTTCACTAACGAAAAAAGGGGGATCTCACCATGCTTAAAAGATTCTTGCTCGTTCTTTCCTTCGTTCTATTCTCATTTGTACCCGCAAGCTCGAGAGAGATCACAAACGGTATCGTGGAAGTAACGCAATCCTTTGGATTTATAGGGTTCGGGGTGAGCGTTTCTGGCAAAGACTTTGGTGTTGGCGTCGGTGGAAGTAACCTTGTGGGAACTGCTTTTGCGCCTTGTGTCGACATCGTGTTCCCCTGTACTGCCGGCCAGGTCATCGAGCTCCGGGCGATTTCCGGGCAATGGGACTTTAGCAATATGTCGGGAGGTATGAAGATTGATGGAACACCATACTCTCTGGTTAACCAATTTCTTCCGAAGTTGCCGTCTCTTTCCGGACGTGGCGACCTTAGTTTCGGCGGAGGAAGCGTTATGATTCCATTCAACGATGCTCCAACCGTTACGCTCAAAGCGCTATCCTCAATGAACGGTCGTATCAGCGGCAGAGCATCCGATTTGCCGAACGGGGTTGGAATCAATCTCTCGGGTTCAGGAATCGGCACTATAGTTCTCGTACGGAGCAACATCCAAGTCAACGGCCAAGAGGTCTATCTGCTCAGAAAGCTTACTTACAGGTTTGGTATCCACGCAGGCGTGGACATCAAGCCGGGTGATGATCTCAATCAGATCAATCTCAGATCGCGTGGCAAGACAACCGTTGCAATCTTAAGCACGGCAGCTTTCGATGCGAGCGAGATAGATCCTCTCACCGTTACCGTTGCGGGTGCGCCTGTGATTCTGAAACCGAACGGAACCCCAATGTCGTCGTTGGAAGATATCAATGCTGACGGGCTCCTCGATCTGGTTGTTCACGTCAGCACCGCGGCACTGCAACCCAACTTCGATAACGAATGCGTGGTGGAAGGGACGACCTTTAATCGACAGTTTGTTTGGGGCACTGACACAATCGCAGTGGACCAGTAATTTGTTTTGTGACTTTGTGCCTTTTTGTAGCTAGGGCTCGGTGGCGAAGAGGCGCGCTCCGGGGATCGCTTTCATTACCGGCGTCAGATAACCGTGTTGACCATCGAGTGACAAAAAGATGAGTGGCTCAGGCAGATCTTTTATTTCCATCAGCTCCTGGAACAGCGCATTTACGTGTTTGGCACTTTCACCGTTCCTCCAGGTGTAGCCCGCAATTGCTGCCAAAACGTAAACGGACGCCTCCGACCCTTCCAGAACTTTGCAGACCAAATATGCCTCACTCAAACCATGGACTTTCTTGAGCCGCTCCTGAAGCTTCGTAATCGCTTGCTCATCGAGACCATGCGACCTGAAACGACTCGTGGGTGAAAAGCTCATCAACTCTTTTTGCTGTTTCTGCTCTTTCTCCAAGTGCTCGGCTGCGCGTTTCGAAAACTCTTCCCCCAGTGCTCTGTTTCCCTGCTCAAAGTAAAACCCTGAGAGAAGTGTGCTCGCGTATCCGCTGCTGGCTGGCTCAAGTTGCGTCGCCTTTTCGAGATGTTCGATGCCGGCCGGGTTACGCTGCTCGAGAAGAATCGCACCTATAGCGAAATGAGCTTTGGCGAGGTCTGGATTGTCACGCAGGAGTGCTTCGAGCGAGGGTAACGCGGCGTTCGCATCCTCAACCCGGCTCAAAAGCGTCACACGCTCCCAGCTCTCGTCAAGCGTCAGGGAACGCGTCTTTGACTGCTCGTCCAACTCCTGTAGACGCTTTTGGGCTTTCTGAAGCTCGTTGTGACTCTCCGTCCAGGAGCGCGCAATCCGCTCACGCCAAAGACGGTTTGATGAGAGCAGGAAATCCTCTGGTAGATTCTTTAAATAGAACGAAGCTGCTGACTGTTGGTCCGCATCAGCCTTTAACAAGTCGTCGACCAGAGCTGTGACTTCTGGTCCTTCCTTCGCAAATCCCATGGCAGCGAGTCGATCGCCGAGTGCCGGGTGAGTGTCCTGGTATTCTGTCGGAACGCGGAGCGCTTCAAAAAACCATTTCTGAGTATTCGTCGGCCCGACCGGCTGGTCCAACCCGCCCAACATCTGCACGAATGGGTCTGTTGGAGTCTTAGGTTGTTGCTTTGCCTGTCGAAAGAAGTTGGGCCAAAAGTTCTCCATCAGGCTCCGCTCTTTTGTCGCCAGTCGCACCAGGGCGACAGCGGCAACTTCTTTGCCTGCGAGTTGGACGGAGAAGGTATCCGCCTGCCACTCCTGCGCGCTGGCGAGGACAAACGAATAAGCGTTCAGATAAGGAGCGTACCACTTGATGAAGGGCTCGAAGAGAAACGACATATAATCTCGTTCCCGTTCGACGTTGGTCAAAACCTCAACCCAGCTTTGACGCAAGCGATAAATCCAACCCGAAAATCGGCCATGTTTTCCCGACAGATGGCCCACCTCGTGTGCGAGGACCGAACGAAACTCAGCCGGATTGAGCGCATGCATCAACGGCAGACCAACCACGAGGTAATTGCGCAGCCAGCCAAACATGCCAAACTGCGGGATCTGAGCGATATAGGCATTGTATTCGTCAGACACCTTAATGTGATCGATCTTTGGACCAGCGAGCGTCTTGCGCACTTCACTAACCAGATCAAACAATTCCGGGGCCTGGTCGTGCGTCAACACGATGCCATCCGGTTCGGGAATTGTGATCCAGAGTGAACGTAGTACTAGTCCAACCAGGGCCAGCGGTATCCAGACTATTTTTATTGCTGCCCAATTGAGCTGCAGGTAGTAGAGCGTCGCTGCCACAACGACCAACAAGAGCGAGACAACTAGCAGCAGGTACACGTAGCCAAGCGCCGCGAGCAGAGCTACACGTAAACGGTATAGTCCTGGTCTGGCGGCCGCGAAACTCTCGAGCGAGTGAATGAGGGATGCGAATTTATCTTCTTTCATCGCGAGGAAGGCTAACGTATTACCGTTCAATGGAAGCTGTCAAGACGACGATCAAAGACTGCTCATTTCGAGTACATTTTTACGTGAGGCAATAGGGACTGACTTTGAACTAGTACCGTTCACTTTGAAAATACGCCGAAGGCGTTCGCTAATTCGAGCCCAAGGTTCGAGCTTGCGAGAACCCTGGGGACCATCACCTTAAAGACGGTCTAACCCTGAAAGGGTTCGCCAACCGCCGAACCCTTTCAGGGTTCAATATTCTTTAATGATACTCCCAGGGTTGTCGCAAGCTCGAACCCTGGGCTCAAATTAGCGAACGCCTTCGGCGTATTCATCCAAATTTAAAACTGAGGCAGTATCCAAAAGACTTATGCTCTTCCGCATTGAGCCCTGCTTGAGTCATACTCGTTCGGAGACCTCTAGTCCAGCGAGTTAGCCGAATGGCTCGAATATATATTTCCTCAACATACTCCGATTTGCAGGCCTGTCGAGAGCGGGTTTACCGCGCGCTCAGACAAATGGGGCACGACGTTGTCGCGATGGAAGACTATGTCGCGACGGACAGGCGACCACTGCAAAAGTGTCTGGATGACGTCGGTAGCTCGGATATTTACGTGGGTATATTCGCCTGGCGTTACGGATTCATTCCCCAGGAAAACAATCCGGATCAAAAATCGATCACCGAGCTGGAATATAGACACGCCTGCAAACAAGAAATCCCCACGCTCATTTTTATCTTAGACAGAGCCGCTAGTTGGTCTATGGAATATGTAGATCGCGGCGAGGAATCCCAAAAGATCGATTCACTGCGCGCTGAGCTGACAAACAGCAGAACGGTAAGTTTCTTCAAGGATTGCGAGAACCTGGCTACGCTCGTAAGTAACGCAGTCACAAACAAAGTCAAGGAGATCGAGGACGAAGAAGACGAACGTTCGGGTGGCTGGTTGGAAAAACATCTGAACCGGACCGAAAGCGAATTCATTTCTCACATGAGTGGAGTGGATCGGCTTTCGGCTGATCAGGCAGCAGCACGATATGTTCAGTTATTAGTCGAGAAAAAAACCCGGCCCGATGAAGAAAGAGCGCCGGCGCGTCCATTGTCAGAATATGTCGTTCAGCGAGGCACGAAGCTCGTCGTGTTTGGCGATGGAGGAACCGGAAAAACAATCTCACTGCTGAGACTTGGCTTCGATGCGGCGCGCAGGGCCAAATCAGATCCAACCGCTCCCATCCCCGTCTACACCAAGCTTAACTTCTTCGACACCAGAGAAACCGGATTCGACAGGCTCATTGAGATCATTGCCGCGTCTACCGGGTTGCACCGCGATCGCGTTCTCTCGCTATGGAAGGACGATTCGCGTCCGATTCTGTTTCTCATGGACGGTTTCAATGAAGTCGGCAGCGACTTTCAGAGTAGTTGCGCGCTCGCACTCGAAGCGCTTCTCCAACGTCCTCAACACCTCTTCGTCATTACCTCTCGGCCCACGAGTCAGGCTCATTCACTGGTTGAGCGTTGCAAAATGGATGAATTGAAATTTGTCCAGTTGAACGACAGCCAGTTGGAAGATCTACTCGCGCGACATGGAGCAGCCCATCTGTATCAGCAGATGGAATCAGAGTTGAAGGACCTTGTTCGCACTCCATTTCTGCTTTGGGCGCTGGCGCAGAGTTGTGCCGGGCTCACCAAATCCGAGCTGCCGCGTAACAAAGGAGAGTTATATCGAAACCTCATCGACAGGTACCTCTTCGAGATTCACGAGGCGCACAAAGCACCGAGTCCTACCGAATACAACTATGAGCGCGTGAAGAAACCCGTGCTCGCGTCGGTCGCCTTGCGAATGATCCAGGAGGGCGTTACCCGAAAGGTGCAGGACCTCCAGCTCCTCAGGGAAGTACACACGCAACTCAAACAGATTCGCACCGAATACGAAGGCATCTTCGACGTTAAACCGCATGAGCTAATGCCCGACCCGCCGTCGGCAAAAGGAATCATGGACGAGACCGTGCTCAACGGTGTGTTACGAAGAGTCGGAGAGACGGTTGAGTTCATGCACCAATCAGTTCAGGACTATTTCGCGGCGGCGGCTATGCTCGATTGGAAAGCAGATGAAATTTTGAAACTGGCTCCGCGTTCTTCGTCACGGCGCAGGTTTGAGCGCAGCGATGGTTTTGAAGCCATCGTTATGTTGGCAGGCTTGAAGAAGGACACCAAAGAGTTATTGAGCGCGCTGATCGGTCACAATCCGTTGCTGGCGGCCCACTGTTTCGCTGCGGCTTCGACGGCGCCGAGAGGGATTCTCGAAACGTTACTGGCCCAGTTGAAAACAATGCTGACGCGACAGAATCCCGAGCACCGCAAACTCGCGTGCGCCTGTTTGGGAACCGCGCGGATTCAAAGCGAAGAGTTTCAGCGCGAGCTCATCAACCTGGCCTTGTTTGATAAAGATTACGACGTTCGTCTGACAGCTAATCAATCACTCGCGCTGACGAAGTCTGACGTCACCCTCAAATACGTGGTGAATCTCGTACTGAGCGAAGCGCATAAGGAAGAGACGCTGAGTAATGCTAAAGAGCTTTTGTTCGACACTGATCTCAACGCAGCAGTCCGATTGGTGTTCGACGAATGGCGAAGGCCGGAAGCGGACGGTGCAAGGCGTCGCCGGGCAGAAATACTACTAACGCCACAGTCATGGGAAGAGGAAATGATCGAACATCAACTCTGGCTTATTAGGGTTGACGCGATCCGGCGAGGAGATACGGCCGCGAGCGAAAGCGCAAAAGAGGCGCTCGAGCGGTTGCACGAATGGCAAGAGTCATATCAGAAAGAGATTTCCAACATCCCTCATGCCTCAGAATTTACAAAGCTCTTTACAACGATGGAAGATCTCTCGAATGCGGTGCCGGCGATGTCTATCCCGGATCTAATCGAAAACCTGAATCAGGAGAATTATGTAGCCGGTAAGATTGCTACTGAGATCGGGAAACGAGGATCAAAAGAATGCATTGAGCCACTAATTGAAGCGCTTTACCGCCAACACATTCTGGCTAATATCATCCCAATCGTAGGTTCCCTCGACGACCTCGATCGAGACAGAGCCACGCAACTTTTGCGGGAGGGTTTGCAAAGCTCCGACTATGCAAAGCAGACGAGGGCAGCAGTTGCTTTAGGTCTAATGGGTGATTTCGAATTCCTAACTCTCATCCAGCAAGCACTGAGAGTGGAGAATGCAGCGTTCAGGGCCAGCGCGGCGCAAGTGCTTGGTGCGTGCGGAAGCGATGAGGCCGTCGCGGCTTTAGTCGATGCTGTAAAGTCAGAGACTGATGAAGAGGTTCTCCTCACTATTCTGTTCACTTTGAGCAGCACAAACTCAAAGAATGCAAATGAAGCGCTTTTGAATCTGATTCTTAGACGCCAATCGATGATATCGCTGGATGACACCCTCTCGCGTGATGACGGAACTACCCTAACACACCTGATCAAAAGAGTTGTGGAAGCAGCAGGCGCGAATCAGGTGATTGCGTGGTTACAGGAAGCTGCTCGAGATCAGGATAAATCTGTACGCGCAAACGCTATCAATGCATTAGGCAGCTTAGAAAATACCGGTTTCGATTTTCGTGAGGCTTTGGACGACCCGGAGGGTATCGTGAGGGCTGTTGCATTGAAAGAAGTGGCTAAGACAACAACTGCGACAAAGGATCTCGAACGTCTCTTCGAGGAGTCGCTCAAAGACGACGACCCCAAAGTGCGCAGCGCCGTGCTGAATGAATTGGCAGATCGCAAGATGGAAGGATCTCAAGCTGTTCTCATAGAGTCAGCCTTATCGGATAAGGATCCGACTGTTCGCAAACTGGCGGCCGTAAAGTTACGAGCTTTTAGCGAGTCGGCTGTCGATCAATTGTCGCAAATTCTGCAACACGAGAACCTCGACCGGCGACTAGCAGTAATCAGGGCCATAGCAGCACTTGGTGGAAATTTCACGTTGGTAGATTTTGAAGAAGATGTTCTTGCCGAAAAACGAAGAGATAAAGTTCTCGCACTGCTGACCAGTTCGTTAAATGATCCTAACGAGTACGTGCGAATTGAGGCAGTCAAAGCGATGAGAACAATCGGCTATCTTGAACCGCAGGATGCAATGATACCGGTATTGGTCGACATAGCATGGCATAGCAAAAGTGTCGCTCTGCGGCAGGAAGCGGCACGGGTGTTAATGTTTATGAACGGCGGTAGTGACGCACTATTCAAACCCATCTTGGACCACATTGATGATCCTGGCGAATACGCGCGGCTAATCGGACTCATTGGGGATGACGAACCTTTTCTTCCTAACGATGGTTATCTTTTTGGGATAAGGGGCTCCATCCACGAAGCTCGACAGAGTTTTGACAAAGCTCACGACGATTACGAACGGGCTTTGGAGTTGGAATACGATAATGCTTCAATGCGGATGAGATATGCACATGTTTGCGGACTGCTCGGAAAAAATGAAAAAGCACTAAAGATGGTACAGAAAGCGGTGGAATACGAGCCGGGCAACGCAGAGGCCCACGCTGGTTTGGGTTGGTACGCATATAAGACCGGCGACTATCCGAGAGCGATTGAGGAATCGAGAATCGCGTTAGGTCTCAATTCATCCCTAGCCATGGTCGCATTCAATCTCGGACTTGCGTGCATCGCGGCGCGCCGGATGGACGAGGCTGAGGCGGCGTATGACGAAGCCATCAAGATCTGCAACACACTGTCGACGGAAGTTCAGAAGACTACAGTTGAAGATGTCTTGAAGGATCTGGACGAGTTGCTGGTCCAACAACCGGCGCTCGCGGCGGATGTCGATAGATTGAAGTCCAAACTTTCATCTGCTATTCCCGCCAGCTCCAACTGACAGGAAACGCCTTAATCCCTCTCGAGCGCCCGTGGCGTTCCCCGTCTTTTCCCCGGTTAACCGCGTCAACTGATCCGGTTTGACGATTGGAAATCCGAGTTTGTGCAGTAACTTGAGACCGGCAGCAACTGACGGCCACCAGAGCGGAAACGGAAGGGCGCGATGATGTTTGGCGATGCGTGATGCGAGGGCGATTCCGGTTAAGTCTTCGGGACCGCAGACGGTTTCGATTCTGATGCCGTCCTGGTGTTGTTGAATCAGCTCCGTTGCGAGGTTCGTGAAGTCGTCAACATGCACCGGTGCGAACTTTAAATTAGTGTGACCGAAAAGTGCTGGAATAACGTGCCACTTGCGCGCCACCGCCAACATGCGATCGATTCCCTCCTGGCCTCCACCGCCATAGGTCTCGGCCGGACGAATGATCAGTAGACTTTTCCACTCCAACTTCTGAAGCTCCTGCTCGGCTGCAAGTTTCGACTCACCATACGCGCCGCTGCCGTGAGTCGCACAACGCGTGCTGATGTATACAAAGCGGCGACAATCAGCTTCGTGCACGGCCTGAGCGAGTCGACGTGTGCCTTCGAGATTAACTTTCCAGTATTGCTGCTCATCGGATGCGTGCGTCACTCCCGCAAAGTGAATCACCATATCAAAAGGCGACAGACTCAACTCGGATTCGAGATCCAGATCGATCACGTGCAACCTCGGATCGGCAAGCGGAATGTCTTTTCGGTGACGGCCGGCCCAAATCTCAACGTCGCGATTCAAGAGCAACTGGCGCATTACGCCAACTGCGAGTGGCGACGAGGCGCCGGTGACGAGGATTCGCATCATTTACGCCGTTTGCAGCCAGAGTGAAATACGTAATAACATCGAGTCGTGACCGAGCCCCATTTTTCACTCGTAGTACTCTGCTACCGAAGCGGAAAGAGTATCATTCCATTCGTAGAACGTTTGCAGCGAACGCTGTCGCGCTGCAATTTTTCCTGGGAGCTCGTGCTCGTCGGCAACTATATCGAGGGCAGCGATGACGAAACACCTCAGGTCGTCAAAAAGCTCGCCGAAGAATCACCCAACATTCGCACCGTAATTCGCCCCAAGCAAGGCATGATGGGCTGGGACATGCGCATGGGCCTCGACGCCGCGCGCGGCACGTACATCGGCGTGATCGACGGCGACGGGCAATTTCCACCCGAGTCTATCATCGCCTGTCTGCTGAAGTGTGAGCTGGAGGATCTTGATTTCACCAAAACATACCGCGTCATACGCGACGATGGTTTGTACCGGCGCATAATCTCAGCGGTGTACAACGCAATCTTTAGTTTGCTTTTCGGATTCAAAGTCCGCGACATCAACTCCAAACCCAAGATCATTCGGCGCGATAAGTACGAGCTACTGCACCTCCAGTCGGATGATTGGTTTGCCGATGCGGAGATCGTGATCCGAGCCCGTGAGCTCGGCCTGAAGATCGGCGAAACACCGGTTCATTTCAAGGTCAACGACAACCGGGGCTCGTTCGTAAAGCCGAAAGCCATCTTCGAGTTTGCTTCGAATCTCTTGAAGTACCGGTTCTCACCCAAGCTGAACGCGAAAGCCGGTTCGCTTCCCCGCTCCGCCGTCGAATAACGCTAATCTACTCGCCGGGCGATGCAGACTGCTGAGACACCAAACGGCAGTTTCCCACGCTCAAAAACAAAACGCTCCGCCGCGAACAACGAGCTGAATGGTCCATTCATCAACGAGATGTTAATCCCGTATTCCGTATCCGCGCGCAGAGCGAGCCAGCGCATCACGGAACGCACGACCAGCACCGGCAGAAAAAAGCTGATGTTTGCGTAGCTGGACCACTCGACCGAGAAGCCCGCCTCTTCTACCGCCTTCAACAAACGCGGCAAGGTGTAGCGGCGGCGGTGATTGCTCACATCATCCTGGACGCCCCAAAGAAACATAAACGCCGGGACAAACACGAGGATCCGCCCGTCGCGACGCAAGACTCTTCTCATCTCTCGCAGTCCGGCAATATCGTCGTCAAGGTGTTCGATTACATCGAGTGCAGTGACGAGCTCAAAAGAGTCGTTTTCATAGGGTAGCTGTTCGATAGCTCCGAGTTTCACGGTGTCCAAACCGCGCTCGTGGCAGAAGTCGACGGCTTGCGGAGAAATATCAACGCCTTCTGCTTTCCCGTAAGCCGCAAGCATCTTGAGGTTCGCGCCCGTACCACATCCGACGTCGAGGATTCTCTGAGTCTTCAGCGTTGTCGAAATTTTCTCGACCAGGGATTGAATGATCCGGCGTCGACCGACATACCACCAGTGTGTGTCCTCAACCTGATACAGGATCGGGTAGTGATGCGACTGCATCTTCTCACTCTAATACAAATATCCGCAGATAAAGAAATCCAATACCTCACGTCCATCCGTAAATCACCATATGACAAACAAAGTGCTGGCAGTTCTGGCTTCCTTGATTCTTGTCTTTGCTCTGATTGGAAGTCGTAAGACGTCTCTTCGGACTGACACGGAAAACAGTTCACTAAAGAGTAACGCCTGCCGTTTTGTTTTGGCTTCGCTGAACGGGAACGAGCCCATCGACGAAGAAATCGCGCGACAACAGGCGCTCATTCGCAACGGATCGACAGCCCTGTTGGAGCGTCTCGGATGGACTTTCGTCAAGAAAGCTCGACTCACGTTCGATGCAAGCTATTACAACCTCGCGGAACAATGCGCTCAATGCATGGAGGCAAACGGCACGAAAGGCCCGGATACGCTGCTGTTAAGCGCTCATGCGTTGCAAAGCCTGCATCGCTTCAGTGAAGCCGAGGTCGTAGCACGCGAGCTCGTGAGCACGCGCGAACGGCCATTTGATTACGGTGTTCTCGGCGATGTGTTGGTCGATCAAGGCAAGGTTCGCGAAGGAGCAGCGGTCTACCAGAAAATGATCGATCTCCGGCCGGATCTGCAATCGTACGCGCGCGCCGCTCACGTACGCTGGCTGACTGGAGATCTGAACGGCGCGATCGAATTGATGAGACTGGCTGTCAGCGGTAGCAGTCCGAACGATCCTGAAGCAGCCGCATGGGCCTACACGCGACTGTCGCTTTATCAACTGCAACAGAACGCAACAAAACAAGCGCTGGAATCGTGCAGTGCTGCGCTGAACCTGCAACCCGACTATGCGCCCGCACTGCTGGCGCGAGGTCGAATACTTCTCGCTCTACATCGCCCGGCCGACGCCGTTGTCGAGTTGCAACACGCGGCGGCGTTGAATCCGCTACCAGAATATCAATGGGCTTTAGCTGACGCTCTGACGCTAACCGGTGATCGTGATCGCGCAAAGGAAGTCGAATCACAGATCGTCGAACGTGGCGCTACGGAAGATCCGCGAGCGTTGTCACTCTTTCTCGCCACCCGTGGTGAGAACATCGAGCAAGCTGTCCACCTGGCCCAGCAGGAATTAACCAACCGGCAAGATGTCTTTACACACGACGCACTCGCGTGGACCCTCGCTGTAGCCGGACGCACCACGGAAGCACAACTACACGCGACGCAGGCTCTATCAGAAGGAACAGTCGACGCCCGCCTGCTTCTGCACGCCGGCATCATCGCCGCGCTCAACCACGACATCACACAGGCAAAGCGACGGCTGCAACAAGCTTCCGTGATTCAGCAAATGCTCTTGCCGAGTGAGCGTGCGCTGCTCGAGTCGTGGCGCCAGAAGATTAATACCAAACCAAAGGAGTAACCCAACATGTCTAAACTGAAACCCGTAGTGGCGATACTTATGCTCGCGCTACTTCTACCCGCTAACATTCTCGCATCGAGTCACATGGATGCTCCGCTGATCATTCTCGATCCGGCAGCAAACACCACGGACGTTTATGCCTTCGTCGATCAGGACGGCGGGCAAAAGTCGCTGGTCCTGGCGCTCGGTGTGTACCCGCACGAGGAGCCTGGCATCGGTCCCAACAAGTACAACTTCGATGACAACGTTTTGTATGAGATTCACGTGGCGCTCGGTCCTGACGTGGCCGCCGGTCGCGCCACACTGAGTTATCAATTTCGTTTCACCACCAGCTTCAAGAACCAAAATACGATACTGCAATCGTACCTTGGTGTGGTCCAGCACGTTGACGATGCGAACCAGAACCTGACGCAGACTTACACAGTTACGAAGGTGGACCACCGCACGCATCGTGAGACATTGCTCGGCACGGGAGTCGTTCCGCCTAACAACCAGGGCAACGCGACGCCGTTCTACAATCAGGGCAACGACGGCGAGAACCGTGCGCGAGATGGTGTCGCCACCGAGGCCGAGCTCGATCGGTATACGCGCGAGGCGATTGCGGAGTTGTCGCATGGCTACGTTGCGTTTGCCGGCCAGCGTGACGATGGCTTTTACGCGGACATTCAATCGGTGTTCGATCTGCTCAAGCTGCGCAATCCCGGCAAGGATTCGCAGGGTGGGTTCAATCTCCACTTGATGGCGCTCGAGGTGCCGGTTGCAGAGCTCGGCGGCGACCAACAGATCGCGGGTGTTTATGCGACCACGAGTCGACGCTCGGTGCGAGTGTTGGATGATAAACATTCGCCGAAGAACAATGGGCCATTCGTCCAGGTTGCGCGTCAGGGGAATCCATTGTTCAACGAGGGATTGGTCGCGATTGCTGATAAGGATCTGTACAGCCGCACGAGTCCGAGCAGCGATGGTGAGCTTTTCCGGAAGTACGCGGAAACGCCGGAGCTCGCTCGGCTGATCAATCTGCTTGTCTTTAAGTCGCCGGTTGCGCCGGAGACTAACCGCACAGACATCGCCGGCATTTACATTCCGGATCTGATCAAGGTTGATCTCTCGACTACGCAAGCCCGTCTGGCTGGTGGCAGCTCGAGCAATCCTGACGACGCCGGCTTTTCGCGCTTGAGCATTTTTGGCGGCGACGTGCTGAAGAGCAACATTCAGGATCCATTTAAGAATGGCGGGTTCATTCCCGGCGGGTGGCCCAACGGTCGTCGTTTTGGAGACGATGTTGTTGATATCGCCGTGACCGCGCTTATCAGCGATCTTCGCGATCCCAATAACCTGATCATTCGTGGTCCAGCAGGTGACGGTGTCGATCGTAACGACATGGCCTTCAACAAGGTCTTCCCCTACGAATCAACACCCCAAAACGGCCGCAACCACCAACACCCATAGTCAAAACAAATGTAACAACGGACGGGGCGAACAAGTCAGGAAGAGGGGCTTGCCCCCGCCGTTGCTTGGATTGGACGAGCGGGGGCAAGCCCCTCTTCCTGACTTGTTCCCTTACGTCGAGCTATGATGAATTGTCTCGCAAAACTTTCAAGAGTGGTGATGCTCGTTCTGCTTTCTGGCGGCACGGTGCTGGCCCATGATCCGGGTTTGAGTGCCGTCGAGGTTCGCATTTTTCCTGATCGAATTGTGGCGGAGGTGAGTTTTGCTGCTGTCGACGTGGATTCGAACGTTGCCGAGCATCTGCTGGAAATCAAAGGTGATGGCCAAAGTCTGAAACTACGAAACTTCACCGTCCAAACACCTGACACAAACAGCATCCATTTCATCCTGGAGTTTCCAAACTCGTCCGCCGCCGAATTGCATCTCAGCGCAGTCGCACTCGAACATCTGCCGCGCGGTCACAAGCAATTTTTCTCAGTCCGAGATGGCGCCGGCAAACTACTCGCAGAACGCATGCTCAGTGCTGAATCGAAAGACCTCACGATCACTCTGCAACCCGACTCCGGCTCGAGCAGCGAACGCTTCTTCCGCTTTCTTACGCTCGGGATCGAGCACATCTTTACCGGCCACGATCACCTCGCGTTCCTTTTGGCCGTGCTTCTCACCGGCGGCACACTCTTGGGTAACGCGCGAGTCATTACCTCATTCACGATCGCACACTCTTTAACGCTGGCGCTCGCGACCTTCGGCGTCATCACTTTACCCGCGACCATCGTCGAACCACTGATCGCGGTTTCAATTGTATTCGTCGGCATCGAGAACCTGGTGCGACGGCAGGTAGCGGCGCGCTGGCTCGTGACGTTTGCTTTTGGCCTGATTCATGGACTCGGCTTCGCACAGATCCTTCGAGAGCTGGGCATTGCCACAATGGGAATACGAGGCGCCGTTCCACTCTTGTCATTCAATCTCGGCGTCGAGCTCGCACAACTCTCGATCGCCGCTCTTATCTTGCCGTTGATATGGCGATTGCAGCATCGTCCCACGTTCATGCTGAAACACGTCCCGGCACTCTCTCTATTAATCACCCTCGCCGGTGTTTACTGGCTCCTCACGCGCACGTTGATATGAACGAAAGGGCGGCCACGGAGGGCCGCCCCTACAGTTGTCTCTACGAACTCTCAACTCCGAAATCCGGCGCTGTAGCCGCGCTCGAATCCGTCTCGATAAGACTCTGCAAAGTTACCGAAGCCGGCGTCTTTGAAGTAGTGCGATCGCTCAGGATCGAAACTGCGCCCGTGCTGCGCATCCTCTTCACCCGTCCTCAGCCCGTCGTGATAACCCTGGCTGTCAGCGGCCACGTTGTCACCAAACACGTACTTCCCGTAATACCCGTAAGCGTAGCCATATGGATACCCATACCAGTAAGGATATGGATAACCAAACCTCGGTCCGATAAACACCCGGGTATGGAAGCCACCGCCGCGGAATCCACCGCGAAATCGTGCCTGCGCGTTCGCATCAGTGCTCGCGATCGCGGTCACACCGAATACCAACAAAGCTCCCAGCAACAGATTTCGAATTCCTCGCAGCAAGTATTTCCCTTTCATGATCATGCCTCCTTTTCAACGAGTTCTTTCGAACTCAAATATGAATACGCCGGAGGCATCGCTTCAGATCCTAACCAAAGTGTTCCTTTTGTAAGCAAAAGATTTCGGCAAACGGCGGTAATACGGAGCAATTGAGAGCAAGATGATGCAAACGTCTTTGAGCTACTTTCACCACTCTTGAAAGAGATTGGGCCCGTGAAGAGATTTCAACTACTGTGTGCGTGTTTGATTTGGTTTGTCTGTGTCACAGCTTCGGCACAGACCACCAACCGCAATCGTGATTTCGATCCACTCCATCAGTTCAATAGCGCGGTCAGAAAACTCGTCAGCCAGGTCACGCCGAGCGTGGTCCAGGTGATCGCCACCGGATATGGACCGGTTGAGTCCACTGGCCGGAACACTACTGCGCTGGTGGGCATGCAGCAGAAGATCGGATCGGGAGTGATCATCGATCCTGACGGCTACATCGTCACGAACGCGCACGTGATCGGCGGCGCGCAGCACGTGCGTGTCAGCGTTCCAACCGTCGCCACGAACGAATCGACCGACGAGCCAATCATCAGCCGCTCACGCATGGTTGAAGCACGCGTTGTCGGTTCAGACGAGGACATCGATCTCGCAGTGTTGAAGATTGAAGCGACAAAACTGCCTGCCCTTCGTCTCAGCGATTACAACAAGCTGCGGCAAGGTGATTTTGTATTCGCATTCGGTAGTCCCGAAGGCTTGCAGGACTCAGTCACGATGGGAGTAGTCAGCACGCCCGCGCGACAACTGGATCCGGACAGCCCGATGGTCTATGTCCAAAGTGACGCGGCAACGAATCCAGGCAACAGCGGCGGCCCGCTGGTGAACGTTGATGGCGAGCTCGTGGGAATCAACACGTTCATTCTCTCGCAAGGCGGCGGCAATGAGGGTTTGGGTTTTGCGATTCCGAGTGCAATCGTCGCTTACGCTTATCCACAACTTCGCAAGTACGGCCACCTGCATCGCGGCGAAACCGGTATCGGCGTACAGGCGATTACGCCTGAGCTCGCTGCCGGGCTCAAACTCAGCACCGATTCGGGTGTGATCGTTTCGGACGTGATGCCGGGAAGTCCCGGAGACAAGGCCGGGTTGAAAGTACAGGACATCGTTAAGACTATCGATGGTTATCCAGTCAACAATATTCCCGCGGTTGGTACGCGACTGTTTATGCGAGGCGATGGTGAACAGATCAAACTCGGTGTGTTGCGCGGGTCAACGAGGCTCAACTTTGTCGTGCCTGTGGTCGAGTTGCAGAACGATCTCGATAGTCTCGCGACAGTAGTTCAATCGAAGCAGAGTCCTGTGAGCCAGTTGGGTGTGGTGGTCATCGATCTCGATCCGGCAGTAGCAAACAAGTTTCCGTTGCGGATCGCGTCGGGGGTTTTGGTGGCTGCGCGTGCAATCGAGTCAGATGTGGACGTTGCGCTCGAAGCGGGCGATGTTATTCACACGATTAATGGTGTTTCAGTGAAGACAAGTGAAGAACTTCGCTCGGCATTGAGTCACACGAGCGCAAATAGTCCGGTGGTCCTGCAGATCGAGCGTTCCGGGAAGTTGCTGTTCGTCGCTTTCAAACTCGAACAGAACTAGTCTGCTACCTGCTCCTACGATAGTATGGTCAAACAAGGAGACCTACTAATGATAACCAAAGGCTTACTCGTCAGGTTAGAAGCTAAATCAGGCCTGGACGAACAGGTGGAGAATTTTCTCACTTCAGCGCTGCCGCTGGTCCAACAGGAGCCAGCGACTACCGCATGGTTTGCCATCCACTTTGGAGGATCGGAATACGGAATCTTTGACGTCTTCCCGGATGATGCTGGACGCGACGCCCATCTTTCCGGTGCAGTCGCAAAGGCGCTCATGGAAAATGCTGACACGTTGTTGTCAAAGCCGCCCAACATACAAAAACTCGACGTGCTGGCATACAAGCTTCCCGAAGCTCCACTCGCTGAACCGAACACGAAAGGATTGGTCCTGACGTTCGAGGCGAAGGAGGGCCACCAGCAGCAAGTCGAACAATTCTTGCGCGACGCGAGAGCGCTGGTGCTCGAGGAGCCTGACACCACGGCCTGGTTTGCCATACACACGGACGATAACAAGTATGGCATTTTCGACGTCTTTCCCAGCCACGGAGGACGCCTCAAACACCTGACCGGTCATGTGCCGAGAGAACTCGCGAAGCATGCACTATCGCTTCTCGGCAGTCTGCCGGACCCGGACTTGCTTGATGTGCTTGCGGAGAATTTACGTCAAGAGGTGTAATCAAAGCCCCAAAGCAGCGGGGGCAAGCCCCTCTTCCTGACTTGTTCCATTCGAACTTGTCAATTTGTCCAAGGTTCTCAGGCAAGAACAAGTCAGGAAGAGGGGCTTGCCCCCGCTGCTTCACCGGCATGTTATCCTCACGCAGAGGCAACGTTATCGTGAATACATTCTCGCGGTTTATTCTTGTCGTACCCGTCTGTTTACTACTGTCGTCGTGTTCGCGATCGAGCTCGACAAATCAAGTTCCATCCGGTCAGCCAACTCCCAATCAACCGGCACGTTGGCTGTTGATTGTCGCTCCTAAATTACTACCGGATGACTGCGAAAAATCTGAACCCTGCAAGGGCACGCCCTACGTTCGTGCACCTTATGCAGACTGGGAACGAGAAGGTGAATACAATTCCTTCGAGGAATGTGCTCGGGCCATCAACGATCCGCAACCGGATCCAAACGCAGAGCTGCACCGACAGGGGAAGTTGAGCAAAGACGAACTGCTCGTAGGCTTCAGATGCGTGCCAACCACAGACCCCCGCCTAACCGCACAGCCCAAATATAACTGGGAAGCCGAAGCTCAGATTGACAAGTGACCGTATCCACAGATTACACAGATTGTTTATGACATCTGTGTAATCTGTGGATGATCGACTGTCTTAGTCACAAGCAAACCGGTCGCGGTACTCAGATGAAGACAGGAAGGCGTTGATGCTGTCGTAGTAGCATTGCGTGCTACAACCGGGGCAACTGTACGCTGACGTGCTGTTGTTGACGCAGTTATCCAGATTGCTTAACCAGAAAACGTAGCCCGAAATGTCGTGGGCGCGTTGCAAATAGACCAGGTAATCCAGACGAATAAAGTCGTCATTGTTGTAAAGCTCATAGGTGTGACTAAAGAAAGCCGGATTCATCAGATCAAGGACGCGCGACTGTGACTGAAACTCTGCTTTGTCCCACATCGTGCGCGACATGTGCACGCGCTCTGTGTTGTAGCAGGCAAAGTTGCCCGCCAACAGACAAGAGTTGAGCGGCGCCACGTCATTCGCCAACTCCGCGCCCGTCGGGTTGCGGAAGAGGAAGTCTCTGTACTGCTGCTGGACGAAGAAGGTCGGATCGTCAATCGGGTTAGACGTACAAGGCGGCGGGTCCGGCGGCTCACAGTTATTGCAGATCAGTGGTTTGATTTTCTTCTTCTGAGCAAAACTCGCCGGAACCACACAAAGACACAGAACCAAAGCAAAGAGCAACATCAAAGATTTTTTCATGCATGTCTCCTGTTGTGAAGATGAGGCCGCCCTGCGCCAACGACCCCTTTCGTTGCTATAAAGCGTTATAGGTTGCGTGAGCAATACGAGACCTATGAGCAGAGAACGCAGATGAGCGTCGTTTCCCAATGGGTGTAGTACGAAGCCGAGCGGCAGCGTTGCTACGACTCTCCTCAAACTTTTTTTTCGGCTAAAGACAATTCGACCAGCGAAGCTCACGAAGGCGTTCGGGTTTACCTAGCGGGGGAGAGCTGCTGGCAGCGGAGTTAATCCTTGTCTTAACTAGACGTGAGGAATTCGGTTTTATTCCTTCGACTAAAAAATATTTTTCTCAACTCGATTCCTGTTGCACGACACCGGCCAGATGCCAATAATGGCAGTGCCAAACGACAACCTCTCCCCGATCACGTCCCGAGCAAACACATGAAACTCACAAGCTTGAAAACCGTCTTCGCGTTATTTCTGTTGTTCACTTGTCTGCCAACGCCGAGCCACGCGCAAACCAATGAGCAACGCGTTGTAGAGCTCGCGGAAGCACTGAGCGCCGTTAAGACACCGGAAGAGAGCACCGCACTCTTAAACGCGCAATCTGAATTAGTCACGCCTGACCTCGTCAAAGCATTAACCAAACAAGCACGGGATCACATCGCGCGTGGCAAGCACCAACAGGCTTTGATGATCTGCGATCTGGCTTTGGACATTGCCAGGCGGCTCAATGATAAACGCGGAATGTTTCTGACATTGCGTGTGAAGGGCGAACTCGCTCGCGTACGCGGCGATTATAAGCAAGCGCTGGAATACCTCGATCAGTGTTTGAAACTAGCCGAAGAGATTGGTGACAAAACGATCATCGGCGATGCTCTGAATAGTATGGCAATTGTCTATGCCTTGCAGAGCGACTATCCGAAAGCCCTCGAGCTGTTTCAGCGAAACCTGAAGATCCGAGAGGAGCTCGGGAACAAGATTGATATCGCTCGTGAGCTGAGCAACATCGGAAACATCTATGTCTATCAGGGCGACAAGGTGCGCGCGCTTGAACACTACCAGCGCAGTCTGAAGTTAGCTGAAGAAATCGGAAATAAGGGCGGCGCGGCGGCCACGCTCAACAGCATCGGCAATCTCTATTACTCGCAGGGAAACTATGCGCAAGCTCTCGAATACTTTCAGCAAAGTTTGAAACTCAAGCAGGAAGTGGGTGACAAACTCGGTGTGGCGCGGGCTCTGAATAACATCGGCGTCATTTATTCCGTCCAGGGTCAGTACGCGCAAGCACTCGACTACTTGCAGCAGAACGTAAAACTACTCGAGGAGCTGGGCGATAAATTGGTGCTGGTCGAGGCCTGGCACTATATCGGCGGTGTTTATCTGTTGCAGGGAGAATATGAGCAATCACTGACCTACAACCAACGAGCTCTAAAACCGGCTGAGGAGCTCGGTAATAATCAACTGCTGAGTGAGATCCTGCAGAACATCAGTGAGAGTTATTTGCGGCTGGGCCAATACCGGCTCGCGGGTGAATTTGCCGAACGCGCGGCTTCACTCGCTGCTCAGTTTGGCATACCTGACATTTTGTGGAACGCGAAGACGGTCGCGGGCAAAGCCCACCTCGCACTTAACCAGCCGGACCTTGCGCGGCAGGATTTTCTCGAATCAATTACCGCAATCGAAAAGCTGCGCGGACAGGTCGCAGGCGGCGAACAGGATCAGCAACGCTTCTTCGAGAACAAGATCGCGCCT